>ENA-ORMO01003162-ORMO01003162.1-human-gut-metagenome-genome-assembly--contig:-NODE-3162-length-11321-cov-2.725368_pt1 | contig 11321 bp, 10 predicted proteins | sample MGYA00242106_ERZ509001 | MGnify/ENA primary metagenome ERZ509001 (study PRJEB26280, sample SAMEA2338736) | human gut metagenome | biome: human gut; feature: human-associated habitat; material: faeces... | reverse complement strand
ACGTATATGGCAGAATGGCGATATGGTAATACCGGGGTGGATCTTGCTCTTGAAATGTTATGATGGGCTTTGAATGAAAAAAAGGTATCACCTATCTTCACATTACGTTATGTTATATGCTATACTGGCTTAGAGGTGATGAACATGAAAGAAAAACAGTTTAGCACCGGAGAAGCTGCCAAAATTTCCGGGCTTACCATTCGCACATTACAACATTACGACAATATAGGGGTTCTTCCAGCATCAGGACGAACAGAGGGAGGACGAAGATATTATACTGAAGATGATATGATAAAGCTTGAGCATATTGTTTTTTATCGTGGACTGGGTTTCTCCTTAGAGCAGATTAAAGAAAAAATTCCAAATATCACAGCTGAAAAGAAAGCGACGGAACTATTATCTTCGCAGAAGATCATGCTATACAATCAGATTGATTCCATACAAAACAGCATTGCAGCGATTGAAGCAAGTCAGGAAATCATTGAAGCCGGGAAAATTCCACCTTGGGCATTACTTGCTACATTTATGCAGTCTTTAGAAAAAGTAGATATTTCTATGTGGGCAGATTACGAATTTTCAGATACCCAAATGGAAGTTTTTTCAGAACATTTTCAGTCATTTGAAAATGTCGTTGAATTTTATAACACATGGAAGCGCTTATCTATCAAAGCAGCTGCTTTCTATGAAGCAAAAATTGATCCCAAAGAGCTTATTGCACAGAAATTGGCAACGGAATGGGATCAGATGATAAAAAAAGTGACTGGTGGTAATACGGAACATGAGCAGGCTTTTCTTGCAGTAGACGCTATTCTCAGCTTGTACATCAACGTTGTTGACGGGCTTGTGGTATATGATAAAGTAATCAATCAGCAGTTTATGCGTGAAATTCCGTTTATGGCTACTGAAAATATTATGATGGACGCCGTTAAAAAGGGCGGCGACAGACAGGCTCTTCATGAAAAGATCAGACAGTATTCAATGGAGGCCGGCAAAAGGGTCAAGGAGGAAGGACTGGATAACGATCTTTGCGAAAGAATACTTGCAGATCCTATGTTCATGATTACAAGAGAAGAAATGGACGCTATTATGAAGCCGGAGAATTTTACAGGAAGAAGCGGTCAGCAGGTTGAGGAATTTATAGATGAATACATTAAGCCAATCCTCGATGAAAACGGGAATCTTCTTAACGAAACCTTTGAGATGAAGAACTGATTCGGAGGCTGGAAATGTCTGATAAGACAAAAAAGGTGAAGCCGGAAAAGCGTTTTATCGTAAAAGATCAGCAGTCGTTAGACATGGGAGATATTTTAAAGTAATTGCCGACAGTCAGACAGGCGTAAATTATATTTTGGCAGGCGATATAAGTCGAGATTTATTACTCCTCTGATTGATGGCGAAGGAAAGATTGTTGTTGACAAATTTAGGAGCTTTCCGGAATTTGTGAAAAAACAATGAAAAAACGGCAAATATGCAAAAATCACTTGACATGTTGATTAAATAATCATATAATTATAAGTAACTGCCGGCATATAAAACGTGTATTATGCCGGGAAAAAATATACAGGAGGTTTGAATGTGAAACATGCAAAGAAACCGGTATTTTTCATCGTCTTCGGACTGATACTTGTTTTTGCCGCTTCCGTAGTGTTCGGATTTTCAACGCAATACGGCGACATAAAGACGGTACGGATCAAGGGCGTTGAGGATATCCGTCTGGGAATAGATATTCAGGGCGGCGTCGACGTTACGTTTATTCCGGCCGACGGGGCGGAAGCAACGGACGAGCAGCTTGACGCGGCTCTTGAAGTAGTAAAGCTCAGACTTGCTTCGCTTAATATAAATGACAGCGAGGTATACGAGGATACGGAAAACGACAGAATTATCGTCAGATTTCCGTGGCAGGCCGGAGAAAAGGACTTTGATCCTGAGGCTGCCGTAAAGGAGCTTGGAGAAACGGCTATGCTTTCGTTTAGGGTAGGAACTGATACTAATGAGGACGGATCTCCGGCAGGAGATATTGTGCTTCAGGGTACCGACATAAAGAAAGCCGAGCCTTTGAGACAGGCTGAAGCCGACGGTACATACAGCTATGTCGTGTCGCTTGAGCTGACGGATACGGCGGCTGAAACCTTTTCCGCAGTTACGTCTACTATGGCTGGAACAGGCGAATCCATTTCCATATGGATGGATAACAATATGATCTCCGCGCCGACCGTAAACGAGGCTATTACAGACGGAAAGGCGGTCATTTCAGGCAGCTTTACCGCTGACAGCGCAAAGAGCCTTGCGGATAAGATAAATTCCGGCGCGCTTCCGTTCAAGCTGGAAACGTCAAGCTTTAAGACAATTTCACCGACGCTGGGAACAGGCGCGCTTAAGGCTATGATAATAAGCGGCATTATCGCTTTTGCCTTTATTGCGGTTTATATGATTTTTCTTTACAAGGTTACAGGCTTTGTTGCCGCTATTTCTATTATAGGACAGGTTGCCGTAACGCTCGCATGCATATCCGGCTGGTTTGGATTTATGCCAAGCTCGACGCTTACAATACCCGGTATAGCCGGTATTATCCTGACGGTCGGAATGGGCGTAGACGCCAATATAATTACCGGAGAGCGTATAAGAGAAGAACTGCGTGCGGGAAAGAGCCTTGACTCCGCGCTGAGAGCCGGTTATAAGAGAGCGTTCTCTTCTATTTTTGACGGAAACCTGACCGGACTTATCGTCGCTGTAATTCTTATGGGCGCGTTCGGAACGCCTGACAGTTTCTTTGCAAGCGGGTTAAATAAGGTTCTCAGTCTGTTTGGAATAGGCGCGACAACGGAGGGCGTTATTTATTCGTTCGGCTTTACGCTCCTTATAGGAACACTGATGAACTTTGTAATGGGCGTTTTTGCTTCAAGACTGATGGTTTATTCACTTTCAAGGTTTAAGATCTTCAGAAATAAGAAGCTTTACGGAGGTGAGAGTAATGACTAAAAAAGTTTATGATTTTTCAGCTAAGAAAAAAATCTGGTTTCTCATTCCTCTCATATTGATTGTCGGAATAATAGTGTTTACAGTAATCAGAGGCGTTGAAATCGCCATTGAATTTAAGGGAGGAACTATAATTTCCTATTCCTCTGAGGTAGAATGCGACGTCAATTCCGTTAAGAAGGATATAGAGGAGCTGCTGGATACCCCCGTAACCATACAGAAGGGCGAGAGCCTTTCAGGAAACGCAGATACGTTTTCAATTTCTTTCAGCTATGATCAGGGACTTTCAGCGGAAAAACAGAATTCTCTGACAAGCCTGCTGCAAGAGAAATTCCCTGACGCCGGTATTGAGCAGTTGGATTCAAACGATGTAAATCCTACCTCCGGTCGCGAGTTTTTTATAAAATGCATAATCGTTTCAGTTCTTGCCGCTTTGCTTATTATCCTGTATATTGCTTTCAGATTCAAACAGATAAGCGGCTGGTCCGCGGGCGTATGCGCGGTTGTCGGTCTTGTTCATAACCTGATCTTTGTTTTCGGTACATTTGTAATTTTAGGCTATGAGATAAACGCAAACTTTATCGCCGTTATTCTTACTATACTCGGCTATTCTGTAAACGATACTATCGTAGTATACGACAGAATAAGAGAAAACAAAAGTATCATGAAAAAGGCTTCTGTGGCGGAGCTTGTAAACGTAAGTACGTCGCAGTCTATGAGACGTTCTATCAGAACGTCCGTTACTACTGTTTCGACAATGGTTATAGTTACAATAGTCGCTTACTGCTTCGGTGTAAGCTCGATTCTGAGCTTCTCCATTCCGATGATAGTCGGCATGGCGGCCGGAACATATTCAAGCCTTTTCATTGCTTCACAGCTATGGGTTTGGTGGAATGAAAGAAAATTAAGTAAAAAATAAAACAAAAGTCGCCTGAAAAGGCGGCTTTTTTTCCTTAGGGCATATAAGTATTTCAGAATTGGAATATAGCGTTTGTTATTATTAAAGGGGCGAAGCGTTATGATTAGAAAGCTGAGGAACGAGGACGTTGAAGCGGTTATGGATATATGGCTTTACGGAAATATTCAGGCTCATTGGTTTATCTGTGCGGATTATTGGCATAGAAATTATGAGTCTGTCAGAAGAGCCGTAAAAAAGGCCGAGGTCTGGGTTTATGAAACAGACGGCGTTATTGCCGGATTTATTGGATTAAACGATGATTATATAGCCGGAATATTTGTAGAGTATGAATACCGTTCGAAGGGTATCGGAAAAGAGCTGATAGATTTTGCTAAAATGAATCGTATGCGTCTTTCCTTAGACGTTTATGAAAAAAATAACCGAGCAGTGGATTTTTACAAAAGGGAAGGTTTTATTACAGTAAATAAACGGACGGATAAGGATTTCGGAGAAAGAGAGCTTCTGATGGAGTGGCAAAAATGCAAAAACCGCTTATAATTCCGTTAAAAAATGGTTTCGCTTTTTATGCGAAACCATTTTTTTATACTCTTGCCTTTTTAAAAATCAGCTCTGACTTCAATTCCTTAATCTTTAAAAAATAGGTTATAATAAGAAGTATGTCTGCGAACAGCCATGCAACCGGACTTGCCAGACATGCCGCCATAAAACCGAACGATGAAACGAATGCAAATACTACAAGAGTTCTTGCTATAAGCTCGCTTACGCCGGCCATCATGGGAAGGAAGCTGTAGCCCATTCCCTGGAGAGCGTTTCTTAAAATAAAAAGTATTCCTAAAACAGGATAGAATATACTGTTGAGCCTTAAATATTTTACCGAAAGGCTTATTATTTCTTTAAGCTCTTCCGGAGAGGTTTGCTTCGATTCAACAAATAAAACTGTCATAAATCCGCCCAGTAACGATACCGCTAAAGCAGAAATAACGCAGTAGATCATGGACATTATCAGGCTTTGCCTTATACCGACGCGTATTCTTGTATATTTTCCCGCGCCTCTGTTCTGTCCGCAGTAGGTTGCCATTGTTATTCCGAGGCTTTCCATGGGGCCGATGGCTACCGTTTGTATTTTCGTAGCTGCCGTTACCGAGGCCACGGAGGCGGTCCCTAGAGAGTTAACGGCGCTTTGCAGTATAATACTGCCTATTGCCGTTATAGAAAACTGCAAGGCCATTGGTATTCCTACAGAAACAAGTCTTTTGGCTCTGTGCGCTTCGAATTTAAGCTCGTCATGTTCAAATCTCAGTATATCATAATTCTTTCTGATATATATTAAGCAAAGGAAAGCGGATATTGCCTGCGATATTACGGTAGCTATACCCGCGCCGGCAACGCCCATCTTAAATACAATGATGCACAGAAGGTCAAGGCCTACGTTTAAAACTGAGGATACTCCTAAAAAAATCAAAGGAGTTCTGCTGTCTCCCACTGCTCTTAAAATACCCGAAAGGATATTATAAAACATGGTGGCTGATATTCCGGCGAATATAATAATGATATAATTATAAGCGTAATCGTATATTTCCTTGGGAGTGTTCATAACGGTTAATATCGGCTTAGTCAGGAGCATCGTTACCGCTGTGAGTATCACCGCTACCGCTATGCATAAATAAATAGAATTTGCTATGAATTTTCTCATTCCCGAATAATCTCCGGCTCCGAAGCGTTGAGCGATCATAATGGAAAATCCGCTGCATATCCCCAGAGCAAAGCCTATAACAAGGAAATTAATAGCGCCTGTCGAACCAACTCCGGCAAGCGCGTTTACTCCAACAAATTTTCCTACGATCACAGTGTCGACCATATTGTAAAGCTGTTGAAACACATTGCCGAGTATTAACGGTATGGCGAAGCTCAGTATAAGCTTATATGGTTTTCCCGACGTCATTTCTTTTGTCATTGACATTGCTCATCATCCTTTCTATGTATTGCTATATTTTGAAGTTTATGGTAAAATATGATTATATTATAAATAGGGGAGTGTATAAATGGAAAATTACAGTCATGAACAGATTCAATATCAGCCTGAAACAGGAATGCTGTTTGAAATCTACGATACAGACGGTTTTTTTAATTCAAAGCATTGGCACAACGGTCTTGAAATAATATATCTAATTGCCGGCGGAATGACGCTTAATATAAGCGAAAGCAATTATATGCTAAAGCCGGGCGGGTTCATAGTGGTGAATTCAAAAACTATACATTCTGTTATATGCCGTGAAAAAGGCCGTCATCTGCTGCTTCAGATTCCCTATGAGATTCTGGAAAAAAGTATATCCAATATTGACATTATTAAGTTCAACTGCTACAGCGCGTCGGCTGCGTCAGACGGAAACGGAAATAATGCCGGAGTCAGGGAAACTCTTGAAAAGCTCAAAAGTCTTTTTGAAGCCCCGAGAGACGACGGTTATATTTTAATGTTTAATTCGCTGGTTTATGAGCTGATTTATAAGCTCGTCAAGGGATTCAAGTCGAGCGCAGATCCTGCGCTGAAAAAGAAAACTGACAGGAATATTCAAAGACTGGGGGTTGTTCTTCAATATGCCCGTCAGCATTATGCCGAAAACATAACGCTGCAGGATGCAGCCGAGGCCGTTGCCCTTAACAGGGAATATTTTGCGCGGTTTTTCAGAAAATATATGGGCATGACGTTCATGGAATATGTTTTCGCTATTCGTCTTGAGCATGTTTATTACGATATCGCAAACACCGATTATACAATAGGCAGTATTGCAGATAAGCATGGCTTCTGCCATAACTATAAGCTCTTTGTGAAGAAGTTCAAGGAGCAGTATGGGTGCAGTCCCGGAGAGGTTAGAAAGCGATCTCGCAAGGACGAATAATCTTTTCCAACAAACAATAGTATATCAGTATAAAATTTATTTTTCAAGAGATGATTATGACGATTATATTATGTAATATTGACCTTAAACGATTTAGTTCGTAATTTTAAGAATTTTTTTATTGTTTCCGATTAATTCGCAGAATACTATCTCAGGGGGATTAAAAAGTCTCGGCTTGCCGATCCCCCCCGAAACGATCATTTCTGTTTTGCCTATACGATAGATTCCCTTGCTGTATTCAGGAAGAAATTTTCTTTCAGGAGAAAGCAGTCCGCCCAGAAGAGGCAGTCTTACGGCGCCGCCGTGTATATGTCCGCAGAAAACAATATCGGCTCCCCATTGGCTGTAAGCCTTGGCGCACAGCGGGTTATGCGCCAGCAATAATGTAAAACCCGCTTTTGGACCTATATCCTCCTCAAGCTCTTCGGAGGTATATTTGTGAAGTCTTTTATATCCGCCCTTGTCGTCCCGATAGACGCTTTTTCTCAGAGAGGCTCCCGCTATATTTATTTTAACGCCGTTTCGTTCAAAGGCCGTCCGGCGGTTTTCAAGATAAATAACGCCGTTTTTCTGCATAATCGTTTTATACTTTTCGTATATTTCTGAGGGCAGATCAAGCTCATGGTTTCCGGGGCAGGCATAAACAGGACATAAATCTGATAAGGAGCGCGTTAGGTTATCTATTCCGGACATATCCCTGACTGATCTCGAAATCATATCTCCGGTTAGCAAGATAATATCCGGTTTTAACTGTTTTGTTCTTGAAATAATCTTATTTTTTTTATTGCTTTTATGTATATCGGAAATCTGAACGATTTTCAGGCTCCGCACATTATCTGTGCCGAGCCTTATTTTGTATTTTCTTGTTAAAAGAAGCCGGTTTTCTGCAAAGAAGTAAATAAGCGCGAGAGTTATAAAGCAAAGCGCTAAAAAAATCAATTCCATATTATTTTCCTCACAGTTTTATATGAATATTGAACGTATATATTCCTCGTCAAGGCGATACTTAGGATTAAAGCTTTCGGAGCCGCAGTAATCGCAGACGCTTTTAACAAACCATTTTCCCTCTATTGATTCGAAGAGCCGCCTCAGCGACATTGTGCATACGATAAGCTTTCCGTTTAAAACGTTTGCTTCAAACAGATTTCCGAGCTTATGGTTTCTTTCTATGTTATCAATTGTCTGTACTATCGGGTAAAAATCCTTCGGAGCGTCGTCCAAAACGGCGCATACTCCGCTTTTTACTATGTTGTACCATTGCGGCGTGGAGTAATATTCGCTTGCGAAATATTTCAGAGCTTTATGGGAATTATCTATGAGAAGTCCCATTGTTCCTACAGGAACAGGCTTATTCATTTGTTCCGATATGGTTTTGAACATAGGATAGCACCAGAAATCGGTACAATAGGTTCCCTCCACATAATTTTTCAGATTTTCTGAGGCGAGCAAAACGTTTCCGCCCTCCCTCAGCGTTTTAACGGCTGTATCCGTACTATCAGTTACAATTATTTTGTTTCCGTCCGTGGGATTCCAGCTTTTTAATTCCGGAAAATACCAGAGATCATAGCTGTTTTCAGTATTTTTCGCGGTAAGGGTAAGCGTCAGTTTTTTCGGTGTTTTATAATCCTCCGGGACATTCCAATTTACAGCGCCTATCTTGAAAAGACCTGTTTTGTTTCCGTCCGCCGCAAGTTCTCCTCCGCCGGCGGTGCGACCGCCGTCAGAAATTTCCCATCTTATATAATCGTCCTTAAATCCCTCCGGTTTATAGCATCTGGCGTATATCGAAGCTGTAAACCGTTTATCGGTTATAACATAGCTTTTAAAGTCCGCAAGGAGGATTTTATCGGAGCAAAAGCCCTTCCATTTTTCAGGAGTTATAAAACCTTTGCTTTCCATGAATGAGTTGAGTATGCCGACCAGCGCCGTGCCTTGTCCGGGAAAATCCTGAATATCCAGAAGCTGAAAGCCTGCCAGCTTTTCAGAACGCATTGCGGTTTCTATTTCATTTTTATAGCATTCCGCGGCGAATCTGCCGTTTGCCTTGAAAAATTCCTCCCACTTGCTGAGCATACCCTTTTCAGCCAAACGTTCTCTGAATATTTTAAGATTTTCCGCCTTTAAAACGCCGGTATATTTATCTATCTCATTAAAATCGGGATAAAATGAATATTGACCTACCTCGTGGGAAATTACAGGAATATTCGGCTCAAGTCCGGCCTTGCTGCCGGAGGCCTTAACTCTTTTAACTCCTGTTCCGTATTGAATTTCAATTTCTGTTTCCTCAGCTTCAACGGCGTCGGAAGCTGCCGGACATATAATGTTGTCATAGCAATAAGAAGCATTGGGAATGTCCGTCTGTATATGTCCAAGCGGAGCGTCGCACATTGCGTAGGAGCCTCTTATCAGTCTTTCATGGCTCAGTCGAACTCCGCAGAAAAAGTCGTCGTTTTCAACAATGGTAGGGTAGAACTGAAAATTGTTCGAACCTATGGTATAAAGACGGCTGCTGTCGAATTCCTTATAGTTTTTTAGTATAAGGTTCATTCTTTCAGGACTGCCCCAAAGCTCGTTGCCCAGTGAAAACATTACGAAGGACGGATGGTTTCCGAAGCTTTCAAGAATTCTATATCCCTCGCTTATCAGATATTCCTGTTCCTCTTTATTAAAGCCCTCCTCGTTTTCCGCGTGAATTGTTCCCCAGAACGGAAGCTCCGGTTCCATATAAATTCCCAGCAGATCGGCCGCAGTAAACGCGGCGTCGGGCGGGCAGCAGGTATGAAAGCGGTAATGGTTGATTCCGTAATCCTTTGCGGTTTTCAGCGTTTTTATCCAGCTTTCAGTATCGGTGGGAGCCGCGCCTGTCAGAGGAAAAACCATTCCATCGTGCTTACCTCGGAGAAAGACGGGCTTTTCGTTGATTCTGAATTCCATTCCCTCCGTACTGAATTCCCTCATGCCGAAGCAAGTCCGTATGGATTCTCCGCTTTCGAGTTCTATAACCAAGGTATAAATATACGGAGTATATTCGCTCCACAGCTTTGTATCTCCGTCCATTTTGTAAGTAAATTCTGAATATCCATATTCGTCGGCGCAAAGCTCAAAATGCTGCTTTTCGTGGATATCGTCCTCCATGAAAGCAAAGACTGCTATATTGATACCGTCAGCTCCGTTTATACGGAGTTTAACCTTAACGGATTTATTATGTATATCCGGAAAAGTCCGGATATTGTCGATATAAACGTCTTCATAAATCCTTACCGAGATTTCTCCCGTAATTCCGTTCCAGTTAGTTTGGGTATCCTGAGAGGTCATATGTCCTCCCTTGGTGGGGTAATCGGTGTTGTCAACCATTATTGTTATAGTATTTTCCCCGGCTCTCAGCGATTCTCCTATATCGTATATGTGCGGAGCGTTAAGGCTGTCGAGGACTTTTCCGGTTTGCCGGCCGTTTACCCAGAGCATTGTTTTTCTTGTTCTCTCAAGAAAAAGCTTCGCATTTTTAAAGTTTTTTTCTTTTATATTGAAGCTTTTTCTATACCAGGCATATCCCTCAAACCTATATTCATCTGTAAGAAAGTCCGGCTCCCGTTCTTTATTTGGCGTTCCCTTTTTTGACTGCGAGGTGGTTCCGGGAAGATTTATGGTATCGTTAAAGGAGGAATGAAAGTATCCCTGATTTAGCCCCGCTTTATCGGCGTCAAGGCGGAAATCCCAAGAGCCGTCAAGATAGATAATATTCTTCATTTTGCTTTTTCCTTTCCTAAATGGCGGGCATAACTCTGCCGCCGTTTACCGGAATATATGCTCCGGTTGTGAACGACGCAAGATCAGACGCAAGAAATGCCGCCATAGCGGCGATTTCTTTATCCGTACCTCTTCGTCTCAGAGGTACGGTGGAGTCGTAAGCCTCCTGCTTCTGAGTTCCGTTTTCTCTGTCTGCAAAGCTTATTGTCCAGCCCGGAGCGATTTGGTTTACCGTAATATTGCTGGGACCAAGCTCCTTGGCAAGACATCGTACAATTCCGTCAAGCCCTCTTTTGGCAGAAGTATACGCGCTGCATCCGGCTTCTGCAAGGGCGGCGGATTCTGTGTTTATAGCTATTATCCTGCCGTAATTCTGTTTGATCATATACGGGGCAAAGGCCTTTGTCATATAAACCGTCTGCATCACACACGATTCAAACTGACTGTAATAATCCTTTATGTCCTGATCCAGCAGCGGTTTCCATTCATACTGAATAACCGCGTTATTTATGATTATATCGGGCATTTTGAACTCTGAAACGCGTTTCTTCATACGCTCGATCGAATCTTGGCTGGTTATATCGGCTTGAACTGAAACGGCGTTTCTGCCCATAAACTTTATTTTTTCCTCGATAAGCCTTGCCTGCTCGGCGTTTGAGTTATAATGTATGATTATATCTGCTCCGCATTGCGCCAATACCTCGCACATGACGCGTCCAAGCTGTCCGGCCGCACCGGTTATTAAGGCGGTTTTTCCTTCTAAATTGATATTTAACATAGTT
>ENA-ORMO01003157-ORMO01003157.1-human-gut-metagenome-genome-assembly--contig:-NODE-3157-length-11340-cov-6.491626_pt1 | contig 11340 bp, 14 predicted proteins | sample MGYA00242106_ERZ509001 | MGnify/ENA primary metagenome ERZ509001 (study PRJEB26280, sample SAMEA2338736) | human gut metagenome | biome: human gut; feature: human-associated habitat; material: faeces... | reverse complement strand
GAAGATATCCATGTCATGTCAAAGGTAGGATATTAAGATGAAAAAATTTTCGCAGCTTGCACTGCCTTATATTGTATGGGCTGTACTAATGCTGGTGCTTCCTATGGGACTGATTGCAGTCTACTCTGTTATGGAGCAAGGAAACAGTATTGTGACATTTGCCTTTACACTAGAGCATTACAAAAAGTTCTTTACCGACCCTGACTTTTTGTTGATTCTCTGGCGTTCCCTTCTGATTGCAATAAAAACAACAGTAATCTGTCTGTTTCTTGGCTATCCTATTGCCTACTTTATTGCAAGAAGCAAAGAAAAAACACAAAATCTCCTGATTTTGTGTATCACTATCCCTATGTGGATTAATATGTTAGTACGTACTTATGCGTGGATTGGTTTATTAAGCGAAGGTGGATTGCTCCAGCGTTTGTTAAGTCTTATTGGTCTTGGAAATACAGAACTTCTTTATACCGAAGGTGCTGTACTTCTGGGAATGGTATATAACTTCCTTCCCTTTATGATTCTACAAATACAGACTTCTCTTAGCAAAATGGATCATTCCCTTCTAGAGGCCAGTGCTGACTTAGGCGCAAATCCTGCCATGGCTTTTTTGCGTGTCACTCTGCCTCTTTCTCTACCTGGTGTGATTAATGGTATTACCCTGGTATTTTTGCCTGCTGTCAGCTCTTTCTTTATTCCAAAACTGTTAGGCGGCGGTCAATATTTCCTTATTGGTAATATGATTGAAAATCAGTTTATTACTGTAGGAGAATGGAATTTCGGAAGTGCCATTTCTATGATTATGGCAATTATTATGATGCTCCTGATGATGGCAGTACGAAAGGCCGAGACTAGAAATCAGGGCGGGAAGGAGGACTAAGCTGTGAAACAGAAAAAACACCCTTTTGGTAAGGTATTGATGATTCTCACATTGATCTTTTTCTACCTTCCTATTGTGTATATGATTGTTTTTTCCTTCAATGAGGGGAAATCTCTCACCCATTTTACTGGATTTTCTTTACGATGGTATGCGCATATGCTAGAGTCCAAAGATATGATGTCTGCCCTTTCCACAACTTTCAGTGTGGCAATTCTAGCTACCTTTATTTCTACGGTAGTTGGAACCATTGCTGCCATTGGTTTAAGTAAATCAAAAAAAATCATTCGTCAGCTTATGGAACAGGTGAATAACCTACCCATGATGAATCCAGAAATTGTAACTGCCATTGGTTTCATGCTTCTTTTTATTACTTTCCGTATTGAAAAGGGGTATGTGACTATGCTGCTGGCACATATTGCTTTCTGTATTCCTTACGTAATGCTCTCTGTGATGCCAAAAATCCGCTCTCTGGATCCAAACCTGGCAGATGCTGCCATGGATTTAGGCTGTACTCCCTGGAAAGCATTAATTAAAGTAATTGTGCCCCAGATTACCCCTGGCATTATCTCTGGTTCACTGATTGCTTTTACTATGTCTGTAGACGATTTTATCATCTCCTACTTTGTAACTGGAGGCGGTGTAAAGAACCTGAGTATTATGGTCTATACCATGAGCAAACGTGTTAATCCAAGTATCAACGCCATTTCCACTCTGGTGGTCGTCATCATTACTATTGCGTTGATTCTAATTAATGTAGCCCCTGTTCTGGCTGCAAAACGCCGCCAGAAAGATGTGATCCAGAAACACAGCCGCATCTTCTCTGTTGCCGCTGCTGCCTGCATACTCGTTGTTCTTGTCTGTGTGGTTCGCTTCAGTACCAAAAGTGGTGACCGCCCTTTTGAGGGACAAACATTACACATTTATAACTGGGGAGAATATACCGGTGAAAATATTATCTCTGCCTTTGAAGAAGAAACAGGTGCCAAAGTGGTAATGGACAACTTTGATTCCAATGAACAAATGTACATAAAAGTTGCAAACCAGGAATCCTATGATCTTCTGGTACCTAGTGACTACATGATTCAGCGGCTCATTCAGGAAGATTTGTTGCAAAAACTGGATCATTCTAAATTGGATTGTCTGGATCTGCTTTCTGAAAATGTAAAAGGTCTTCCTTATGACCCGAAAAACGAATACTCCATTCCTTATTTCTGGGGAACAGCAGGAATTGTCTATGACAAAACAAAAGTAGATATCCAGGATTTGGAAGAACAGGGATTTGGAATCTTTTTAAATGAGAAATACAAAGGAGATATTTATCTCTATGATTCCGAGCGTGATTCCTTTATGATGGCTCTAAAAGAGCTTGGATACTCCATGAATACTGAAAACGAAGCTGAAATCCAAGAAGCTTATAACTGGCTGGTAAAATGTGTACAAACCATGGAGCCTGAGATTGTCACAGACGAAATCATCGACAATATGGCACAAGGCCGAAAAGCTTTGGGACTTATCTACTCCGGGGATGCAACTTACGTCATCAGTGAAAACGAAAATATGGGATATTACCTGCCAGAAACAGGTACAAATCTTTGGTCCGATGCCATGGTTATTCCGAAAAACGCCAAAAATCCAGAGCTTGCTCATGCATATATTAATTTTGCGACAAGCTATGAGGGCGCTTATGACAATTCCAGCTATGTGGGCTATACCTCAGCGAACCAGGAAGTTCTGGAAGATTTGTACGGAGAAGGCGGGGATTACGAAGGAATTGACTCCTATATTCCACGAACCGGAAATGAATTTGACGAAGTCTTTGAGTATAACGAGGAGACAAAAAAACTCATGGGGGATTTGTGGAGCCGTGTAAAAATTGCAGCCAGCAATGCAAACTAGAAGGAATTTTTATGAACCGAATTTTTGAATATACAATCACTCCCTCAGACGTGCCCTGCACGGTGGGGGAGTATTTAAAAAAGAAAGGCTATTCCCGGCAGATTATCATTCATCTGAAAAAGACAGAACACGGAATTCTTCAAAATGGGGAATGGGCTTATGTCCGTACACCTCTTGTACCTGGTGATGTGTTAAAAATCACCTTATTGGAAGAATCAGCCTCAGAACATATCCTTCCGGTACCCATGGAACCGGACATTGTATATGAAGACGAAGATTTGCTGGTGGTAAACAAGCCTTTTGATATGCCTGTCCATCCGTCTATTCATAATTATGACAATACCCTTGCAAACGGAATGGCCTATTATTTCCAGCAAAAAGGAGAAACCTTTATTTTCCGGTGCATCAACCGCCTGGATCGTGATACTACAGGATTACTGATTCTGGCAAAAAATGCCCTCAGTGCCTCGATTCTCTCTAACGACATGAAAGCAAGAAAGATTCACCGCACCTATCAGGCTGTGGTCTCCCGGATTCCTGTTCCGGCGTCCGGCACCATTGACGCTCCTATTGCAAGAAAAGAAGATTCTGCCATTGAGCGTTGTGTAGATTTCGAAAAAGGAGAATCGGCAGTAACTCATTACCGCACATTAAAAACAAAAGAGAACCTGGCTCTGGTAGAGTTATCTTTGGAGACCGGTCGTACCCATCAAATCCGGGTACACATGCAACATATAGGCTGCCCTCTTCTTGGCGATTATCTTTATCATCCAGACTTTACTCTCATAAACAGGGTAGCTCTCCACTCCTATTCTCTTACTTTTGACCACCCCATCACGGGCAAATCCATGTATTTCTGTGCACCGCTTCCAAAAGATATGGCAGGACTGCTCTCTTAACAGAGAACATCCTGCCACTTTTTAATTCATAGTATCTGATTCTATTTTTCCATCCATAATCCGCACCACACGCTTTGCCTGCTGGGCAATTCCATTATCATGTGTGATGAGAATAACAGTTCTTCCCCCTTCATGGAGATTTTTCAAAATATCGAGAATTTCCTTGCTGGATGCTGTGTCCAGATTTCCTGTTGGCTCGTCAGCCAGAATCACTGGTGGTTTTGCTGCAATGGCTCTTGCAATTGCCACTCTCTGCTGCTGTCCACCTGACATTTCTGCTGGTTTATGATCCATACGTTGTCCAAGTCCGACCATTTCCAACGCTTCTTTTGCCAAATCACGCCGTGTCTTCTTATCGATTCCCCTGTAAATCAACGGAAGTTCCACGTTTTCGATGGCTGTCAGGTTTGCAATCAGATTAAATCCCTGAAAAATAAATCCGATTTCTTTGTTCCGGACTGTGGACAACTGACTGTCTGTCATGGTAGACACATCGGTGCCATTGAGATAATACTTTCCGGATGTAGGAATATCCAGACAGCCCAGCATGTTCATAAATGTGGACTTTCCGGAACCAGACTGGCCAATAATCGCCACAAATTCCCCTTGTCCGATTTCCAGATTCACATGATCCAATGCCCGCACTTCATTCTCCCCCGGGTTATAAATCTTACACAAATCCTCTACCTTAATAAGCTGCTCCATGATACATCCCCTTTCTTTTTATCTTGCCTTACCTGTTGCTCCCCTTATAAGGCTCTGATACGTGGCACTTCATCCACATGCAGGTATCTGCTCAGTGCCTTGATGATAATATCGTGGTTCACAAAGTGGCTCTGGTTGGATACCAGAATTGCTCCCACAACACCCACTTCTTCCACACGTACCGGGAATCCACCGCCAAGACAAGAATAATGCTCCTTGTCAAGACCGATTTCTTCCATGGTCTCGCCGCTTCTTTTTAATTCGCTGTACAGCAGCATGGTACTCTTCTCCATACGGCGCACTGCTGCAAACATCTTGTCCATCCAGACTGCATTGTTTAATGTGGTGCCATTTCCTGCATATTTAAATACCGTATAACCGTTGTTCAAGCGGATTTCCACTGCGGTATCTACCCCTAAACGCTTGGATTCTGCTACTAACAAGGTTCCAAGCGCCCAGGCATCCTCATTGGTAAAATGATTGAACTGAAGAATCTCCTCCTGCATCGCTAAAACAGAAATAATTTCTTCTACTGTCATACAAACACCTCCTAATTACTTACCGGATTCTGTCCGAAAAACCAACCTTCCGCTGTACTTTTCTCAAGGTTTTATTTGCAAAATACTGAGCTTTCTCAGCATTTTCTTTAATAATTGAATCCAGATATGCTTTATCCTTCTCTAATCTTGCCACTTCATCTTGAAGCGGTTTCAGTATGCTTACAACAGCCTCACCTACACCAAGTTTCAATTCTCCATAGCCTTTTCCTTCAAACTCTCTCACTGCTTCATCCGGTGTCTTGCCTGTGCAAGAGCAATAAATATCCAACAGATTTTTAATGCCCGGCTGCTCTGGTCTGTAGGCAATACATGCCTCAGAATCTGTTACTGCACGTTTACACTTTCTCATAATAGTATCTGGATCATCCATAAGATAAATGCTTCCATTTGGATTTTCATCTGATTTGGACATTTTCTTTGACGGTTCCTGAAGACTCATAATTTTTGCACCGATTTTTCCAATATAGGCTTCCGGAACAGTAAATACATCTCCGTAAATATTATTAAACCGGATGGCAAGGTCACGGGTCAGTTCCAGATGCTGCATCTGGTCAATACCAACTGGAACTACATCTGCCTGGTACAGCAGGATATCTGCTGCCATAAGCACTGGATATGTGAATAACCCTGCATTGATGTTGTCTGCGTGTTTCGCTGATTTATCCTTGAACTGTGTCATACGATTTAACTCACCCATATAGGTAAAACAGTTTAATATCCATGCCAATTCTGCATGTCCAGATACATGAGACTGATAATAAATGCAATTTTTCTTAGGATCCAATCCGGCTGCAATGTATAGGGTCAAAAGGGCTCTGGCTCTCTTTCTAAGAGTTGCAGGATCCTGACGGACAGTAATGGAATGCATATCCACTACACTATAGAAACATTCATATTCATCACTTAACGTTACCCAGTTCTTCAAAGCTCCCAGATAATTTCCCAATGTCAAATTTCCGGTTGCCTGCATACCACTGAATAACACTTTTTTGTCATTAATCATTCTTCTGTCCTCCAACTACAATTTCACTTGTTCTTTATTTTAACACTTTTTTCTTCGGGGTTCAACCTTCAATACTGGGCAACTTACTACTTCTCCCCCACCACCAAAAACATAGGAGTAGAATGATAATTTGCCTGTTCTTCCTGGCTCCAGACTTCCTTCCACACCTCTTTTTCTACCAGTGGAGCTTTATATCCCAATGCTTTTATGGTCTCGATATCCCATTGTGGCCTTGCAATCCGACTAAGCGGTACTTCTCTTGCAATCTCTTCCATGGAGTCAATGTCTGTACAGTTATAATGGTCTTCCATTTGAAGGCTTTCTACCCGTTTTCTATCCTCTTCGTACGCTCTTCTCTTTTCCTGGTCAAACAAATGATGATACCAGTTGGCATCGTAGTTGAGCATTTTCCCCTCTGGTTTCAGCACACGCATCCATTCTTCATAAGCTTTCTCTGGTTTCTCCAGATTCCAGGTTAAATTTCTGGATACTACAGCATCAAAGGTTTCATCTGGAAATTCCAGATTCTGAGCATCCATCTGTTTCCAGGTAATCTGCTCTGCCAAAGCTCCTGCATTTTTTCTGGCTTCCTTGAGCATTTCCTCTGTATAATCCACTGCTGTTACCTGATACCCTTCTCCTGCCAGAAGGATTGCGAAAAATCCTGGTCCGGTTCCTACATCCAGAATTTTGATGTTTTTGGGTTCTCCCTTGGGAAGATGCTTTTTCAAATTTTCTGTCCATTTCTGTTTCTGGTCAGTAGCCAGTTCCCCCTGGTTGACCTCCGAATATCCCTCTGCTCTTCCAGTCCAATATGCTTCGATTTTATCTATTAATTCCATGCTTATTCCTCTTCCTTTTTCTGGTAATCATACCAGTAATCTTCTGGAAGTATAACACGTTTTTTCCTTTTTTTATACCCTTTCGGGCAAGGAATCTCATTTTATAAGAACTTCTATTGAATATAGGATTCCTCTGTCCATTGATTGAATCTTTCCTGAATTAGTAAGATACTCTCATGAAAAGAGTTTTCATAGACCCCAATGCCACAAATGGCATTGGGCAGATATGCTTCGATTGTATCGAATCTCTACTGAAATTTATTCCTGATTTTCTTTTGCCTCCAGATACTTCTCCATATCTTCCGCAAATGCCTGTAAAGAATCTGTTCTGGCAGCTATTTTATGCAGAGCCTTCAAATCTTCCAAGTTCTCAAGTCCTGCAATCCTGTCTCGAATTCCATTGGGAAGTTCGCCCAAATCTTCCAGAAGTTCTAAAACAGCTTCTTGCGTGGCTTCTATTCTGCCTTCTTGTTTGCCTTCCTGTTTTTCCTCCCGCAGCATTTCTTCAAATATCATATAACGTTCTCCCATCTTGCGGTCTGTCTTGACATTACGGATGGTTTCCTGGAACTGTTTCACCAGTTCATCCTGGAAATCTCCTTCGCTTTCTTCCAGATCAGCCGTTACAAACTTCAGAAATCTGACAAGTTCCGGCGGTACCTCTTTCTCATTTTCTCCTTTGGTGCTGAGAAAAATGGTACAACTTCCGTCATCCAGCTTCACCCTTTTGTTTTCTTTGCATTCGTTCCCAAAGGTATAGCAGTATAAATGCTCTTCAAAGGAGTCAAAATCGCAAACAAAAATCACAAAGGTATCTGGTAAAGTTTCATAATCCTCCAGTTCTACAGAGGAATCCCATGGAAAAATTATAGCATATGATTGTGGAAAAGACTACATCTTTGACCGAAACATTTTTCATCTTATTTATGAATCTAAAATATCTCGCAGGCGATCAAGAAATGGTTAAATTATAATCCATTTTTTTGCAGAAAAAAACTATGATTTCTTGCTTCTCTTTACAGAAATGCTTATAATGAAGAAAAACATACGAAAAAGGAGATGCTCAAAATGGAAAAAATTGCAAGCTTTACTATTGACCATATAAAATTAAAACCAGGTGTTTATGTGTCCAGAAAGGATGTAGTAGGTGACCAGGTAATCACTACTTTTGACCTGCGGATGACTTCACCAAACGACGAACCGGTTATGAACACTGCAGAAGTTCATACCATAGAACACCTGGGTGCCACCTTCCTTCGGAATCACAAAGAATTTGGCACAAAAACCATTTATTTCGGCCCCATGGGATGCAGAACAGGATTTTATCTTCTCTTGGCTGGTGACTATGAATCCAGAGATATTGTGCCACTGATGAGGGAAATGTACACCTTTATCCGTGATTTCCATGAGGAAGTACCTGGGGCTTCTGCCAAAGACTGCGGAAATTATCTGGACATGAACCTTGGCATGGCAAACTGGCTGGCAAAGAGATATCTGGATGAAGTTCTTACCAATATTTCAGAAGACAGGCTGGTTTATCCAGAGTAAAATTCGCTTAGCATGACATAGAAAAAGGGGATTCTTATGAAAATCATGAAAATCCTATTAACAATCACCACCATTTTATTTGCTGGTTTCGGTTTGTTTAAAGTCTTATCTTTCGACATAGCAAATCCTATTATGCTTGTTTCGCTTGCTACTTTATTACTGCTGCGAGGCATTGAGTATAAAAATAACAGGGATCCAAACGGCTTTATTCTGAATCTTATAGTAGCCATGTTTGTTTATGTAGTTGTCATTTACAATGTGTTTTTGAGTTAAACTATTTTTCAAAAATCAATTGATTTGGGAGGTGATTTTTCATGAAAAAGAAAATCGCATTATTAGTCTATCCTGCATTTAGTTTGCAGGAGATCGCAAATCTTCTACGTTTGTTTAGATGGCAATATGATACTATAACTGATATCATTTATACTGAAAAAATAGCCGTAAAAAGTGAAGAAGGAATTACTGTTATGCCAGATAAAACCTGTGATGAATTTTCCCCCATAGACTATGACTGCCTTATTTTATCTGGTTGCAGTGATATACGAATGGCACTTCGTAATCAGAAACTAAAGGATTTTCTATCAACTTTTAAGGACAATTCAGATTTTATAATTGCCGCCATTTGCTCTGCTCCACTGTTTTTGGCACAAGCAGGATTACTGCACGAAAAAAAATATACGGACTCTCTCTTTGTAGAAATGAGAAATTTCTTTTACTTTGTTGAAGAAGAAAATTTTTTGCCACTTCCAGTCGTAGAAGATGGCAATATTATTACAGCTAACGGTTCCGCATTTAATGATTTTGCAGTGCATCTTGCTAAAAAATTAGGATACGAATGTCAAAGTCCTATTTTTTCCGGCTATATTAATAGCTGGAAAAAAGATGATTATTTGCACCATTTGTCCAACGAAAGTCAAGAAGATTTTCTTAAAGAATTTAAAGATTTTAAATGCAAGCAGGAGTAAGATTTATGCTTGAAATAAAAGAACTAAGAAAATGTTCCTTTAAAATGCTTTCTTTACAGTAAAATCATGGAATAAATCCCCTATGCAACCAATAGTTGCATCATAGTTGGTAGAAAAAAATCCTCTTTTTGATAAAATAATAACTGGAGGTGAGCATATGACACTTGGTGAAAAGCTGAAATCATACAGAACAAATAAAAAAATATCCCAGGAAAAAGTGGCTGAGCTTGTGGGCGTAAGCAGACAGGCTGTGACAAAATGGGAAAATGATCAAACGGTACCAACTTCCAATAACTTAATTACACTGGCCTCTATTTATGGGGTTTCCGTAGATGAATTGGTTACAGGCAAACAAACAGAAGAAAAGAACGAAAACAGCATACTACATTCCAACTTAACCTTGATGGCAATTATATTACAGGTGGCATGTCTGAATGTTGCCATGAAGCCGTCTCTGGTTGCAGATATTCCTTCTCTTAGAATGTCTGATCTGGCAATCAAATTTTTACCTTTACTTGCCGTATCTTCCTGGATGAGTTTTAATCTACGATATGAAAAAGATCCTGTGCAGTACAGAAAAGACACAAAAATCGAATCATTCTATTGCCTTGTTCAAGTTTCTATCCTTCTCTTTGGGCACTACAGTAAATTGTATTTTTTAGGGACTTTGCTTTTGATAATAGTTGCATTATATTACATCCTTATCATCAACCCAAAGTATATGAACAGGCAATTAACCAAATCCAGAAATAAGAAAAACTGAACTGTTTTTTCATAAAAAACATCTAAAAATTTTTATATTACACGAGGTGACAAACAATGATAACATACCGCCCATTATGCGAATCTGAAATAAACCGCACACTCTTTTGTGACTTTATCCGCAGACAGGTAGTAACCAAATGCTGGCGTAAAGAAAACGGGCAATGGCTCATAAAGGATGCACCATTTATTGACGACTGGACAGAAGAGGATTATCTGTTTCTTATAGATTGCCTGAAGGAAACGATTGCTTCTGGCGGTCTTGTACAAGGTGCATTTGCAGATCAAAAATTAAAAGGCTTTGTTGCTGTTTTGCCTGAACTCTTTGGCGGAGAAAACCAATACCTGGATCTTGCAGCCATTCACGTTTCTCAGGATATGCGAAACAGCGGTATCGGAAAAGCTCTTTTTCTTACAGCCAAACAATGGGCAAAAGAAAAAGGGGCAAAAAAGCTCTACATATCCGCTCATTCTGCTGTAGAAAGCCAGGCATTTTATAAAAAAATGGGATGTGTGGAGGCGAAATTCTATCATCAAAAACATGTGGAAGCAGAGCCTTTTGACTGCCAGTTAGAGGTAGTATTATAAGCTATGAGAAGAAAAGAACGTGAAGTAACAAATATCAATAAAATATTAAAAATAATTGCAAAAGCCAAATTTCTCCATCTTGGTTTATTTACTGATTCCTATCCTTATGTAGTTCCTTTACACTATGGATATGAGTATCAAAATGGAGTTTTAATCTTCTATATGCACAGTGCAAAAGAAGGATATAAACTTGATTTCATCCGCCAAAACCCAAAGGTTTGCATTACACTAGAAACAGATGTGAAACTTCTCTCTGGCGGTGAAATCCCATGTATGTATGGTTCTTCCTTTGCATCCGTAATGGGAAGAGGTGTTGCCAAACTCGTTGACAATACACAGGAAAAAATTCATGGTTTGAATCTGCTTATGCAAAATCAGACTGGGCATACATTTGAGATAAATGAGAACATGGCAGCCACTGTGGAAGTAATTAAAGTTGTGATAGAGGATTTTACAGCTAAGGAATGCAAAAGATATCCGGAATAAACTTGAAGGAAGGGTACAAAACTCATGAAAAAATACGAATATAAATTTGTGGAAGTCCCCAAAAAATCAGGGATAAAAGGACATGGAAATACCTTTACAGAATGTCAAAATATTATTATGGAAGAAGCCCAAAATGGCTGGCGTCTGAAACAAGTGGTGGTTCCATTTAATGAAAAAACTGGTGTTTATGGTGCCTGGTGCTATCAGATTAT
>ENA-ORMO01003154-ORMO01003154.1-human-gut-metagenome-genome-assembly--contig:-NODE-3154-length-11343-cov-6.579642_pt1 | contig 11343 bp, 4 predicted proteins | sample MGYA00242106_ERZ509001 | MGnify/ENA primary metagenome ERZ509001 (study PRJEB26280, sample SAMEA2338736) | human gut metagenome | biome: human gut; feature: human-associated habitat; material: faeces... | reverse complement strand
GCAGGCAAGGCACCGCAGTCCCTCCCGGTTCAGCTCCAGATCCGCGCCGGGCAGGAGCTCCGGCAACGCGCCGCTCTGGGCTCCGGCCCCCGACCGGGGATCCAGCAGGCAGGCCACCGTGCCGTACATCACCTGATAGCAGGTAACGGTGAGGGTTTGGCCCCCGGCGGTCACATAGGGGAAGGAGGCGGAGGAGCCGGAAAAAGCTACGGCCTGCATGGGCGCCAGCTGCTCCAGCGCCCGCTCTGGCCCGAGCTGGGACAGGCGGCGGCCCTGCACATCCTCCGGGGAGAGCCTCAGAAGCGCCGCCGCGGCAGGATTCAAAAAGCGGCACACCAGATCCATCATCTCCCCGCTGCCGTTGGTCAGTATCTCCGCCAGCGCGAAGGGGATGGGGCTGTCCCGGAAGGGCTGGGTAAACTTGTCCAGATGCTTTGCCACAGGATGCGCCTCCTCCCTGATTTTGCTGCCTTTATTATAAATGGCGGGCCGCCGCATGACAACGGCGCCAGAAGAAATTTCTTTGTCCGGCAGTCCAAAATACCTTGCGGCCCGGCTGCGGCGCGTTTTCGGGTGGAGCGGAAGTCTGCCTCCCGCTTCCGAAAGAACGCCCGGCAGACCCGCACATTGTCCAGCGCCGTCCAGAGGCGGGGCCGGGGCGGCGTCGATGCCGCCGTTGATGCAGCGGATGTCCGGCAGGTGGCCGAAGACATCGTCGCTGGTGATGATCCGGCCCTCTTGGGGAATGGGGAGGTGGGTGCTGCGGCAGATGGCAGCAGCGGAATACATGAAAGGGCTCTTTGGCGGTATAGCAGATCCGCTGGTTCCGGGGATCGGAGAAGAATGCCTCTTCGTCCTCCCGGGCGGGCATCCGGAATGCCTGCAGACAGATCATAGGCGCACTCCTTTGCCGGAGCAGTTCTTCCGCCTGTGCAGATGAGCCGCTTTTCCTGCATCATAGCCCATTGGTTACTGCTTTGCAAGAGAGGCAGTGCGGCGGGAAATAGATCGACCTTTGCGAAAATGCACAAAAAGTAATACCTTCATCCCTGGAAAAGTCTACCGTGCCGCACTGCACGGGGGGATTGACTGCTTCAGAAAAAAAACGCATAATAACATCTAATAGGGATTTTCCGGTCGATGCGCCGGAGAGGGAGGACGACATGAAGAAGGGATATCTGGTATTACAGGATGGCCAGGTGTTTGAGGGCTTCCGGTTCGGGGGTCCGGCGGACGCCGTGGGCGAGCTGGTGTTCACCACCGGCATGTGCGGCTATCTGGAGACACTGACGGATCCCAGCTATGCTGGACAGATCGTGATGCAGACCTATCCTCTGATCGGCAATTATGGGATCATTCCGGAGGATTTTGAAGGCGCGTGTTGCGTCCGGGGCTACGTGGTGCGGGAGTGGTGCGAGGAGCCGTCCAATTTCCGCTGCCAGGGAGACCTGGACGCTTTTTTGCGGGACCGGGGCGTGCCGGGGCTCTGGGGTGTGGACACCCGGGAGCTGACCCGGATCATCCGGGAGCACGGCGTCATGAACGCCGCGATCTGTGATGAGGTTCCGGCGGATCTGACGGCGGTGAAGACCTATGCCGTCACCGGCGTGGTGGAGGCGGAGACCTGTAAAGCAGCATCCGCCTACCCGGCGGAGGGAGAGGAGCGGTTCCGGGTGAGCCTGCTGGACTACGGCGCCAAGCGCAACATCGTCCGGGAGCTGCAAAAGCGCGGCTGCACCGTCACTGTCCTGCCTGCGCAGACCAGTGCAGAGGAGGTGCTGGCGGCCAAGCCTGACGGCGTCATGCTCTCCAACGGCCCCGGGGATCCGGCAGAGAACGTCTATCAGATTGAGCAGATCAAAAAGCTCCTGGGCAAGGTGCCCCTGTTCGGTATCTGCCTGGGCCACCAGCTGACGGCCCTGGCGGTGGGGGGCGGCACCTACAAGCTGAAATACGGCCACCGGGGGGTCAATCAGCCCGTCCGGGACCTGGACGGCGTCCGCACCTACATCACCAGCCAGAATCATGGCTACGCCGTGGACGGTACCAGCCTGCCGGTGGGGAAGGTCCGCTTCATCAACGCCAACGACGGCACCTGCGAGGGCATCGACTATCCGGACCTGCGGGCATTCACGGTCCAGTTCCATCCAGAGGCCTGCACCGGGCCCAAGGACACATCGTTCCTGTTCGACCAATTTGTAGCTCTGATGAAAGGGGGTGACCGGTAATGCCGCTGGATAAGAGCATTCAGAAAGTGCTGGTCATCGGCTCCGGCCCCATCGTCATCGGCCAGGCGGCGGAGTTCGACTACGCCGGCGCCCAGGCCTGCCGGGTGCTGAAGGATGCCGGCATCAACGTGGTCCTCTGCAACTCCAACCCCGCCACCATTATGACGGATCAGGCCATGGCGGATGAGATCTACCTGGAGCCCCTGACCGTGGAGACCGTCAAGCGCATCATCAAGAAGGAACGCCCCGATTCCATCCTGGCGGGCCTGGGCGGCCAGACCGGCCTGACCCTGGCCATGCAGCTGGACAAGGAGGGCTTTCTCCAGGCCCAGGGCGTCCGCCTTCTGGGGACCGACGCAGCGGCCATCTCCCGGGCGGAGGACCGGGAGCTCTTCAAGGAGGCCATGGCGGAGATCGGCCAGCCGGTGATTGCCTCCGACATCGCGGAGACCGTGGACCAGGCCATGGCGGTGGCGGAGAAGATCGGCTACCCCGTCATCGTGCGGCCCGCCTTTACCCTGGGCGGCGCGGGCGGCGGCGCGGCCAAGGACCCCGACGAGCTGAAGATCATCGCGGGCACCGGCCTGGACGCCTCGCCCATCACGCAGATTTTGGTGGAGAAGGCCATCTTCGGCTGGAAGGAGATCGAGTTCGAGACCATGCGGGACAGCGTGGGCAACGTGATCGCCGTCTGTTCCATGGAGAACCTGGACCCGGTGGGTGTCCATACCGGCGACTCCATCGTGGTGGCCCCCACCCAGACCCTGGCGGACAAGGAGTTCCAGATGCTCCGCAAGGCGTCTCTGGACATCATCGCCCACCTGGGGATCGTGGGCGGCTGCAACGTGCAGCTGGCATTGAACCCGGAGAGCTTTGAGTACGCGGTCATCGAGGTGAATCCCCGGGTCAGCCGGTCCTCGGCCCTGGCCTCCAAGGCCACCGGCTACCCCATCGCCAAGATCACCACCAAGATCGCTCTGGGCTACACCCTGGACGAGATTAAAAACGACATCACGGGCAAGACCTGTGCCTGCTTCGAGCCCACCCTGGACTATATCGTGGTGAAGATGCCCAAGTGGCCCTTCGACAAGTTCGCCGATGCCAGCCGGGCCCTGGGCACGCAGATGAAAGCCACGGGCGAGGTGATGGCCATCGCCCCCAGCTTCGAGATGGCCTTGCTCAAGGCTGTCCGGGGCGCGGAGATCGGCATGGACACCCTGAACCGGAAACCGGACCACGGGGACGACGCCCCCATCCGGGAGCGGCTCCGCCGAGTGGACGATCACAGGCTCTTCACGGTGTTCGAGGCGCTGAAATCCGGCGTCACCGTAGAGGAGATCCACGACATCACCAGAATCGACCCCTGGTTCCTCTGCAAGCTGCGGAAGCTGGCGGCGTTCGAGGCTTCCATTGCAGACGGCCTGTCGGAGGCGCAGTACCGGGAGGGCAAGCGGCTGGGCTATCCCGATGAGGCTCTCCGCAGGCTTTCCGGCGGCGGAGAACTGCCGGAGCACCGGGATGCGGTGTACAAGATGGTGGACACCTGCGGCGCGGAGTTTGACGCGGAGACGCCCTATTTCTACTCCACCTATGACCGGTTCTGCGAGTCCCGGGCCTTCCCCCGCAGCGGCAAGCCGGTCATCATGGTGCTGGGCTCCGGCCCCATCCGCATCGGCCAGGGCATCGAGTTTGATTACTCCTCTGTCCACTGTGTCTGGACGCTGAAGGAGCTGGGCTACGACGTGGTGATTGTCAATAACAACCCGGAGACTGTCTCCACGGACTACGACACTGCCGACCGCCTGTATTTTGAGCCGCTGTACCCGGAGGATGTCATGCACATCATCGCCGTGGAGAAGCCGGTGGGCGTGGTGGTGGCCTTCGGCGGCCAGACGGCCATCAAGCTGACGAAATTCCTGGACAGCCGCGGCATCCCCATCCTGGGCACCAGCGCCGAGTCCATCGACATGGCGGAGGATCGGGAGCGGTTCGACGCGCTGCTGGAGCGGTTTTCCATCAAGCGGGCCGCCGGCCGGGGCGTGCTGGGTATGAATGAGGCGCTGGAGGCAGCGAATGAATTGGGGTATCCTGTTCTGCTGCGGCCCAGCTACGTCATCGGCGGCCAAAACATGGTCATCGCCCACAACGATGAGGAAGTCCGCCGCTACATGGAGATCATCCTCTCCGGCAAGATTGAGAACCCGGTGCTGGTGGACCAGTACCTGATGGGCAAGGAGCTGGAGGTGGACGTCATCTCTGACGGCACCGATGTGCTGATCCCCGGCGTCATGCAGCACATCGAACGTACCGGCGTCCACTCCGGCGACTCCATTGCCGTGTACCCGCCCTTTTCCATCGGGGACAAGATGCTCCAGACCATCGTGGACTGCTCCGAGAAGCTGGCCCTGTCCCTCAAGACCCGGGGGCTTATCAACATCCAGTACCTGATCTATCAGGGAGAGCTGTACGTCATTGAGGTGAACCCCCGGGCCAGCCGGACGGTACCCTATATCTCCAAGGTCACCGGCGTACCCATGGTGGACCTGGCCACCCGGGTCATGGTGGGCCAGCCCCTGAAGGCCTTGGGCTATGGCACGGGCCTGTACAAACGTCCGCCCTACGTGGCGGTGAAGGTGCCGGTGTTCTCCTTCGAGAAGATTACCGACGCCAACGCCGCCCTGTCCCCGGAGATGAAATCTACCGGCGAGGTGCTGGGCCTGGGCGCCAATATGCAGGAGGCGCTGTTCAAAGGCCTGGTCTCCGCCGGGTACAAGGTGGAGAAGAGCGGACACGCGGGGGTATTGATCTCCGTGAACCGCCGGGACCAGCCGGAGATTGTCAACATCGCCCGGAAGCTGGATGAAATGGGCTTCCGCCTCTACGCCACCGACGGCACCGCACGGGAGATCTCCCGCCTGGGCACGGACGTGGAGGTGGTGGGCAAGCTGGGCCGGGACAACCGGGTCTTCCAGCTGCTGGAGTCCGGCAGGATCGACTACGTGATCCTCACCGGCTCTACGGAGCCGGAGTATATCCGGGACTTCATCCACCTGAACCACCGGTGCGTCCAGCTGGGCATTCCCTGCCTGACCTCGCTGGATACGGCCGGGGCCCTGACGGACATCCTGGCCAGCCGCTACAACCAGGAGAACACGGAGCTCGTCGATATCTGCCATCTGCGGACGGAGCGGCAGAAGCTGCCCTTCGCCAAAATGCAGACCTGCGGCAACGACTACATCTTCCTGGAGAATTTCAGCGGGGAGATCACCTGCCCGGAGTCCCTGTGCGTCACCCTCTGCGACCGGCACTACGGCATCGGTGCCGACGGCATCATCCTCATGGAGGGATCCCGGAAGGCGGATGCCAAGATGCGGATGTTCAACGCCGACGGGTCTGAGGGCTCCATGGCCGGCAACGCCCTGCGGTGTATGGCGAAGTACCTCTATGACAACGGTATCGTCCGCAAGGAGGAAATGACCCTGGAGACGGACAAGGGCACCAAGACCGTCCGGGTCTACACCACCGACGGCAGGGTGACCTCCGCTTGCGTGGACATGGGCTACGCGACCCTGGACACCACGGCCCTCCGGCTGAATATCCCGAAGCGGCAGGTGGTGAACTATCCGGTGGAGATTGCCGGGCAGCCCTGGGAGATCACCTGCGTGGACATGGGCAATCCCCACTGCGTGGTGTTCTGTTCCCGGGTGGACGGCGTGGATGTGGCTCGGATCGGGCCGCAGTTTGAACATGCGCCTTATTTTCCGGACCGGATCAACACGGAGTTTATCCGGGTGGTAAATCCCAGCACCATCAAGATGCGGGTCTGGGAGCGGGGCAGCGGTGAGACGCTGGCCTGCGGCACCGGCGCCTGTGCCGCGGTGGTGGCGGCGGTGGCCAACGGCCTCTGTGAAAAGGGACGGGACATCACGGTCCGGGTCCAGGGCGGCGACCTGGTGGTGCATTACACCGACGAAGCCGTCACCCTCACCGGCGATGCCAAGCTGGTCTACACCGGCGTAGTGGAGTACTGAGCGCAGCACAGCCCCGGCATCCGTTTAGATGCCGGGGCTGTAAAATTTCTGTAAGGACCAGGAAAGCCGCCCGGTTTGGATTGACACGATGCAGCGGCCCCGGTAGAATGGAGAAAACCGGCCCCGGGCCGAGAAGAGAAAGGAGCACACCATGGAATATCAGATCGAGGGAGCACCGCTGCCGGTGGTGATCTGCCAGCTGGAGGCCGGCGAGACCATGCTCACCGAGCGGGGGAGCATGAGCTGGATGACCCCCAACATGAAGATGGAGACCAGCACCAACGGCGGTCTGGGGAAGGCGTTTGGGCGGATGCTCTCCGGCGACTCCATTTTCCAGAACCGCTACACCGCCCAGGGCGGCCAAGGACTGATCGCCTTTGCCTCCAGCTTCCCGGGCAGCATCCGGGCCTTTGACATCGGTCCGGGCCGGGAGCTGGTGGTGCAGAAGAGCGGCTTCCTGGCCAGCGAGGCGGGCGTCCAGCTGTCCGTCTTTTTCCAGAAGAAGCTGGGTTCCGGCTTCTTCGGCGGCGAGGGCTTCATCATGCAGAAGCTCTCCGGCCGGGGGATTGCCTTCACCGAGTTCGACGGGCATATCGTGGAGTACGATCTGGACCCCGGTGAGTCCCTGGTGGTGGATACCGGATATCTGGCGGCTATGGATGCCACCTGCTCCATGGATATCCAGGCGGTCCCGGGGCTCAAGAACATGGTGTTCGGCGGTGAGGGGATCTTCAACACCATTATCACCGGACCGGGCCATGTCTATCTCCAGACCATGCCGATCTCTCAGGTGGCAGGGGTTCTGCGGCCCTTCATGCCCACAGCGAAGTGACTTATGCATCGATACAAAGAAACCGGACCGCCCTCTTTGGGCGGTCCGGTTTTTTATGAGAGAGAAGATTACTTCTCGTCCTTGATGGCAGCCTGTGCCGCAGCCAGCCGGGCGATGGGCACCCGGAAGGGAGAGCAGGACACATAATCCAGGCCCGTCCGGTGGAAGAACTCCACACTGGAGGGGTCGCCGCCGTGCTCGCCGCACACGCCCAGATGCAGCTCGGGGTTGGTGGCGCGGCCCATCTTGCAGGCCATATCCACCAGCTTGCCCACGCCGGTCTGGTCCAGCTTGGCGAAGGGATCGTTCTCGTAGATCTTCTTGTCGTAATAGGCGTCCAGGAACTTGCCCGCGTCATCACGGCTGAAGCCGAAGGTCATCTGAGTCAGGTCGTTGGTGCCGAAGGAGAAGAAGTCCGCCTGCTTGGCGATCTCATCGGCGGTCAGCGCGGCCCGGGGGATCTCGATCATGGTGCCCACCAGGTACTTCATGTTGGAGCCGGCCTCCTTGATGATGGCATCGGCGGTCTCCACCACGACCTTCTTCACGTATGCCAGCTCCTTGACCTCGCCCACCAGGGGGATCATGATCTCAGGCACCATGGTCCACTCGGGATGCTTGGCCTGGACGTTCAGCGCAGCCTTGATAACGGCGCGGGTCTGCATGGCGGCGATCTCCGGATAGGTGACCGCCAGACGGCAGCCCCGGTGACCCATCATGGGGTTGAACTCGTGCAGGCCGGCGATGATGGCCTTGATCTCCGCAACGCTCTTGCCCATGTCCTTGGCCAGCAGCTCGATGTCGGCCTCCTCAGTGGGCACGAACTCGTGCAGCGGGGGATCCAGGAAACGGATGGTGACAGGCAGGCCCTCCATGGCCTCATAGATGCCCTCGAAGTCGGACTGCTGCATAGGCTCCAGAACAGCCAGAGCGGCCTCACGCTGCTCCACGGTGTCGGAGCAGATCATTCGGCGGATGGCGGGAATGCGGTCTGCGTCAAAGAACATGTGCTCGGTCCGGCACAGGCCGATGCCCTCAGCGCCGAACTTCCGGGCCTGGGCGGCGTCGTGGGGGGTGTCCGCATTGGTGCGGACCTTCAGGCGGCGGTACTGGTCGGCCCAGCCCATGACCCGGCCGAACTCGCCGCCGATAGAGGCGTCCACCGTGGGGATGGCGCCGTCGTAGATCTTGCCGGTGGAACCGTCGATGGACAGCCAGTCGCCTTCGTGGAAGGTCTTGCCGGAGAGCTCAAACTGCTTATTCTCCTCGTCCATCTTGATGGCGCCGCAGCCGGAGACGCAGCACTTGCCCATGCCGCGGGCCACCACGGCCGCGTGGGAGGTCATGCCGCCCCGCACAGTCAGGATGCCCTGAGCAGCTTTCATGCCCTCGATATCCTCAGGAGAGGTCTCCAGCCGGACCAGGACCACCTTCTCGCCGCGCTCGGCCCAGGCCTTGGCGTCCTCAGCGGAGAAGACGACCTTGCCGCAGGCGGCGCCGGGAGAGGCGGCCAGGGCGCTGCCGATCACGGGGGTCTTCTTCAGCACCTCGCCGTCAAACTGGGGATGCAGCAGGGTGTCCAGGGTGCGGGGATCGATCATGGCCACGGCCTGCTTTTCGTCGATCATCCCCTCGTCCACCAGGTCGCAGGCGATCTTGAGCGCAGCGGCAGGGGTGCGCTTGCCGTTGCGGGTCTGCAGCATGTAGAGCTTGCCGTTCTCCACGGTGAACTCCATATCCTGCATATCGTGATAGTGATCCTCTAGAATCTTGCAGACCTTCTCAAACTGGGCGAAGGCCTCGGGGAACTTTTCGCTCATTTCGCTGATGGGCATGGGAGTCCGGATGCCGGCCACCACGTCCTCGCCCTGGGCATTGGTCAGGAACTCACCGAACAGCTTCTTCTCGCCGGTGGCGGGGTTGCGGGTGAAGGCCACGCCGGTGCCGCAGTCGTCGCCCATGTTGCCGAAGGCCATGGACTGGACGTTGACGGCGGTGCCCCAGGAGTAGGGGATGTCGTTGTCCCGGCGGTACACGTTGGCGCGGGGGTTGTCCCAGGAGCGGAACACGGCCTTGATGGCGCCCATCAGCTGCTCCTTGGGGTCGGTGGGGAAGTCTGCGCCGATCTTGGACTTGTACTCGGCCTTGAACTGGCCGGCCAGCTCCTTCAGGTCGTCGGCAGTCAGCTCCACGTCCTGGGTGACGCCGCGGGCCTCCTTCATCTGGTCGATGAGCTGCTCAAAGTACTTCTTGCCCACTTCCATCACCACGTCGGAGTACATCTGGATGAAGCGGCGGTAGCAGTCCCAGGCCCAGCGGGGGTTGTTGGACTTCTTGGCCATAACCTCCACGACTTCCTCGTTCAGGCCCAGGTTCAGGATGGTGTCCATCATGCCGGGCATGGAGGCGCGGGCGCCGGAGCGGACGGAGACCAGCAGAGGGTTCTCCAGATCGCCGAACTTCTTGCCGGTGATCTCCTCCATCTTGACGATGTACTCCATAATCTGAGCCTGGATCTCGTCGTTGATCTTCTGTCCGTCCTCATAGTACTGAGTACAGGCCTCGGTGGTGATAGTGAAGCCCTGGGGAACGGGCAGGCCGATATTGGTCATCTCGGCCAGGTTGGCGCCCTTACCGCCCAGCAGCTCACGCATGTTGGCGTTGCCCTCGGAGAAGAGGTACACAAACTTCTTTGCCAATTTACTTCATTCCTTTCTGTATGCTTGCATAGCGGGTCCAGTAGAGGTACAGTGTTCCTCCTTACACAGGGGGACTCTGAACCCTTCCGGCCCGCTTTCATGCCAGTGGTGCGGCAGGCAGAATCTGCCGCGAAAATATTATACCTATTTGAAGGAAATATTGCAACTGCTTCTCCACTGTTTTTCCCTCTTTTTCTGAATCCCAAACTGCTTTTCCGCTTTCTTGTGGAAAATGCCCTTTGAGCCAAAGGGCCCGGCCTCGCTCGCCCGCCGCTTTTGAACGCAGCGGAGGCCGTGCGGACCTTCTTGATGTCCGCACGGCCTCTGAATACTCAGCCGAACAGCTCCACCTCTTCTTCCAGGGGGTGGAACTGGAGCGCGTCCTGGACCGTCAGAAATACTCCCGCCCGGTTCCATGCGCTGGTCATCCGCTTCTCCATGGCGGTCACCACAGGGTACTGGAGCCAGCTGCGCTGGTGGGTGTAATTCACCCAGCTGCTGATGAGATAGCCGTCCTGGAGCTCCGCCACGGGATAGGCGAGATAGCCCCGCTGCCGCCCTCCGTCCGCCGGGAAGGAGAATGCGGCAAAGATGTCCGTACTCTGCTGCTCCCCCCAGAAGACGCTGTCTGAGGTGAAGGTCTGCTCGCCCAGGGAGAAGTACGGCGCGGCATACTCCCTTCCATCCCGGCTGTACAGCACCCGGCCGGTCACCTCCCCGGCCTTGATCCAGCCCTCCGGGATGTCCCGGTACACCGGCCAGAGCTGGACGGATTCCGTCCCATAGAAGCCAGGGTCCTCCGTCCAGAGGAAATGGTGGATCAGGACCCACCGCTCCCGCTCACCCGCCAGCCTCACCCCGACGCCGGTGACCCGCAGCTCCTCCGGTCCCCTGCCGTCCTCAGAAAAGGTCTCGCCGGTGACATCCACCACCACCTCGACCCCATCCCGGCAGGCCTCAAGGTCCTCCGGAGCCAGATCGTTCAGCACCTCCTCCGGAAAGCCCAGCGTCAGTAGCTTGGCCCTTACATCCTCCAGGCCGGCCTGGGCTGTCTCCTCCACCGGACGCCAGTCCATGGGATAACGGTTCCCAAACAGGTAGCCGCAGGCTCCGCCGATCAGGACCAACAGGACCAGCCCCTTGACCACCCATCCATCCGGGATCCGGACCGGGGCGGACTGGATCCCATACCCCGCCTCATCCAGTTCCCGGGAGCAGCGGAACAGGCTGCGGAGGATCAAGAAGTACACAGCCAGCAGAGCGGCGACCAAAATCAGCCCGCCGTACTCCACCACACCCAGGACACACATCAGGAGGTACCAGATCACCAGACCCCCCGCGGCCCCGGCACGGGGCGGGAGCCCTGCCTTTTCCCGCACTGCCCGCAGCCCCTGCCAGAGGCACACATACACCGCCAAAAGGAGCAGTAAGCTGGCCCATTTCAGCGGGACCAAAAGGGCAGAGAGGACGCCGGCGCTGACCCAGATGGTGGTGTTCAGGAGCAAAAGCAGGAAAAAGTGGACTGCCCGGAGCAGCGTCAAGACAAAGCAGCT
>ENA-ORMO01003151-ORMO01003151.1-human-gut-metagenome-genome-assembly--contig:-NODE-3151-length-11360-cov-2.098275_pt1 | contig 11360 bp, 8 predicted proteins | sample MGYA00242106_ERZ509001 | MGnify/ENA primary metagenome ERZ509001 (study PRJEB26280, sample SAMEA2338736) | human gut metagenome | biome: human gut; feature: human-associated habitat; material: faeces... | reverse complement strand
CCTACGCCTGGATCGTCTACGGCTTCCTGTACATCCCCTATCAGCTCAAGACCGTGGCTTCCATCATCCAGATCGCCATCCCCGGTCTGAACATCACGCTGGCCATGCTCATCGGCCTGACCATCGCCGTGATCTACACCAGCTTCTCCGGCATGCGGGGCATGTCCGCTGTGGGGCGCATCGTATGCTTCGGCATCTACATCCTGCTCATTGCCTTCGTGCTCATGACGCTGCCCAAGTTCGGCGGCTTCACCGTGATGCTCTCTGAACTTCCCGCAGAGTACTCCTCCATGGGCAATATGCCCACCCAGCGCATCATCGCCTGGATCCTGGGCGGCTGCCTGTCCACCGCAGTGATGCAGTCCGTGCTCCAGCCCCTGCTGGCCGCAAAGAGCGCTTCCGCCGCCCGCACCGGCTCTATCCTGGGCTATGTGCTGGCTGCCCCCATCTGCCTGCTCACCGCCACCTGCGGCATCTTTGCCAAGGCGTCCGGTGCGGACCTGGGCGACGGTGCCACCGCATTTGCCTACTCCATCAAGACCTTCAGCAATCCGGCTTTCGCTGGGATCATTTTTGCCTTTGCCACCATGATCATCGCGGCTACCATGGCCACCATGATGCTGGCCACAGGCACCATCATTACCAATGTCTATAAAAACGACATCAATCCCAACGTGGACGACGCCAAGCTGCTGAAGCTGTCCAAGATCATCACTTTCGTCTTTGCCTACCTGACTCTGATCCCTGCGGTCATCATGCCCAGCGCCGCCCTCACCAACCTGTTCCTCACCCTGCAGCACGTGGCCGCCGCCCCGGTGAGCTTCGCCATCCTGGTGGGCCTGACTTGGAAGCGCTGCACCCGGCAGGGGGCCTTCTGGGCCATGGCCAGCGGCATGGTGGTAGGTGTGGCCTGGATGCTGCTGGGCCTGACCGACACACTGGAGGCGGTCTACCCCACAGTGCTGGTCAGCTATACAGTGGGTGTTGTGGTATCTCTGGCGACCAGTAAAAAGATGCATGGTTTGGCGAAGGAATAATGGAATCCGAACAAGACTCGATGAAAACACTGTCCGGCGCGGCCGGGAAGGGAAGCGGATCAAGTATGAGTGAAGCAAAGAAGCAGCAGTACATGTGGCCCTCGCGGTGGAGCAAGCCCTCCGCCCACGGGGACTGCGGAGCGGTCAGCTGCAACAATATCTATGCCACCCGGGCGGGGTTGGAGATGCTGCGGGCCGGAGGGAACGCCTTTGACGCCGCCGTGGCGGTCTCTCTGACCCTCTCTGTGGTGGAGCCCCACCACTCCGGCATCGGGGGCGGCTGTTTCAGCCTGCTGTACTCCCAGCGGGATCAGAAGGTCTTGGCGCTGGACGCCCGGGGCGTGGCTCCCGCCAAGGCGGGGGAGGACCTGTTCCTCAAGGATGGAGAGGTCCAGGACGAGTGGAAGGACCTGGGGGGTCAGTCGGTAGCCATTCCGGGGCTGCTGAGAGCCATGGAAACCATGCTGCGGGAGTACGGCACTATGACGCTGGCGCAGGCGGCGGCTCCCGCCATCCGCTGTGCCCGGGAGGGCTTCGGCACCAGTTATACCGGAGAGCTCACCATGGAGGACGACTCGGTCCGGCGGAAGCTGGATCTTTCACCCCAGTTCCGGCGGCTGTATCTGAAGCCGGACGGGAGCCGCTACCGCTTCGGTGAGAAGCAGGTGAACTCTGAGCTGGCCGGCCTGCTGGAGCTGGTGGCGGCGGAGGGGGCGGACGCCTTTTACACCGGGCCGGTGGCCCGGAAAATGGTGGAGCAGATCAACCAGCGGGGCGGGTGCTTTACCCTGGAGGACCTGAGCCGATATCAGCCCAAGTACCGTACCCCGGTGAAGACCACCTACCGGGGGCTGGAGGTGGCGGCCTTCGCGCCGCCCAGCGGCGGATGCGCCGTGGTGGAGATGCTGAACATTCTGGAGCACAGCGATCTGGCCGCCATGGGACACAACACCGCCGCCTCCATCCATGCCATCGTGGAGGCCATGAAGCTGGGCTTTGCGGACCGAAGCGTGGCTCTGGGCGATCCCGACTTCGTCCAGGTGGACGTGGAGCGGCTGACCAGCAAGGCCCACGCGGCGGAGCGGTATGCCCTCTCCTCACCGGAGACGGCGGGGGAATACGCTCCGGCGGAGGGGATCGAGGCCAAGGAGTACCCGGGAAACACCTCTCACTTTGCGGTGATGGACCGCTTTGGGAACGCGGTCTCCCAGACCCAGACTGTACGGGACTGGTTCGGCTGCGGGATCGTGGTGGACGGCTGCGGCTTTGTGCTCAACAACGCCATGTCCGACTTCAGCGCCAAGCCGGGCGCACTCACCAGCCAGGGACTGACCTATGGGAGCGCCAACAGCATCCAGGGGGGGAAGACGCCTCTGTCCTCCATGGCCCCCAGCATGGTGTTCAAGGACGGACGGCCCTATCTGGCCATCGGCGCGGCGGGCGGTCCCCGGATCATCACCGGAACCCTCCAGGGGATCGTCAACGCGGTGGACTTTGGGATGCTGCCGGAGCAGCTGGTCCGCCAGCCCTACCTCAACTGCCTGACCCGGGAGCAGGGGCTGGAGCTGGAGTTCGGGATCTCAGAGGACACCATCCGGCTTCTGGAACAGAAGGGGCACCGGCCGGTGCGGGTCCCGGTGGACCAGGCCATGAGCACCATGCTCAACAGCGTCATGTATGTGGACGGGGAGTACCACGCTGCCGGCACCCAGCGGGTGGACGGCTGCGGCGGAGCCCTTCTCTCTGACGGGCATATGGTGCTGGACGGGATCAGTCAGGAGGATTGAGCGGCCTGCCTGAAGCATCAAAAAGCGAAAAGAGAAAAATGGTCAGCAGAATTTCTGCTGACCATTTTTTGATATTGGGAACCAATAAAGAGAAGGGACGGTGCGTACCGGGGCCAGAACCTGGCACAGGGGACTCACTGTGCAGAGGGCTCTCCGATCTGGACATGGGGCAGGGCCAGACAGGGATTTTGCAGCGTAGTCCACACCTCGCGGTCCTCTACCACGCAGAGGGTGGTGGAAACGGTGGTGGCGGGGACGCCCTCGTGGGGATGACGGCAGATACAGTTCGGCTCGTTGGTGTGGTCTGACATGATGCGGTAGAGATCCTGGAACCGGAGGGAGCCGTAGCGCTCTTCCACCATCTGGGCAATGCGGTCATAGCGCTTGTGAGTGGAGGGGTAGTTCTCCTCCGGGGGATTGAAATGGCTGAGCTGGTCACTGACCACGTGGTTGGTGCGGAAGAGGACCCCCCTGCCCTCATCCTTTTCCACATAGATCTCGTCGGAGGTCATCTCGATGACATAGGCCTCTGTGGGGTCGGCGGCAATGACGTTCAGGCCGTTCATACGGGGGGCGGTGCGGCAGAACTCCACCGCTTGGGCGGCGGTCCTGCAGGAGGAGAGGAGGACCCGCACATTGAGGAAGATATCGGCCTCCTCCACCCGGTCGATGCGGGTGGGGTCCTTCTCTGTCCAGAAGCCGGTGGTGGTCACAGCCAGACCATGGCTGTTGATGCCTACAGCGGGATAGGTGAGGATACCGGCCCCGCCCACCTCGATGATCTCCTGGCCGTCGGGGTAGATGTGGCGGACCAGAGCCTGCTCCATGGGCATGCCCATGTCCCGGTTCTTGATGATGTAGGTGCAGCCGTCAGCGGCAGCCTGTCCCCGGACACAGAGCATGCTGCATTCCTGCGTGATGTGACGGAAGGACTCACAGAGGAAATAGGCGGGGATGTTCAGCAGCAGGATGTCATCAAGGGGCAGACCGCTGCCTTGGGCGATGCCCTGGAGCTCCTCGTACATCTCAGGCCGCTGCTCCTGGAAGAAACGGAGGTTTTGGTTCACAAAGGCCTGATAGGCCTGGAGGTCCACCTTCTCCTGCTCCAGCTTCCGGTGGACGGAAGCCAGGTTGCGGCGGATGGCGTCAGAGAGCTCCTGCCCCTGCTGGACGCCCTGCTCGAAGGGCGTGCCGCTCACTTGGCAATAGGCGTGCTGATATTGGGAATTCATACAGAAATACCTCCTTAAGACTGAGACTGTCCGCACAGCAGGCAGCTGCAGATATGTCCGTTCTGCGTGATGTCCCTGGCTTCCGGGACGGCAGAGGCACACTCTGCCATGGCGGCAAAGCATCTGGGGTGGAAGGGGCAGCCGCTGGGGACGGCGATGGGGCTGGGCAGGTCGCCCTGAAGGATGATGCGCTCCGGCTGCCGTGTGGGGTCTGGCAGGGGGACGGCGGAGAGGAGAGCCTGGGTATAGGGGGGGGGGGGGGGGGCAAAGAGCTCCTGCTTCTCCGCATATTCCACCACTTTGCCCAGGTACATGACCGCCACATGGGTGGAGATGTGCTGTACCACACGCAGATCATGGGAGACGAAGACCAGCGCGATGCCCAGCTTCTGCTGCAGGTGCATGAGCAGGTTGATGATCTGGGCCTGGATCGACACATCCAGGGCGGAGACGCACTCGTCACAGACGATCAGCTTGGGACTGACGGACAGGGCGCGGGCAATACAAAGCCGCTGGCGCTGGCCGCCGGAAAACTCATGGGGGAATTTCCGCATGCTGTCCTGGGACAGTCCCACCAGATCCAGCAGCTCCTCCGCGCGCTTCATGGCGGCCTCCCGGCTGCCCAGCTTGTGGATCAGAAAAGGCTCAGCGAGGATATCGGAGACCCGCTGGCGGGGATTGAGGGAGGCATAGGGATCTTGAAAGATGATCTGGATATCCCGGCGCATCCGGCGCAGGCTCTCCTTGTCGGCACTGGTCAGATCCTGACCCTGAAAAAGGACCGTGCCCTCGGTGGGCTCGATGAGCCGCATCATGGTGCGGGCCAGGGTAGATTTCCCGCAGCCGGACTCCCCGACGATGCCCAGGGTCTCCCCCTCCCGAATGACCAGGGAGACGTCGTCTACGGCTTTGACGTACTGGGCGGCCTTGGAGAAGACCCCTTTGCGTACCGGAAACCATTTTTTCAGGTGGTCGGCCTGGAGCAGGATCGGGCGTTCAGACATGATCGCTCCCCCCTTCCTCGTCCCACTGGGGCGTATATTTCCAGCACTGGACGGTGTGTTCCCCATCCAGGGTCAGGAGGGGAGGCTGTTTCTGGGTGCAGATCTTCCGGCAGCAGGCACAGCGGTTGTGAAAGGCACAGCCCTCCGGCATGTGATAGATACTGGGGACCGACCCTTCGATGGTGGCCAGGTCCCCCTGGCTGTCATCCATGTGCGGGATGGAGCGGAGCAGTCCCTCCGTATAGGGGTGAAGAGGGTGCTGGAAGATGGTGCGCACATCAGCTTTTTCCACGATGTGGCCGCAGTACATCACTGCCACAGTATCCACCATAGAGGCCACGACGCCCAGGTCGTGGGTGATAAGAATGATGGAGGTGCCCAGCTTTTCGTTTATGGACCGGAGCAGGTCCAGGATCTGGGCCTGGATAGTTACATCCAGGGCGGTGGTGGGCTCATCCGCGATGAGCAGCTCCGGGTCGCACAGAAGAGCGATGGCGATCATGACGCGCTGGCGCATGCCGCCGGACAGCTCAAAGGGATATTGCTTCAGTCGGGTCTCCGGGCTGGGGATGCCCACGGTGCGCAGCATCTCGATAGACATCTCGTTGGCCTGGGCTTGGGAGACCTTCTTGTGGAGGCGGACCACCTCTCCAAGCTGGTATCCAATGGGAAACAGGGGGTCCAGGCTGACCATGGGCTCCTGAAAGATCATGGAGATCTGGTTGCCCCGGACCCTGCACATCTGGCGCTCGGTCTTGGTGAGCAGCTCTTCCCCGTTGAGGCGGATGCTCCCGGTGATCTGAGCGGGCGGGGTGGGCAGCAGGCGTATGATGCTCTTGGAAGTGACACTTTTGCCCGAGCCGGACTCCCCCACCAGACCCAGTTTCTCCCCTTTTTTCAAGGAGAAGCTGACGTGGTTCACCGCAGCGGCGGAGCCGTATTTGGTCTTGAATCTGACGCTGAGATCTTGTACGCAAAGCATAGGTTCATTCTGCATAACTGAGCTCCCCCCTTATACATCCAGTTTGGGATCCAGGTAATCCCGCAGCCAGTCGCCCAGCAGATTGACGCCCAGCACGGTCAGCGTGATGCACAGACCGGGGAAGATACACTGCCAGGGGTCGGTGAGAATGTTGTCACGGGCTTCGCTGAGCATCCGCCCCCAGGTGGGGATGGTGATAGGGACACCGTAGCCCAGGAAGCTGAGGGAGGCCTCGATCAGTACGATCTTGGCCATCTCCAGGGTGGCGATAACGATGACAGGGCTGATGATATTGGGCAGGATATGTTTGAAAATGATGCGGGCATCGGTGCCGCCGGCAGCGCGTATGGCCTCAATATACTCCATCTCCTTGATGCCCAGGATCTCGCCGCGGACCAGGCGGGCGTATCGCACCCAGCTGGTGATGCCGGCGATCAAAATGACATTGCCCAGGCTGGAGCCCAGCACTGCCGCGATAAACAGGGCCAGCAGCGTGAAGGGGAAGCAGAGCTGGATGTCCACCAGGCGCATGATGACCGCGTCCACCCATTTGCCGTAGTAGCCGGCCAGGCTGCCCAGGACCACGCCCACGATGCCGCCTACTACGGTGCCGGCCAGAGCTACGATCAGGGTGACGCGGGCGCCGTACAGCAGACGGGAGAGAATGTCGCGGCCCAGCTGGTCAGTGCCCAGCAGATGGCCGGCCACAGGGTCAGCGCCCCAGATGGGGTCCTTCAGCTTGATCATGACGTCCTGAGCCAGCGGGTCATAAGGCGCCAGGAGCGGGGCAAAGATGGCACAGATGATGATGAGAAGCACCAGGATCAGCCCAAACATGCCGGTCTTGCTGTTCTTCAGGCTGGACCAGGCGCTTTTAAATCCTTTTTTCACTGATCCTACCTCCTCATTGCAGCCGGACGCGGGGATTGATCACGCAATACAGCACGTCCACGATGAAGTTGATCACCACGAAGATCACCGCCATCAGAAAGACGATGCACTCCACCACCGCAAAGTCGCTGGTGGTGATGCTCTGGATGACCAGACGTCCCACGCCCGGCCAGGCGAAGACCTGCTCGGTGATGACCGAGCCGCCCAGCAGAGAGGCGAACTGCATGCCCAGGATGGTGATGATGGAGCTCATCGCGTTTTTCAGGGCATGCTTGCCGATGATCTTGCTTTTGGGAAGACCCTTGGCCTTTGCCACATCGATATACTCCTTGCCCAGCACCTCGATGAGGTTGCTGCGCAGGAGCCGGCAGATGGTGGCCGCTGAAAAGACCCCCAGCGTGAAGGCGGGCAGGATCAGGGAACGCAGGCCATCCTCTGCGCCGCCAGTGGGCATCCAGCCCAGCTTGACAGCAAAGAGCATGATGAGCATGATGCCCAGCCAGAAGGCGGGCATGCATTGGCCCAGCAGGGCCAGCACCCGGATCACGGCATCGGAGACGCTGTTGCGCTTCACAGCCGCCACAATGCCTGCCGGGATGCCCAGTACCACGGAGATGAGCAGGGCCGCACAGGCCAGCGTCAGGGTGGCAGGCGCCCGCTCCAGCACCACGGACATGGCCGGTTCATTGTAGTAGTAGGAGGTGCCGAAATCCCCCACCAGCGCCCCCTTCAGAAAGCGGACATATTGGACGGGCAGGGGGTCATTGAAGCCCATCTCTTCACTGAGGATCTCCATTTCCTCTTTGGAGGTGGTGGGGGAGACCATCAGCTCCACCGGGTTCCCGGTGAGGTGCAGGATAAAAAATACGACTACGGTAATGCCCAAGATTGCGATGATGGACTGCCCGAGCCGCTTGAGTAAGTATTTCCCCATGCTTTTCAACCTTTCATAGCGAGCCAGGATAGTGAGAAACGGCGCACCCGTTCCAGATCACGGGTGCGCCGCCTGTTTCTCTGCCATTGAAATACCGCACCAGCTGCGGATATTCAGTTAAGGGAGCAAATCGCTCAGCCGGCCACGGAGACGCCGTCCATGAGGACGACTTCGTCGGTGCGGGCAGTCCAATTCTGGACCTTCTTGGAGTTGTAGGCATACAGGGTGTCCTGCTGATACAGCCACAGGGCGGGGGCCTCGTCCACCATCATCTGCTGCATCTGGCTGTAAAGCGCCACGCGCTTCTCAGCGTCCATCTCAGAGGCGGCCTGGGAGGCCAGATCCATAAACTCGGGGGAGACCCAGGTGCAGTACCGGGCCCCCTCAGTAAAGCCAATGGAGGCGATCAGGTTGATATCGCAGTAGGGGCCGCCCAGACCCTGGAGGAACAGGGGGGCCACAGTGCCCGCGCCGATCTCGTCCCGCTGCGTGGCGGAGTCCTCCTGCTTGATGGTGACGTTGATGCCGATCTGAGCCAGCTGGGAGGCGATGGCCTGGACCACGTCGGTGCTGTTGAGCAGGCCGGGAGAGACGGAGCACTCGATGTCAAAGCCGTCGGCATAGCCGGCGTCGGCCATCAGCTGCTTGGCCTTCTCCACATCGTAGGTGTAGCCCTGCACATTGGGATCATAGCCCTCGTACTCGGGGGTGGAGATGGAGGCGACCTTGACGGCGTAGCCGTCCAGCACGCCGGCGATCAGCGCGTCCCGGTCCACCGCATAGTTGATGGCCTGACGCACCCGCACATCGTCCAGGGGGGTGGGGCCGCCTACCAGGTTGAACTGCAGCCAGACCACACGGGTGGAGGGCTGGCCCACCACAGAGATGCCGTCAAGGCTCTCCAGATACTCGGCCTGGGTGGTGGGGATATTGCAGATGATGTCCACCTCGCCGGCCTGAAGAGCGGCTACCCGGTCGGCGGCCTCGGGGATGACCCGGAAGACCAGCTGATCGATCTGGGGCACCTCGCCATAGTAGTCGGGATTCTTCTCCAGCACCACCTTCTGGTCCTTCTCCCAGGAGACGAACTTGAAGGGACCGGAGCCGATGGGGGCGGCGGCAAAGCCCTCGTCTCCCACTTCCTCCACATAGGCACTGGGGACGATCTTGATATAGTTCAAGCGCAGGGGGAGAGAGGGGAAAGCGTAGTCAGTGATGATGTTGAACTCGAAGTCGCCCAGTACCTCCACCTGCATGAAGGAGAAATCGCCGGACAGAGCGTAGTGCTTCTCCGAGTCACGCAGGCTGTTGATGGTGTAGGCCACATCGTCAGCAGTCATCTGGGTGCCGTTGGTAAAGTACACGTCCTGCCGCAGAGTGAAGTGCCAGGTAGTGTCATCCACCTGCTCATAGCTCTCAGCAGCGTCGCACACGATCTGCCCCTGGGGGTCCGTCTTGACCAGGGTGCTGTAAAGGGAGGCCAGAATGCTGGCGGTGATGGTGGAGTTGCCGTTTCTGGGGTCCAGGCCGGTGATGTCGCTGGTGCTGGCCCATGTCACCGTCTTAACAGTTTCCCCGCTGCTTTGCGCGGGCTGGCTGGTGCTGTTGGAGCCGGTTTCAGTGCCGCAGCCGCTGAACAGCCCCATACAGAGCGCCAGTGCAAGGGCAAGAGAGAGTGCTTTTTTCATGTTGGCGTTCCTCCTTTTTTAGTGGGGTAAGCATATTCAGACCACCCTCGGTGCGAGGGGAGATCCCATAAGAGAAGATCAGCGCTTGTTCCGCTCGAAGTAAGGGTTCAAAAGATCCAGGCGCTTGGTGGCGGTCTCGTCCATCTGGTCTGCGACCAGAGAGACAAGAAGCTCCAGAAGAAAAGTGGCGGATACATTGGAGTTGAAAAAGCTGACGCTGTATATGTCCGCCAACAGCAGCACATCAGTAAAATCGGAGAAGGGAGTGGAGGGCTTATCAGTGAGCAGGATGATTTTCGCCCCGCGGCTGTGGGCAAGATCGATCCAGCGCCGGACTTCCTCACCATAGGGATTGAAATTGATGACGAACAGGCAGTCCTCTGGGGAGATGTCCAGCAACTGTTCAAAGGTGACGCTCCCTGTGGCCGATACGACACCGGGGACAACCATGCGCATCAAAAAGCTGAATTTCTCAGCAATAGGTGCGGTGGGCCGGCGCCCGGCAATATATTTGATGCGGCAGGAGCAAAGCAGATCCGCCGCCGCATGGATGGATTCTTCTGAGTTTTTTTCCAAAACGCTCTGTAGGTTCTTGTAGGTAAGGGTGGAAAACTGTGCTACGATATTCTCCTTGGCATCCAGGCTCTGATGGGTATGAAGACGCTCAATGGGAGGGAAGAAGCCACGCTGTGCATAATCCGCTTTCTGAGAGACAAAGGATTGTATCTCCTTCTGAAGGTCCAGAAAGGAGCGGTAGCCCAGCACTTTGCTGGTACGGGAGACCGTGGCGTCGCTGACGCCCAAGATGCGGGCCAGTTCACTGGTGGACACATAGCATACGGAGAGAAAATTGTTCAGGATGTATTCCGCCACCAAGGCTTCCTTTGCGGTAAGAGGAGTGGACTTGATCCGCTGGGAAAAGGCGGCGGGAAGCTCCATGTCGAAATACCATCCTTTTTTGCAGTTTCTTTGGTTAGACCTATGATAACATGAAATGTTGAAAAGTCAATACTTCAAATCGAAAATATCGAATACTCGATATTTTGACGATTGAGTAAATGGAGGGAACATCTGAACAAGGAAAGAGATGAAGGGGGGTGGACAGCACAACAGGCAAGAGAATAGAGAAGGGTACCGCAAAAATTGAATGTTTTGACCAAAAATAAACCCGGAAGAAAAGCGAAAAAAAGAAAAGAGAGGGAAAAAGTTATGCGTTCTTACATGGAAGGAAAAAAGTACAGAGAAAACAAAGGAGAAAGTGCAATAATGGAGAAAATGAAAAAATATATTTGTGAACCATGTGGATATGAGTATGATCCTGCAGTAGGAGATCCAGATGCTGGAATCGAACCGGGAACTGCATTTGAAGATCTTCCGGAAGACTGGGTTTGCCCGGTTTGCGGAGTTGGTAAAGAAGATTTTGTAGAAGCTGAATAATAGCAGGGAGGGGATCGCCGTGAGGATAGTATTTGACGAAGCGTTGTATACAGGCAACGAATTAATTGATAACGAACATAAAGAACTCATCGACAGAGTTAATAAACTGGTGGAAAGCTGTGAAAATGGAAAAGAAAAAGTAACAGCAGTGAAAACTCTGGATTTCCTGATGGATTATACAGACTTCCATTTCTCTGACGAAGAAAAATTGCAGCAGGAAGTAGGATATGACAAGCTGGAACAGCATAAAGTTCAGCATGAAGATTTCAAAAAATCCGTTGATGAACTTCGTCAGATGCTGGAAGAAGAGGAAGGTCCCACAGATGCATTTGTTGAGGCTGTGAATAAAAACATCAGTCAGTGGCTGG
>ENA-ORMO01003147-ORMO01003147.1-human-gut-metagenome-genome-assembly--contig:-NODE-3147-length-11384-cov-2.943684_pt1 | contig 11384 bp, 10 predicted proteins | sample MGYA00242106_ERZ509001 | MGnify/ENA primary metagenome ERZ509001 (study PRJEB26280, sample SAMEA2338736) | human gut metagenome | biome: human gut; feature: human-associated habitat; material: faeces... | reverse complement strand
TTACCAGATGCTGATTATGAATGGCAACAACTCTCTGGTGCTTGGGGACGTGAGAGAACCATTAAATCGCGTACTTTACAACAAGGGATTCAATCAATTGAGTCTACGCGAGGTATCTCAAGTCATCAACATAATCCATTTGTTACTTTAAAAAGGAAAAATACTGATGAAAATCAAGGAGAAGCTATTGGTGCAGCTTTAGTTTATTCAGGAAATTTTTTAATTCAAGCAGAAGTAGATACATGGGATGTTACCAGACTTCAAATTGGTATCAATCCATTTGGATTTAATTGGCAACTTAATTCTGGTGAGACGTTTACAACACCAGAAGCAATTCTAGTTTATTCAAGTACAGGTTTAAACGGTATGAGTCAAACTTTTCACCAACTATTTAGAAAACGTTTGGCTCGTGGTGAGTGGCGAGAAAAAGATAGGCCAGTTTTAATTAATAATTGGGAAGCAACATATTTTGATTTTGATGAAGATAAGTTAGTTAGTATTGCTAAAAAAGCTTTTGATGTTGGTATAGAATTATTTGTATTAGATGATGGCTGGTTTGGAAACCGAGAAAATGATTGTGCTGGATTAGGGGATTGGTATGTAAATCCTAAAAGATTACCTGAAGGGATTAGTAGCCTCTCGGAAAAAATTCGTAGTTTTGGTATGAAATTTGGCTTATGGTTTGAACCTGAGATGGTGAATAAGGATAGCGAATTATATCGTAAACATCCAAATTGGATTATTTCGACACCAAATCGCAAACCTCATCATGGTAGAAATCAATATGTTTTAAATTTTGGTTTAGATGAAGTTGTTGAAAATATTTTTGATCAAATGTGTAAAATTATTGATGAATCTAAATTGGATTATATAAAATGGGATATGAATCGACCGTTAACTGATGTGTTTGATAGTCATTTGTCAGCAAATCAACAAGGAGAAGTGTTCCACAGATATATACTAGGTGTATATCGTTTATATGAAAAACTGATAACAAAATATCCTAACATATTATTTGAATCTTGTTCTTCAGGTGGAGGACGCTTTGATCCTGGAATGCTATATTATGCTCCTCAAGCTTGGGCTAGTGACGATTCAGATGCAATTGAAAGACTAAAAATTCAGTACGGAACGAGCATGCTTTATCCTATATCATCTATCGGATCTCACGTTTCGATTGTTCCTAACCATCAAACAAACCGTATTGTACCTATCAAAACTAGAGGAAATGTAGCATTTTTTGGTGCTTTTGGATATGAGCTTGACTTAAATGAATTGAATGAAGACGATCTTAGTATTGTTAAAGAACAAATTAGCTTTTATAAAAAATATAGAAATTTAATCCATAATGGTACTTTTTATAGATTATTGTCTCCTTTTGATAACGACAATCAAACCTCATGGATGGTCGTCAGTCACGATAAGAAAATTGCTATTGTAGCTCATTATAAAACATTAAATGAGGTAAATGCCTCTTATCGACGTTTAAAATTAAAAGGACTGGATAGTAATAGGCTCTATCAAGTGGAACAAAATGGTTTATATTCTGGTGCAGAATTGATGAAAGCTGGTTTAGTTTGTTCAGATGCTTCTAGTGGACAAATAAATGATCAGAACCAACGTCCAGAAACATTTGACTTTGATTCTAAAGTTTGGGTTATAAAACAGGAGGAGAGCGACGATGAACAATAACAAAAGTATACTTCAAAAAGGAGCAATTTTAAGTATTTCATTAATGCTAACAAGTTCTCAGGCAATAAATGGCATTATTCCACAAATGAAACAGTCTTTAGGAATATCGCAAAGTCAAAGTGAACTTTTAGGTACTGTTCCAAGTGTGACAGTTATTATATTTATTTTGTTATCTAGTTATTTTGCAAAGAGAGTAGGAATGAAAAAAACAATAATTTTAGGATTATTGTTAGCTGGTGTAGGTGGTATCCTACCAGCTTTTATGGCTAATTTTCAAATAGTACTTATTAGTCGAGTAATACTTGGAGCTGGTTTGGGGTTATACAATTCATTGGCTGTTACATATATTAGCTCTCTATATAGTGGTGATACTAGAGCAACGCTATTGGGAATTAGAAATTCAATGGAAGCTTTAGGGCAAACAATTCTTATTTTTTTAGCTGGACTTCTAGTGAATATTACTTGGACAGCTTCCTTTTTAGTTTATGCAGTAGCGTTTCCTATAGCTTTCTTATTTGCAATGAAAGTTCCCGAGATTAGAAATGAACAAAATGACATTTCCAAAAATGATATCAAAGAAAAAATGAATCCGATAGTTTTTGTTCTAGTCTTATTTGCAATTTTACTGGTAATGAATAGCATTGCTATTTCAGTACGATTTGCATCTATTGCTACTGAAATCAAAGGAGGAGAGTTTAATGCTAGTAATTATTTGGCTTTAATGCCTATTTTAGGAATACTAGCAGGATTTATATTCGGACCAGTAAATAAATGGATAGGAAAAGGAACACTATATTTAGGAATTATATTTTATATCGTTTCAAATCTATTAATTGCCACGTCAAATGGTAACATGACGTTTTTATTGATGGGGTTGTTCTTATCGAGTATAACAGGATCATGGTGTTTCCCATTTATTTTTAGTAACTTAGATAAAGTAACTACAAAGAATACCATTAACTTTGCTACTTCATTGATTTTTATTGGCTGTAATATTGGTAACTTTATTGCTCCTATTGTTATGGAATTGGCACAACTTCTGACTGGAAGTACACACTTAACAGCCCCATTTTATGTGTTTGCCGGAATCTTTATGCTTGTTTTATTTGTGACCTTTTTTATGACGAAGAGAAAAACTGATAGGGTAGTGATTAATTCAATTTGATTAACAAATACTGAACTATCGTTCATAACTTTTTAGTTTAATTAAAGTATTGATGATTTATTGATTTTAGAAAAAGTATTTGGCTTAAATAAAAAGGAGAAGTATCAAAATAATGTTGCATAAAAAAATCATTATGAGATGACATTTTCATTATTTTAGAGTTGGTATAATACTTGATATTGTGGACGATTACTCAGAATATTGCTATGGTCATCAAGAAATCTAAGAGTTTGAGTTATCCATTTAACGCTCCTTAATCCATTTCTTGCAATTAAAATATGACTGTGGTAGAATACGATTAAATTTTTATATAACAAAACGGAAGGTGTTAATGACTTTCCGTTTTGTTAAGTTAGGGACAGCTCTTTTTATTCAGTTTTATATTATGATACAGGCAATATAGTTATGTTAAGAATAATCAGAAAATAACGAGAATTGTTAAAATCTAAAAATAGGAAGGTAGATAATGGAAAATTCTCTTTACTTAGTGAAAGAACCTAATACTCATCTGAAAGATTGTTACTTTAATTTCTGTGGATATTCAAAAACAGAACCGAGACATAGTTTTGGACCAGCTATTCGAAAGCAGTACTTAATACATATAGTTTTAGAAGGCCAAGGCTACTATTTAGTTAATGATCAGAAATATTATTTGAGGAAAGGTCAAGGTTTTGTGATTCCTCCAGGGATATCGACTTTCTATCAGGCAGATGAAAATAATCCGTGGTCGTATGTATGGTTGGGGTTAAGTGGTGATCTTGTCGAATATTATCTCAAAGAAATCGGTGTTGGAAAGGATCACCTTACCTTTAAAGTAGATAATTTAAGTTTATTTAAAGGATTAATTTTTGAAACTTTATCTTATGATCAAGATAATCTAGTTAGCGAGCTATCTAGACAAAAACAGGTTTATAAATTTTTAGAACTTTTATTGAGCTCAGCGAGTCATTTGAAGGAAGGAATTGTTACCAAAAAGATGAATCCTTTTGTACGTCAGGCGATAGAAATAATTCGCGAAAATGCTTATCAAAAAATATCTGTAAAAGATATTGCTACAATGCTATCATTACATGAAAATTATCTATCTCGTTTATTTAAGCTTGATATGGGAATATCAATAAAAGAGTATATTAGTGAGATTAAACTTTCAATTGCAAATGATTTATTATCATCGACTGAATATTCAATTCAGCAAATTAGTGATAAGATAGGTTTTTCAACAGTGCAATCTTTTTCAAAAGCCTTTAAGAAAGCAAATGGTGTTTCACCTGGTATATATCGAAAACATCGATTGGGCTTAGGGATTATTAAAGTTGAATAGTTTTTCATGGAATTGGTTTCGGTGTTAGTTATATGGAGTGGATGAGAATGAAGTAGGCACTCCCAGAGAGGATGAAAGTCATTCTCTTTTTTATTTCAAAAAGAAAGTGTTACATATTGGTATAGTAAAATCTCAGAATCCTATTGTAGTATTCTAGGTAGCTATGTTAGTTTTCATCAGATTTCTTATCATTGCTCTGATGCGAATGCATTTACTTTTCATTGTAGGTTGAATCATATGAGCTTTTTCTACAGTCAAAGAATTGCAGTAAGACAGAATTATGGAATCTAGATTATAGCCTTTTTATAATTTCTTGTGGGCCATATTGAGCAAAACCTCAACAAAAATCATAGCGATAGCCTGCGTATCTACAATAGATTGTTTTGAAATGGAATTTCCAGGAAGAGTAATGACATGATTAAAGTATTTCGCGGCAGCAGCGTGCTCATTTAATGTAATCAGATAGGAATTCTGTGGCATATTTTTTGAAACAGCACTTAATGTGTTATTGAAATTGGTTGACGACCCTGAAATAGAAAACATAATAAGTGTATCTTCTTCGTCAATAATATTTGAAAGATGATTTCCGCTGTTTAAATCACTTGCTAATTGACTAGCGATACCTAAATCTTGTAAACCAAAATGTAAGTACCTTGCAGGGAGTGATGATAGAAAAATACCAAGAATATGCAGACGCTGTCTTTTTAAAATACAATCAACAAGTTCGTCAATTGCTTGACGTTCTAAATGTTTCATTTGATTTAGAATAAGGTTATAATTATCCGCAATTTGGTCAAGAATATCTTCATTTTCTTCTTTTGGCTTTTGATGAATATAATTGATAGCATCGTAGCGAAAATCTTTAAAACCTTTATAGCCCAAAATTTGGCAAAATCGTAGGACGGCAGATGTAGAAGTATGTGAATTTGTTGCAATTCTAGTAATTGTCAACGTTTCTACTTTCTCAAAGTTTTCTTTGAGAAAGTGATAAACTTTTGTTTCAGATTTTGAGTATTCTGGTTCGTGGAGTTGCATTTTTTGTAAAATATTCATAGTAAAAATACCTTTCTAATCAAGTATTTTAATTATTTTTGACAAAAATGTCAAAAATAATTATAAAAAATGTCAAAAAACATTGACAAAGTTTTTGAAAAGAACTACAATGATTGTGTTAAAATTTACAAAACAAAATGACAAAAATTACAAAAGGAGGTTAGCTATGGATTATAAGAAGTTAGCACAAAAAATTGTCACAAATGTTGGTGATGTTGACAATATTCAAACCTTATCTCATTGTATGACACGGTTGCGGTTTCAACTAAAAGATGCTTCAAAAGCTAATAAAGAAGCTTTAGAAAATTTAGAAGGAGTTATTGGAGTTGTCTATGCTGGTGGTCAATATATGGTCATCTTGGGACAACATCTATTGCAAACTTATGATGTGATAATGAATGATTTTAACATTACATCAGGTGGTAGTATCGATGAAAATTTGGATGGTGATTTAACCCCTAAAGAACCGTGGACATGGAAGAATGCAGGCAGTAAAATTATTGGCTTTGTATCAAGTTCAGTTACCCCAATGATCCCTGGTTTGATTGCTGGAGGGATGTTAAAGGTTGTCTTACTATTGATTGTGACCTTTATTGATAGTAATTTTGCTATTTCGTCAAGTTATTTGCTATTATCAGCTATTGCAGATGCCCCATTTTATTTCATGCCAATTTTTGTTGCTTACGGTGCGGCTAATAAATTAGGTGCTACACCAATTTATGCTATGGCTTCGGCAGCAGCATTATTGCATGGGAATTTTACAGGTTTAGTAACAGCAGGTGCCCCCATTACGTTATTTGGAATAAGTGTTAGTTTGCTTTCGTATGGAACATCACTTTTACCTGCTCTACTAATTGCTATTCTTGCTTATTATGTCGAAAAATTTCTTAACAAGATTATTCCAAATATTTTTAAGGCAATTTTTGTCGGAATGGGGACTATTTTTGTAGCAGGAAGTTTAGGTTTTATTATCTTAGGTCCACTTGGAAATATGTTTGGACAAGGTATCGCAAGTTTGTTTATGTTCTTGGAAGGAACTGTGGGACCAATTGCTGTGGGGCTTTTGGCTGCTGCTCTTCCTTGGATGGTTATGGCTGGAATGCATACCGCATTAGCACCATTTATGACACAGTTACTGACTAATCCTGGATACGATGCCATGATTCGTCCTGCCTTTCTTTTACATAATATGGCTGAAGGTGGTGCTGTTATTGGTGTTACGGCACGTACTAAGGACAAAGCTAAACGAGGTGAGCTTCTATCGATTGCTATTGGTTGTATCGTGGCAGGTGTCACAGAACCTGCAATTTATGGGGTTAACTTGAAGTACAAGAAACCAATGTATGGTGTTATGGCTGGTGGTTTTGTTGGTGGTATCGTTGCTGGTATTCTTGGTGCTAAAGCCTATGAAATGGGGTATTCAAATATTCTTGCTCTACCAATCTTCGGTAAAACTGTTTTAGCAGCTGTTGCTGGGATTATTGTGACTATTGTTGTTGCAGCGGTTGTAACTTATCTACTTGGAATTGATACTAGCAAAGAAGATGCTAAGTTGACTGTCACGGAACCTGTTCGTCAGGTTGTACCAGATGATGCTATCCTTGCTATTGCTAATGGTGAGTTGGTTCCATTAGAAAAGGTGAATGATGAAGTATTTGCTCAAAAATTAATGGGAGATGGTATTGCCTTCAAACCAACAAGTGATTTTATCACAGCGCCTGCTAATGGTGAATTAACAACTGTCTTTCCAACAGGACATGCGTTTGGTGTAACACGTCCTGATGGCGTTGAACTATTGGTTCATATTGGTATTAATACCGTTGAGCTAAACGGAGAAGGCTTTGACGTTTTGGCAAGAGCTGGTGATAGTATTCGCGCGGGTCAACCGATTGTGAGAATTGATCGAGACAGGATTAATCAAAAAGGTTATGATACAACAACTATGTTAATTATTACCAATGCTAATGGAAAAACGATTGAACTACCTCAAATGGGTGATGTGAAGCAAGGGCAACGTTTGGATAAGGAGGAAAACTAATGTCATACGAATTACCAAAAGGGTTTCTCTGGGGAGGAGCCACAGCAGATTTTCAATATGAGGGGGGCTTTGACGAAGGAGGACGTGGTTTACTTTCCCATGATTATGAAACAGATGGTTCACAAGAAAATCCACGTCATCATACCATGCAAATGCCAGATGGTAGCATTATCAATCCGCGTAGCTCATTTTTCTATGCCGATCCTGTTCCGAAAGAAGCACAGCCTGTCTTTTTAGAAGATGAATATTATCCTAGTCATCGTGCAGTTGATTTTTATCATCATTATAAGGAAGATATTGCTTTGATGGCTGGCATGGGATTTAATGTTTTTAGATTTTCAATTTGTTGGTCACGTATTTTTCCAACAGGTGAGGAAGAAACGCCTAACGAAGAGGGGTTAGCGTTTTACGATGATGTAATTAATGAAATGGCAAAATATGGCATGGAACCTTTAATTACGATTTGTCATGATGAGTTGCCGATGCATTTGGCGTTGAAATATGATGGTTGGTCATCACGTCATGTCATTGATTGTTATGTAAAATATTGCAAAACTCTCTTTGAACGTTACGGCAACCGTTGCCGTTATTGGTTGACTTTTAATGAAATCAATGCTGTGCGAGGCTTTGGTCCATGTGGGACACGACAATCAGAAGGGCAAGATCGTTATCAAGCTGCCCACCATATGTTTGTAGCTAGTGCGCGTGCTGTTAAACTTGGACATGAAATGATGCCAAATAGCCAATTTGGTGCAATGTATGCCATGAGTGAACTATATCCAGCAACTTGTAAGCCCGAAGATGTTTTTCATCGCTTGCAGGAACGTCGTGAAAATTGGTATTTTATTGACATTATGGGGCGAGGTTATTACCCACGTTATGTAAAAGAAATCTGGCGTCGTCGAGGCGTGAAAGAAATTGTTTTTGCTGAAGGTGATGAAGAAATCCTTAGAGAAGGTCAACTTGATTTTATTTCTTTTTCTTATTATCGCTCTAATACCACTAAAGCTGGAGATGACTGGTTTAATGTTGGTGGCTCTACGAATCCATATCTTAAAGAGACGCCGTGGGGATGGCCTGTTGATCCCTTAGGGCTTCGTCACGTCATGAATGAGATTTATGATCGCATACAAAAACCAATTTTTATTGTTGAGAATGGTATGGGTGCCATTGATGAGCTTGATGAAAATGGTATTGTTCAGGATGATTATCGTATTGATTATTTACGTGATCATCTTCAAGCAATGGCTGATGCTATTATCATTGATGGTGTAGAATGTTTAGGTTACACCATGTGGGGACCTGTTGATTTAGTCTCACTTTCAACAGGAGAAATGAAAAAACGTTATGGCTTTATTTACGTGGATATGGACGATAAAGGTAATGGTAGCTTGAAACGTACTCCTAAAAAATCCTATGCTTGGATGAAAGAAATTATCGCCTCAAATGGTGCTAAGTTATCTGAAATTTAGAAAGAAAAATTCAATCAATAATGAGTGTCATCTCCTTTTGTCATTGATTTTATAAACAAAGCCAGTTCTGAACGTCAAAATTCAGAACTGGTTTTTGGTTATATGGTGTTAATGAAAGGTCTCTATCAAACTAAACGGGGGTATTAGCCTTAAGTAGTTGACAAGCATTGTCTTAGTGTATAGAATTAAGCTACTGAGAATTGTCTATTAAACCACCAAAGCCCGAAGGTATCTTAATGCCTGCGGGCTTTTTGACGTTCTTTTCAAGTTAACGGATTTTCTGATAAAATAGAGCAGAATACAGCTACGATAGCAAGGACGACGTCTGAGAGCTTGTCCACTAGTAGCACTTCCCTTCTAGTGTAAACTTGCTCAAGGGGAAGTATTGCCTAAATAGCATGGCATATACTTGTGTTATTGTGTATGTAAAAGTTATAGTAACGGTTTACGACTAAATTCTTACGTTTTATGACTTGTATCATCATTTTCTTACGAATGTGTTATACTAAAAGCGTGTTAAGCTCTCACCGTAAATGTAAAGGGGAAGTATTCGTTATGAGTGTAAAAACGTTACAAGAGTTTCAGACATTGACAGATACAGAACATGCTTCTGTTAGTAGTGGCGGTTTAGGTTATTATAAACCAGTTATAGAAAGTGCAAATGGTTATGCCTGCTGTTGTAGTAACGGATAGTGGGATTATAAAGTAACTAAGGGTGTCTTCCAAGCTATGACTGACGTTATTACGAATGATTGGATAAAGTCTATAGGGCAATCTTATTTTATTATTCCAGATTATAGAGGATAAAATCAATGCCAAAATTCAATAAAGAAAATATACTAGTTGAAGTCTATAATCTTATTCTTGATAGTGAAACAACCGATACAGAAAGAAAAGAATTAGTTATCTTTAAAGATGAGGTTGAAAAAGGTTTAGACTTTGATAATGCTTTAATGAAATTAGCCGATCACTTACGTTTAATAGGTTTAGATAATGTGTTGAAACACAGAAGCATGAGTAAAAAAGTTAACAAATTTTACATGAAGATAAATTCAGTTGGTCAATTTAAGAAAAATTTTGGTATCTATTTTCCACCTATGTTTTAATTAAGTTGAGAGCTTACACAATATTATGATAAAAAGGAGATTGTTCAATGAGATTAAAATGGTTTGCTGGTTGTAAAGAAAGAAGAGACAAAGCTCTAATTATTCTTGATAAATTAATAGCCAGTTTTCATAATAATTATGGTGTGCAGCCTTTGACAGATTTATTCTTAAAGTATAAGGGTGAATTAAAAAACGGTAGAACATCAACATCGTTTGTTTTGAGTCGTATGAATATCGAGCTTTCAAGAGTATTCACTCAAAATGAAATTAGATTAACTGAAGAGCAGTCTAGATTACTCAAAGATTTAAGAAGTTTATCAAATATCAGATGGGGTTATTATTAATGTTTAGCCAGTACTGGGGATAAAGAGTTACTCATCTTTATCCCTAAATTATTTCTAAAATGTTGCAAAACACCATTTTGGATATTCGCAAATATTGATATATAGCTATTTTTACTAATTAAACTTTTAATCGAGCCATGTAATGACTTTTTCACGAGGCTTACGTGAGCGTGGGTGTTTAGGGTCACGTAGACGATAACCAAATGATACCATGCTTGCGATGCCTTCGTTGTCAGGATTAATGATGCCTGCACTAGCTAAAATGCTATTGACTTTTTCGTAATTAAACCCTTCAATTGGGCAAGAGTCAATGCCAAGCATGCTAGCTGTGGTCATCATATTTCCAAGTGCAATGTAAGTTTGTTTGGCAGTCCAGTCAAATAAAGCACGTGGATTATCAGCCATTTTCATATCATTTTTTTGGAAAGATTCGTAGGTTGCTAAACGGCTGTTAAGAGCATCATCTTCACCGAGACCACGTCGAATAAGGCTATTTTTGACCGATTCAGAATCATAGCGTGCATTTTTTTCAGCAATGAGGAGAACAAAATGACTTGCTGTATCTAATTGGTATTGAGCCCCCCAAGCAACGGCTTTGAGTTCATCACGAAGTTTTTCAATTTGTTTACGGTCAAGAACAACGAAGCGCCAAGCTTCCAAACCAATAGAAGAAGGGCTCAACCAAGCTGTATCAAGGATAAAATCCATATCATCATGGGAAATTTCTTGGTCGTTGTAAACGCGGACAGCAACACGGTGGTCAAAGGCAGTACGAATTTGTTTTTTGATATCTTCTTTTGACATAGTTTTCTCCAGTTTTCTTTCTATGGTAACACTTAAAAGCTATTTTTGCTAGTTTTTAGCAAAAGAAACAAGCCCGTCTAACCAAGCATGGTAAACGTCAAGAAATTCATCGCCTTCAGCTTCGTTCCAACCATACCATGCTAAGCGTAAAACACCATTTTCAGTATCTAAGTCATATGCTTCAATTTGAGCTTCAACGGTCAAAAACAAATGTTTTAAAACGGAAGCGTGTGTCGTTTATAAGAAATAGTAGGCTCTTGACTATACATGTGCACGTCTGGTGAATTTTCGTAATAAGTTTCCCATTTGCTAGCATCAAGCAGACCGTTGAGAATATTGTCAAAGTCAAGGTCTTTAAGGATACCCTCGTTTGAAACAAAGTTATCAGT
>ENA-ORMO01003142-ORMO01003142.1-human-gut-metagenome-genome-assembly--contig:-NODE-3142-length-11396-cov-8.419011_pt1 | contig 11396 bp, 20 predicted proteins | sample MGYA00242106_ERZ509001 | MGnify/ENA primary metagenome ERZ509001 (study PRJEB26280, sample SAMEA2338736) | human gut metagenome | biome: human gut; feature: human-associated habitat; material: faeces... | reverse complement strand
AGGAAGATGTGGTTATCTATCAATTCAAACCAAAAGATGACGGATATTTTTTTGAGTCCGCTTTTCTCTCAAGTGCAATCTCTAAAAATGATGTGACAGGCAAAGAAGACGGGATTCTCGACAATAAAAAATAGTGTAAAAAAAGACGGATGACTCATATCCTGAGGCTATCCGTCTTTTTATCCCACATATTTTTACTTATCTACAAACTTGATTTTATACTTTTCCAGATTATATGTATTTCCAAAAAATCCCTTCAAAATCGTTTCGGCATTAGCACGGGCATTTTCTAAAATCCCGTTTTCTATTGCATCATCCTGTGCCTGCTTCTTCATATTATTCAGTGCTTGATTATTCTCTTCCAGGGTAATCCGCCGGAAAATACTTTCATCTTCGTGGTACACCTGAAAGGATTCTGTATCAACTTCACAGCTCAATATCTCAGCCTGTGGCAGCTTAACCACAATGGTTTCATTATTTTCTGACCACTCCACCTGTTTGAAATCAAACCCTGCTTTTACAATCACATCGTAGCTGTAAATGTACTTGCTCTGTGTAAAAGGAATCGTCATTCCGAATAATTTTCTGGATGCGTCTGTGACATTTACTTCTGTACTGTAGGCCACCTGAGTAGCCAATTCTCCAATATCCTCAAAGCCTATTTTTGTGGTTTTGGTCTCGGATTCTGCATATTTCTTCACTCCGGCTGTTACCCCTGCAACTACCAGAGCAATCAAAACAATAGAAATAATAATCCTGACCGCCTTGCTGGCAAAATAGACTTTTACCCAGCTAAATTTTCCTTTATTCCCTGAAGGCAGTTCTTTCTTCTCACCCATCTTTTTTCTCCTTTGTGTATTTTTCTTACTCAAACTTCCCACACCATTTGGTGTGCTGAACCTTGAAAAAACAATACTTTAACGCATAAAAAAGGCATAAAACCCTTGTTAGTGGTATAATTGAGTTGACGAAAAACAATTAATCACCAAGGAGATTTATGCCATGTCAAGTATACCACAGATTAAGAAACACGAAAATGAGATTTCTGATTTTGTCACAAAATTTATGAAAGAATTCAAAGTGGGAAAGCTGCTGTTCCAATGCAATGCCGGAAAATTAAAAGGAATTCCTGTTATTGATGTGTTCCGCTACCTGTTTTGTCTTATCTTTTCCGACAGAAGCATGTATATGCAACGAAAAACAGGCATTTATGATGCTGGATTCTGTAAAAATACAGTTTACCGATTCCTCAACAGTACCAAAACAAACTGGCTTCGTTTTACAACGCTTCTTTCAGGAAAGATTATCAATGGTTTCATGAAACCGTTGACGGACGAATCACGTAAGGATGTTTTTATTATCGATGACAGCCTGTTTGATCGTTCCCGCTCTGTTAAAACTGAACTTCTGGCAAAGGTATTTGACCATTGTTCCATGAAATACAAGCGTGGCTTTCGTATGCTGACTCTTGGATGGTCAGATGGAAATTCCTTCATTCCCGTCAATCACTGTCTGCTTTCAGCAGCGGATGATAAAAATCTGCTTTTTGATGCAGAAAACTTTGATGGTCGTTCGCTTGCCGGAAAACGACGCAGACAGTCACGCCGTAAAGCAACAGAAGTTATGATTGACCTGATCAAAGCTGCCCAGCAGTCAGGACTGACAGCAAAATATGTGCTTTTCGACAGTTGGTTTTCTTCTCCAAAAACGATCACTGCTTTGAAACAGGGACAGGGTTTGGATGTGATTGCCATGGTCAAGAAGAGCAGCAAGGTCAAATATGGTTACCAGGGCAAAATGCTGAATATCAAAGGAATATACAGCAAAAACAGAAAGCGTCGTGGTCGTTCAAAATATCTGCTTTCCGTTGAAGTGACTGTGGGAGAAAAAGCGATTCCTGCAAAAATCGTTTGCGTACGTAATAAAAGCAAGAAAAAGGACTGGCTTGCGATTATCAGTACAGACACTGGTTTGTCCGAAGAAGAAATCATTCGTATTTATGGGAAACGCTGGGATATAGAAGTCTTCTTCAAATCCTGCAAATCTTATCTCCATCTGGCAAAAGAATGCCGCAGTCTTTCTTATGATGCATTAACAGCCCATGTAGCTATTGTATTTACCCGGTATATGATGCTTTCTGTTGCACAGCGAAGGAATGAAGATGACAAGACCATCTGCGAACTTTTCTTTTGCCTGATGGATGAACTTGATGATATAACGTTTGATCAGTCCATGAGGATTATCATAGATGCATTGATGGATACTGTAATGGAATATTTTCACATCACAGAACAACAGTTGGAAGAGTTCACTGCCAGCTTTATTCAGCGACTTCCAGAACGCATACAAAATGCCTTGTCATACGGAGAACATGCGGCGTAATTGCTATTTTGTGAGCTAAAGTATTGATTTTTCAAGGTGCGAACCCACTTTTTAATGTGGGAAGTTTGAGTATATAATTTTTCTTTTTACTTTCTGAATACAAGCTGTTGATAATATAGTTTGAAATATAGTTATCATCAGAAAATAAATACATAAAGATTGTATCAAAGAAATCCGCTGTCATGAGAATGTTAAACATCCACACATCATCTCCTGCAATTTCTGTGGAATGTGCTACATTCTTATCCATCAGGCATAAATCTCCTGATTTCATCTTTATTTTTTTCCCTTCGATATACATATCAAGCTCACCTTCCAGCATAAAAGACAACTCGATATATTCATGTCTGTGTTTCGGAATCTGGATATTACGATATTTTTGCCGGATGATAATACGCTCTTTCCGTAAATCTTCATTTGGATAAGAGATCATAATATGATTCTCATCCTCTCTCAGTGCCATTTTATTATAGTCAAGCCGATTCTTCTCTATTCCCTCTTTCTTATTTAGATACCGTTTCAACTCATCATAATTTTTTTGCATATTTCCTGTCGCACTTCTAAAATCCATAATAAAATCCCCATTTATTTTTTTTATGTGAAGTATTTTTCCAAAATCAATGGATGTTTTGCTTTATTATACCCTATTTTTCTTCAAAAAACCGCTATAGTTTCAGACATTTTTCTGTCCTACCTATAGCGGTTCTCATCTCCTAATAATGCAGATTTCTTATTTATCTCTCCAGATAATTCTTCCTTTACTTAAATCGTATGGAGACATTTCAATAGTAACTTTATCTCCTGGAAGAATACGAATGAAATTCATTCTTAATTTTCCGCTAATATGCGCTAAAATTACATGTTTATTTTCCAGTTCTACTTTGAACATGGCGTTAGGTAATTTTTCTAATACGGTTCCTTCTACTTCAATAACGTCTGCCTTAGACATAAACTAATCCTCCTGCTGATTGTTCTTAAATTCTTTCATGGCTCTTTTAATATGTTCATCACGAATCTGCGTTCCGTCTTTTAAAATTTTATCCAAAGATTCTGGAATCTTATAGCATATTTGAACGTGTTTCCGTTTCTTTTTTTTCAGACGATCCAGAGTACGGACTTCTCCGTCTGCCAGGTATACATACTCCTGGTCTACATCCATGACTACATACCACTTTCCTGTATCATGCCCGGCTTTTGACCTGGCAAGCATTCCCTTTGTAAAGTCTCTCATAGTCTCTCCTGCTTATGGATTCAATGTGAGAATTTCAGGCTCTCCTTCTGTAATCAACACCGTATTTTCATAATGCGCTGATAAGGTGCCATCCTGTGTCACTACTGTCCATTCATCATCCAGCCACTCCACATCTGCACGTCCCATATTAATCATAGGTTCAATGGCCAGTGTCATACCTGGCACTAAACGGATTCCACGACGCTTCTGTGGAAAATTGGGAATCTGAGGATCTTCGTGGAGATGTGTTCCTATCCCATGTCCCACTAAATCTCGCACAACCCCATAACCAAATTTTTCTGCATAAGCTGCAATAGCTGTAGAAATATCATTTAAATGATTGCCTGCCTTAGCAAACTTAATTCCTTCAAAAAAGCTTTGTCTGGTTACATCAATTAATTGCTGTGCTTCCTTTGAAATGGAGCCTACGGCATAAGTTCTAGCAGCATCTGAATGATACCCCTTATAAATTAATCCTGCATCCAGACTGACAATATCGCCCTCCTGAAGGATTCTTCTTTTGTTTGGGATTCCATGAACTACCTCATCATTTACAGATACACAAATGGACGCTGGATAACCATTATAGTGCAAAAAATTTGGAGTACATCCAAGATTTCGGATAAGCTTCTCTCCCAAACGGTCTATATCCAGGGTACTAATGCCTGGTTTAATAAACTCACCTAACTGATTATGCACGATTTCCAGAAGTCTTCCAGCCTCCCGCATCAGTTCTATCTCTCTGGCAGTTTTAATTGTTACTGACATTATTACGCTCCTAACACATGGACAATAGCCTGGAATACATCTTCCATATCAACCGTACCATCCACTTCTTTTAATACTCCTGCCTTTTCATAGTAATCAATTAAAGGCTGTGTCTGGTCATGGTATACTCCAAGACGTTTCTGCACGGTTTCTGGCTTATCATCTTCTCTTAAAATTAATTTTTCACCACAAATATCACATACATCTTCTGTTTTTGGCGCATTGTATTTCACATGGTATGTTGCTCCACATCCTACACAAGCTCTTCTTCCAGACATACGATTCACAATATTTTCATCCGGCACTTCCACATTAATAGCAAAATCTACCTTCTGACCCATTTTTTCTAATGCTGCATCCAAACTTTCCGCCTGTGGAATCGTTCTTGGAAATCCATCTAAAATATAACCCTTAGAACAATCTTCCTGCTGAACACGGTCAATAACTAAATCTACTGTCAATTCATCTGGAACCAAAAGTCCCTGATCCATATAGGTTTTCGCTTTTTTCCCTAGTTCTGTGTTGTTCTTAATATTTGCTCTGAAAATATCCCCTGTGGAAATGTGCGGAATTTCATATTTTGCAGCAATTTTTTTTGCCTGTGTTCCTTTTCCTGCACCTGGTGCGCCTAACATAATAATTTTCATAGCCCTTACCCCTTTCTATGGTTCTTCTCTTGGTTTCTATCATACACTATAAAAACCATTTTTTCCATATAAAATTTTAGAGACTGCCACAGGGACAACACTCACATCTTCTGTGAATCTTCGGTTGTCATTTCAGCAGCTATACTGCTTTCCCTGCGACGGTCTCTTTTTATCATTGTCTTTTATTCACTTAAAAAACCCTTATAATTACGGACTAACATACGGGATTCAATCTGTTTTAATGTTTCCAGAACAACACCCACAACAATAATCAGGGATGTTCCTCCAAAAGAAACATTTGCGCCAAACACACCGTTAAAGAAGAACGGAATGACAGCAACAATTACCAGACCTGCAGCTCCGATGAAAATTAAATAACTAAGAATTTTTTCCAAATACTCCTGGGTCGGTTTTCCTGGACGAATACCTGGTATAAAACCTCCCTGCTTTTTCATATTATCTGCTACCTCCATAGGATTGAAAGTAATGGATGTATAAAAATAAGCAAAGAAAATAACCAGTACAATATAAAGCACAAGTCCAAGAGAATACCATGGAGCGCTTGGGTTAAACCAGTTGTTTGAAGTCAGTCCCATTAAAATCTGGCTCCCAATTCCAGTACCACCGGTCCAACCAGTGAAACCAGCAATAATTACCGGGAAGGACATTAAGGAAGAGGCAAAGATAATAGGAATGACACCTGCTGTATTTACCTTTAAAGGAATTGAGCTGGACTGTCCACCTGAAACTTTTCTTCCTACCATTTTCTTGGAATACTGAACAGGGATTTTTCTGATACCGCCATTTAAGATTAATACCAACACAACTACTAGTACAATGATTGCAATAATAATCAGTGCTGCCAAACCTCCTCTGGCGTATGTTTTTCCTTTTACGAACTGGTTGAATAATGTTACCAGGTCACTTGGGATTCTGGACACGATATTCACCATTAAGACAATAGAAATACCGTTTCCTATACCTTTATCCGTAATCTGCTCACCAATCCACATCAACATCGCAGAACCTGCAGTCAAGCAGGCTACCACAACAACTGCCTTCATAAAGTTCATCTCAGGTATCAGACCTCTATTTCCAAAACCTACTGTCATAGCAATAGACTGGAACAGAGAAAGTCCAATTGTGAGATAACGTGTAATTGCAGTCAGCTTTTTTCTGCCTTCTTCGCCATCCCTCTGCATTTCCTCTAACTTTGGAATTGCAATGGTCAACAGCTGGATAATAATGGAAGAAGTAATGTAGGGGGTGATATTTAATGCAAAGATTGACATCTCTGTAAGAGAACCGCCAGTCAAGGCATCAAAAAAGGTAAATGCATCATTAGACTGGCTTGCAAACCAATCTTTGAAATAACTTTGATCTACACCTGGAATAGGCAGCTGTGATCCGATACGAATCACAACTACCATCAGGAATACGTAGAAAATACGACGTCTTACATCCTTTATCTTAAAGGCATTTTGAAGAGTCTTGAGCATTAGATCACCTCTACTGTTCCACCTGCTGCTTCGATTTTAGCCTTTGCGCTTTCGCTTACAGCGTTTACTTTCACGTTTAATTTCTTAGTGAGTTCTCCATTACCAAGAAGTTTTACACCATCTCCTAATTTGGAGATTGCACCTGAAGCTAATAAAGCTGCTGGAGTAACTTCTGTACCGTCTTCGAATCTGTTTAAGATATCAACGTTTACTGCAATAATTTCTTTTGAATTTCTGCATTTGAAGCCTCTCTTAGGAAGTCTTCTATATAAAGGCATCTGACCACCTTCAAAACCTGGTCTTTTTGCACCAGAACGTGCTTTCTGACCTTTATGGCCCTTACCTGCTGTTTTACCATTTCCTGAACCGTGTCCACGGCCTCTTCTGAATTCATTGCTCTGTTTGGAGCCTTCAGCTGGTCTTAAGTTTGATAATTCCATGATGGCACCTCCTTCTTCGTAATATTAGATTTCTTCTACTTTAACCATGTGGCTTACCTGACGAATCATACCTCTTACAGCTGCGTTATCAGGCATTTCCACTGTTTTATTCAGTTTTTTCAAACCTAAAGCTTCAACAATCTTTCTGTTTTTCGGTACTGCACCGATGCTGGATTTCACCAAAGTGATTCTTAATTTATCTGCCATTTGTCTGATCCTCCTTATGCAAAAATCTCATCAACAGATTTTCCGCGAAGTTTTGCAACTTCTTCCGGAGTCTTTAACTGGCTTAAACCTGCGATAGTAGCCAGAACTACGTTCTGTTTGTTACGGGAACCCATACATTTTGTACGGATGTTCTTAATACCTGCAAGTTCAATAACCGCACGAGCTGGACCTCCGGCAATAACACCAGTACCTTCTGGAGCTTTCTTTAAGAGCATTTCTGCGCTTCCGAATTTTCCAACAAAGTCATGTGTAATACTTCCGTTTTCGTCTCTTGCTACAGTAACTAATTTTTTCATTGCATCTTCTTTTCCTTTGCGGATTGCTTCAGGAATTTCAGCTGCTTTTCCTAAACCAGCGCCAACATGTCCGTTGCCGTCACCAACAACAACTAAAGCTGTGAAACGGAAGTTACGACCACCTTTAACAACCTTTGTTACACGCTTGATTGACACTACTTTTTCTTCTAACTCAAACTGGCTAGCATCAATGATAGAACGTTTCATGTGTTCATTTCCTCCCTAATTAGAATTCTAACCCAGCTTCTCTTGCTGCGTCTGCTAATGCTTTCACTTTTCCGTGGTAAATAAAGCCGCCTCTATCGAAAACAACTTCTTTAATACCAGCTTCGATTGCTCTTTTTGCAATTACAGTTCCTAAGTATGCTGCTGCATCAACGTTATTGGTTTTTTCTAACTCAGCTTTTACTTCTTTCTGTGTTGTAGAAGCAGAAACTAAAGTTTTTCCAACTGTATCGTCAATAATTTGAGCATACATATGATTATTACTGCGGAATACTGCTAAACGTGGTGTAGCAGTAGTACCGCTAAGATGATTACGTAATCTTCTATGTTTTTTTGTGCGAACTTTCGCTCTTGATACTTTACTAACCATTTTTACACTCTCCTTACTTATTTCTTACCAGTTTTACCAACTTTACGTCTGATAACTTCATCAGCATATTTAATACCTTTACCTTTGTATGGTTCAGGTCTTCTCTTATCTCTGATTTCAGCAGCGTACTGGCCAACTTTTTCTTTGTCAATTCCGGATACAACGATTTTGTTTCCTTCTACTTTAGATTCCAGACCTTCTGGATCTTCCATTTCTACTGGATGGGAATATCCTAAGTTCAGAACTAATTTTTTGCCCTGTTTGGATGCTCTATAACCAACACCGTTTACTTCCAGAGTCTTCTCATATCCCTGGCTAACACCAATTACCATATTCTGAATCAGTGTTCTTGTTAAGCCGTGTAAAGCTTTCATTTTCTTTAAATCGCTTGGTCTTGTTACAACAACATGACCATCTTCTAATTTGATTGACATTTCAACCGGTAACGCTCTTTCAAGTGTTCCTTTTGGACCTTTTACAGTCACTACGTTGTTCTCAGCAATTTTAACTTCTACTCCTGCTGGAACAGCTACAGGCAGTCTTCCAATTCGTGACATACCAATTTCCTCCTTACTTAAATTTTCGGAAGGGCCAATTATGGTTCCCCTCTGTTTTCAGCATATCTATGATAAAGGACAAAGTCCTGTTATCCTCTCGTTTGGACATAATAAAAAACTCGCTTGGACATATTTTTAGGAGATCGCTTTCGGCTTACCAAACAAAAGCTAATACTTCTCCACCTACATGAAGTTTTCTAGCTTCTTTGTCTGTGATAACTCCCTGGTTTGTAGAAAGGATTGCAATTCCTAATCCACCTAATACTCTTGGAATTTCCTGGCTTCCAGCGTAGATACGAAGACCTGGTTTGGAAATTCTTTTCAGACCTGTAATGATTTTTTCATTTTTGTCTGCACCGTATTTTAATGTAATGCGGATTGTCTTGAAAGCTCCGTCTTCCAGAACTTCATATTTTGCAATATAACCTTCTTTTACCAAAATGTCGGCAATAGCAAGTTTCATTTTAGATGCCGGTACATCTACTGTATCGTGTTTTGCAGTGTTTGCATTACGAATTCTTGTAAGCATATCTGCGATTGGATCGCTCATTGTCATGATAGTTTCCTCCTATTTTTAGACTTTTCATGTTAATTATTTTTTATTTGAAATGTTCCTCGGTTCACCACTCTCACTAAACTCAGCCTTCGCTATGCTCTGCTTCGTTAAGTGTTCGGGTGGGCTTTCACACTAAGCTCGTCCGTCGCCATTCGGCGACGACTCACTAAGTGTTCAATGCCTACCAGCTAGCTTTCTTAACTCCTGGGATCTGTCCTTTATATGCTAATTCACGGAAGCAAACACGGCAGATACCGTATTTTCTCAGGTATGCATGTGGACGTCCGCAGATACGGCAACGGCTGTATTCTCTTGTGGAGAATTTCTGTTTGCGCTGCTGTTTAACTTTCATTGCTGTCTTAGCCATGAATTTTCCCTCCTAATAATCTTATTTTGCAAATGGCATATTAAATAATGTCAATAATTCACGAGCTTCTTCGTCTGTTTTAGCAGTGGTAACGAAAATAATATCCATACCTCTTACTTTATCGACTTTATCATATTCCACTTCAGGGAAAATTAACTGCTCTTTGATTCCCAGTGCGTAGTTTCCTCTGCCGTCAAAAGCATTTGGATTTACGCCACGGAAGTCACGTACTCGAGGCAGTGCTAAGTTGATGAGACGATCAGCAAACTCGTACATTTTTTCGCCTCTTAAAGTTACTTTACATCCGATTGGCATACCTTCACGAATTTTGAAGTTAGCTACGGAGTTTTTCGCTTTTGTTGTAACAGCTTTCTGACCTGTGATTAATTCCATATCAGCTACAGCTGCATCTAACAGTTTAGCGTTATCTTTGGCTTCACCTACACCCATGTTTACAACGATTTTATCGAGTTTCGGCACTTCCATGATATTCTTATAACCAAACTTTTTGATCATAGCATCTACGATCTCATTTTTATACATTTCTTTCAGTCTGCTCACTTTAAATGGCCTCCTCTCTTATTAATCGATTACTTTTCCTGTAGTTTTAGCGAAACGAACTTTTTTACCATCTTCAACTTTAAAGCCTACTCTGGTAGCTTTTCCTTCATGCATAACCATTACGTTAGATGCATCAATCCAAGCTTCTTTGTTCACAATACCGCCCTGCTGGTTAGCCATAGATGGTTTTGTGTGTTTTGTGACCATGTTTACGCCTTCAACCAGAACAGCGCCTTTTTTCGGATTAACAGAGATTACTTTTCCTTCTTTGTCTTTATCTTTACCAGCGATAACTTTTACAGTATCACCTTTTTTAATCTTAAACATCAGGCTACCTCCTATAATACTTCTGGAGCTAAGGAAACAATTTTCATGAACTGTTTCTCACGAAGCTCTCTGGCTACTGGTCCAAAAATACGAGTTCCTCTTGGTGTCTTGTCATCTTTGATGATAACAGCAGCGTTTTCATCAAATTTGATGTAAGAACCATCTTTACGACGAACACCTTTTACAGTACGAACAACAACAGCCTTTACAACGTCACCTTTTTTCACAACACCGCCTGGTGTTGCATCTTTAACAGTAGCAACGATTACATCACCGATGTTAGCATATCTTCTAGTAGAACCACCCATAACACGGATGCAGAGGATTTCTTTTGCACCTGTATTGTCAGCGACTCTAAGTCTACTTTCCTGTTGAATCATGCTTAGATTCCTCCTTACAAATTATTTTGCTCTTTCTACTACTTCAACCAATCTCCATCTTTTATCTTTGGATAATGGTCTTGTTTCCATAACTTTTACAGTATCACCGATTTTGCATGTATTTTCTTCATCATGCGCTTTTAATTTATATGTTCTCTTTACGATTTTTCCATAAAGAGGATGTTTAACATGGTTTTCGATAGCCACAACAATGGTCTTGTCCATTTTGTCACTTACAACTTTACCAACACGTGTTTTTCTAAGATTTCTTTCCACGATTATGCTGCTCCTTTCTATTTCTAGGAATGAATTCCTTATGCATTTGCTTTCTGAGCAATCAGAGTCTGGATTCTAGCGATGTTCTTGCGAACTTCTTTAATTCTGCTTGTGTTGTCCAACTGATTTGTTGCATTCTGAAATCTCAAGTTAAAGAGTTCCTTTTTAGCAGCTACTAATTCTTCCTGTAATTCTGCAGCTGATTTTGTTTTTAAATCTTCTACATAATTTTTAATTTTCACTGTTATCACCGCCTTCTAAGTCTGCACGAGAAACGATTTTACAT
>ENA-ORMO01003137-ORMO01003137.1-human-gut-metagenome-genome-assembly--contig:-NODE-3137-length-11412-cov-2.730915_pt1 | contig 11412 bp, 13 predicted proteins | sample MGYA00242106_ERZ509001 | MGnify/ENA primary metagenome ERZ509001 (study PRJEB26280, sample SAMEA2338736) | human gut metagenome | biome: human gut; feature: human-associated habitat; material: faeces... | reverse complement strand
CTGGATCGAACGTCTTTACCCAATATTTGTATGCATCATCCGGGCCAGCAACAGACCAAGAAGAGGGCGCCAGGTAGATACGTTCTGCAAGGTTTTCGTCACTTTCTAAATCGGCTCCTCCTTCTGTAATAGTAATATTTTCCACAGCATTCACATAGGCGATCGGATCCACAAGGATCTTAAGTTCACCTACGTTATACCCATTTCCTTTTATTCCGGCCTCTTTACACTCTGCTCCCACCTCTCCTATTAATTCTCCAGCCGCAATTTCCAGGTTCCCCACCGTCTGAAAATAGATGCTGTCTCCGGATGTTACCCGTGTGCCAGCCGGGATAATGGTTACCCCAGGGCGTTCGGTGGATAGTGTAAACCGTAGCACTGTCCGGGCTGCTGCCCCTTCAATCCTCTCAATTCCTTTCAGGGCTCCAATATTCTCCAAATAATCCCCATAGCTATATTTCAGCAGCCCAAGTTTTCCAGCCCTGTCTGTATACTGTATAATTTGATACAGCATCAAACAATTTGCATATGCTATAAGGCGTACCGGATCTGCCTCCTGCAAAATCAGTTCTTTTCCTGTCAATTCCCGATATCGCTCCTGCATAGCAGTCAAGTAATAGCTCTTAATATCCTCCAGGGACATGTTTTCTATAAAGCTGACTTCCGGGAAATTCTCCAACGTTTTTTTAACGCTCATATTCCCTCACTCCTTTTCAACCAGACGATAGGAATAAGCTGCCCATCTTCTCCTGTCTGAAATTCCACCCGTTCCACTGCTGCCCTTCTTTCATACTTCCTTGTTTTCTCAATGATTTCTAAAGCAAGAAGGTTTTTTGCGATGGGAACCGGCTGATCCAGGCAAGACCAGTCAAGCCCAAAATCGCGATCAAGCGGCTGCTCCCCTGCACGGACAGAATATAATGTTGTCAGACATCTCCGGATATCCCTTGCATCTGTCTCAGCAAATCCGATCATTTGGATAGAGATTCCGCCGATCATACATATTCCTCCATTGTTACATTCAACGTGGCCCTGGCAATTTCCCCTCCTTGCAGAACCTCATCATATGCTTCGGAAACAGAAGAAATATAAAACCGGTTGTCTCCAACCGGCCGTCCTCCAATCACTAAAAATTCTGCTTCACCGTTTTCTATTGCAGATTCGATGTTCCTCATAATCTCCCGCGGTCGTATGCCAAGGGATACATCCAGTAAGATTTTGAAGCTTACGCTTCGGTTCCCAGGGCCCGTGAATTCTGGCCTGTCCTTCTGTCCCTGAACGCTGTGCTTCGCATATTTCCCTGATACTTTCTGCGTCATTCCGGAAAAAGTAAGGATCCTCTGGTCTGATGTCTGGAACGTAATCTGGCTACCAAAATTCCCAACCATACCCATATCACTCGCCCCCTAGTTTCTCTATAATTTCCCGGAGTGTAATACTATGCTCCCCATCGGTAAGACGCAATTCTCCATCAGAAGAAATTTCCGCCACTTCATTTCCATGCACCTTCAATACCGTTCCAGCGGAAATTTGCGTTTGTTCTTCAGATTCCATTTTAATGGATGTCCCTGCCTTCATTTCCAATGATTCTGTCAGTTCCAAAGCTGCCTTCAGGATAAGGGCAGTTAGTTGATTCTCCTTTTGCTGATATATCACATCTGCATCTACTGTTTCCGTCACTGTTCCGTCCGGCCCCCCAGTTATTGTTATCTCTGACATGTCCAGCGTTGCCAATGCGGCGGACAACAGAAGGGACAGGTTCGCAGCGATCTCTACATGTGGGCCATCTAAAATTGTTTCATTTACACCGTTCAGATGCAGATTTGCCGCTTTGACGAGATATTCCCCTGTTTCATCTGAATAGTGAATATATGCTGCATCCTTGTATGTAGACAAGTCTTTCCGGTATAGCCCCTTTCCGGATTCTTTCGGGATATTCTTCTGATTCCAGATCGTCCCGATGACTGCTCCCCGGCTGCTCCCATTTGACAAATGGGCAACCAGCACCTGCTGCCCGATCTCCGGCATCCGGTACTCCTCATTGTTGGTGAGCATAGGGAATTCTGATGTTACTGTCTCGTCCTTATCCCGGTAAGTCACACGCGCCATGCCGGTTTCATAATTTACCGATGACACTCGCCCTATCCGGATTTCACTGTTCGCCATCCGGCTCATCTCCTTCCGTTGCGGGTATCTGCAGAACTGTTCCCGGAAAGATCCAGTGCCCGTTACTGGAATCCTTCTTCCCCCGGCTTTGTGCTTCTGCTTCGATCACCTCTTTGTTTAGGTCATAAATTTCAGCATACCGCAATGGAGAGCCAAAGAACTGTTCCGCGATCGTCCACAGGGTATCGCCCTTCACAACCGTATAGCTCGTTCCTATTCCACCTTTACCAGATTCCTGCTGTGGATCCAGTACTACATTTGCGCCCTCCATACGGTTTCCAACTTGATGGGCCTCAAATGTCTGCTGGGACGCCCCATTACTTCCTATCTTTGTTGTCACTTTATCCAGATAATAGATTCCGTCAGGTTTCCCAAACCCCGATATCATAATACAACAGCTTGATAACATTTCTTTCCGTGCCATGATAGTTCCAGAAAAGGTTACAGCTTTTTTATTTGCATTATTCAATTCTGCAATAGCTTTGCGTTGCGCGTCTTCTGCACTGTCTGCCTCCTCATTGATTTCCATGATACGGTTTCCCCCTCCCACTGTCACAATATGATCCTCTCCGGTTCCTGGATCTGTATAGGATAGCTTCGCACCAGTATAGGTTCCTTCCAATCCAGAACTATAATTATATCTGCTAAAATCCTCATAGTTCAGCGTCGTTACTGGCGCAGCGGCCTCGTATATGGCTTCATTAAAAATAATGACTTTCTCGGAAAAAACCTTCATAGCAAGGCCATATTTTTCACAGACAGAGTATAAAAATTTGCAGTCTGTCTGCTTATCCTGTTCCAATGACTTTACAGGGATTTCTTCTGCTTCATAGTAGAGGCTAAGCCCGGCCCGGCCTGCAATTTCTGCAGCTATCTCCTGTACTGTTACATCCTCCCAATTCTTTGTCCGTTCTTCTTCATTGAATGCTTCTGACCTTGGAATAGAAACAGCCCCAATGCTGCATGATGCTGGCGGGCCGGAAATATTGATTTCATCCACCTCAAAATCCCCGCACCTAATTCCCCAATGGCTCCCTTCTCTTTCCCAATCATAAAATCTCATTTCTGCGCCGATATGATCCCCTTTCTGTGGGAACCATCCCCCCATCCATTTCCGTTCCCGATCCTGGATGGTAAGGGAAATGGAATCACTCTCTCCCGACGCCACATCCACATAGGACATAAGGGTTACACTGTCCCGGATATTTGATGAGATGTCTATATGTTCATAGCTCACCCCGATCTCTGCCCTTCTGGTTTTCATGCCTGTTTCCTCCATGGCGGCATATCTGTCTCTTCTGCTGGAAGTTCCGGCGTATTAAGTTGCGTTCCTGCCGTAAAAACCATTGTGTCCAACAAAGGGAAATTATTCTGCATCAGATATCCAACATATTTCTCATTCCCGTATACTTCTTTTGCGGCTTCATCCCAGCATTCTCCCTGCCTGGTTATATGCATATCATCCTCCGAAATTGAATCTCCTATTATTCTTCATATATTCGTTCATCATCCGGGCAAAGCGTTCCTGGTCTGTTTCCAAGACGGCTTCCACATCTTCTTGTGTGGCATTCCCGTAGAAATAATTGACCGGGCTGTAGCTAATCTGCATTTCAGAATTATGGCCGCCATAATAGGCTGCTGCCTCTATCCCTTCGGAAAAGGATTGTCCATCCCCCATCAGTCCCGGCATATTCAATAATTCTCCAGTACGCAGCCAAAGATTAATTGCATTCTGCGAGCCATCCAAAGGGATTGCCGCTTCCGGGCCATTTTCAGCAAACCAGGCAATATGTGGTGTGGAGAAAATTCCGCCTTCAGCATGCCCGCCTATATCCTCTGCTGTTTTCCCTGGATCTTTATAATAACTAATTGGACTTGCCGAAATCGGAATATTTACATTAAACCCTTTCCCAAAAGTATCATCAATCGCTTCCTTTGTTGATTGATATAATGCATTGATCCCCGGCTCCACGTCAGCTGTATTTTCCTCAATCGCTTTAGAGATCGCTTCCGGAATATACCACCCTTGTTCTTCCATTTCTTCCAATGTGGCTTGATACTCTTCTGAATTCCTTGCCGCTTCTCCCAATGCACTGTATATAGCTTCCTGATCTCCGGCAATAATTCCCAGTGCGGACGCCTCCGATATCCCCTGAGAAAGGTATTCTGGTATTTTCTGTCCTGCTTCTGCATATTGGTTTGCCAATTCCTGCATCTGTGGTAACTGCTCTGACAGTTCACCCCACAATTCCTCTATAGCCGCTTTCGTATCACTGCTGAGCCCTTCGATCTCAATACTATCCAAAAGATTTTCTGCATCCCAGCCTCCAACCGCATTTTCTGAAAAATTCACATATTCCAGTGTTTCCTCCATTACGGAATTTACCTTATCCGGCATCTGCTGCATAATTTCTCCAAGTTCATCGGAGTATTGCTGAAGGATCGTCTGAGTTTGAAAGTCTACCGCGTTAACCTGGATTTCCCCCACCTGCTGCCGGTAGTTTTCTTCCAGTTCCGCAATCATGCTATCATATCCAGACTGATCCAGTGCTCCTTCCTGCAACATGACCTTCGCATTCGCCACTGATAGCGTATATGCTTCATCATAATCTGCAATGGCCGCTTCCGTCTGCTCCTTCAATTCTGCTTGTAAATTCTGGAAGCTCTCTGCATCCAACTGCCCGCCTGCATATTTCATTCCTAACAGGTTCAAATTCGCTTCAAACTCACTGGACGCCAATGCAGATTGAATTTTTGCCATCTGCTGTTGAAGTTCCGTGATCTCCTGAACCTCATCTATATCCAGCAACCCATCTTGAAATGCTTCTGTTATGGTATTGTTTAGCTGTGTTCCAAGATCGGCCAATTCTTGCTGTTTATCCGTATAGAACTGGTTTACTTGATCAACAATGTTACTTCCCTCCAGGTCATCATCTGTAAGCACACCGACCGCCAGATTAATCGCATATTGGCGCTGTGTCACATATTCCTGCGTATCTGACACGAAAGATTCCAAGCCAGCCCTATATTCTTCTTTTTCAACGTCCGTCATCTCCATCCCGATGGAAACCTTCCAACTGGCTTTGTTAAGTTCTTCCACCGTATCTGAAATGTTTTCGTTCAGACCTTCCAAATCTTCAAAAGCTCCCAGTGCTTCCCGAATCTGATCAAGTTCCTTGCTTTTCAGAATATGTCCGGCTACTTCTTCCAAATCCTCCATGGATAGGGCAATGTTCCCAAAATGTGCGGCCAGATTGGCTTTTTTAGCTGTTTCTGCACTCTTTTTTACTGCTGTCCCGATTCCGGTAATCACCCCGGCCACTCCGCCGATTGCCATAATTCCCCATCCTACAGGGCCAAGCGCGCCAAGCGAGGTTGCCAGCGATGCAATTCCTGATGCCACCTTATATGCAGCTAGTGCTGAACCAATGCCAGTAATCGTACCCACCAGAAGGCCTGGATTCTCAACCAACCATCCCCCTACTGCCAGGAATGGCTGGGCAAAATCCCCAACCGCTTTTCCTGCTTCCTTTACTTCCCGTACCATCGTCGGCATCTTTTCTACAGCATTCTCTATCATATCGCCGATTGCATCTTCCTGCCCTGCTATACTGTCAATCAATTCGTTCCCAAGGTCAATTACCGCTAACACTCCAGGCCGCATATCGTCATAAAGACTGATTCCGATATCCGTTACTTTATTCCCAAAAATGTCCATCTGGCTTTCTACTGTTCCGTACCGCTTCGCTGCTTCATTTGCCAGGGCCGCATTCTCTTCCCATGCATCATTGGCTATATCAAGCGCCTCGGTAACAAGATCGCCTGCATTAGATGCGCGCAAAAGAGTATCCCTTAATCGTACCTCTGTAAGCCCCATTTCATCTAATACCGCAATCGCACTTTTCCCGTTCCGTTCCGTATCATTTAGCCCTTGCAGGAATGCGTTGATTGCTTCTGAAGCATCATTTTCAAATGCTTCTTTGAATTGCTTTCCTGTCATACCGGCAACCCGTGCATAAGCCTCCAAATCCGCCCCAGTTTCAGTTGCCATCTGAAGGTTTGAAAGCAGCTTTGAAAACGCGGTTCCTCCTGCCTCTGCCTCAATACCTACGGAAGAAAGTGCCGCAGCGTATCCCATAATCTCATCTTGGGATAATTCCACCTGCGTTCCTGCTGCTGCAATCCGCATTCCCATGTTCATAATATCGGCCTCTGTCGTTGCCATATTGTTTCCCAGATCCACGATGGTGCTCCCCAATTCATCGAATTTATCCTGGGCCATTCCGGTTATGTTCGCATACTGGGCCATCTGTGATGCCCCTTCTTCGCTTGAGAGGTTCGTTGCTACATCTAGGTCGGCCATCGTCCGTGTAAATTCTGCAATGTTCTCTGTCTGGATCCCTAGCTGCCCGGCCGATTCTGCAATTTCTGACAATCCTGCGGCGGATGTCGGCATTTCCTTTGACATTTCCCGGATGTCATCCCTTAACTGGGCCAATTCTGCGTCCGTTGCGTTTACCGTCTTTTCTACACCCATAAATGCAGATTCAAACTCAACCCCCGCAGAAAAGGATGCCCCCAGCCCTGCAACTACAGCGGCCCCAGTTGTGGCCGCTGCGGCTGCGATTGCTTTAAAGGAGGTTTTTGCCGCAGTCTCCAGGCCAGAAAAAACCGGTGCCTCATCATCCAACCCCTTTTTCAGGCTTTCTGATATGGCCCCGGCTGCTACTGGCATTGCCTTTTCCGTCGCACTCGCCGCCCTCACTGCTTCCTTTGCGAGATCACTCAGCTCTTTTTTTGTCAGCTTAGTGCTTTCGTAAAATGATTTTTCGATCTCCCCTGCTATTTTGATTGCGAACTCGTATTCTTTGTTGTTCTTTGCCAATGCGGCTCACCTCCTTTGCGGCTGCCTTCAATTCCTCTATTGGCATCCCGTAAAAAAAGTCCAGCCCCGTTTTCATGGCAACGGACAACTGGATACACAGCTTACGCAAGGCAGGAACATCCGATGGTTTTATTCCTGCCTGTATAAAAAACCCGTTACACGGTTTTTAATCTGCATCGCCGCATAGGGAGGAAGCATTTCAAAAAATTCAATCGGCTTCCCGGTTGCTTTTGCAGCGAGATTCAGGGCATATTCCAGTGTCATTTCCTGCAGGAAATCAACGTTCCCCTTCCGATTGAGCAGCCGATTTACCTCAATCATATCCGCCGCCTTAATATCCTGTAAGCCAATCAGGTCAATAGCGCTGTAGCTTTTCCCCTCAAAAATATATGGCTTTTTCAACGTCACACGATACAGACCATCTTCGATATCATCAATTACATCTTCTACCACATTCTTTTTAACCATTTCTTCACTCATTTGCTTTTCCTTTCATTAGCACTGGTTCCGTATATCCTCTAACAGATCCACGCCATTCACCTTGAATACGCTATTCAGCTTATCCAGCTCAAACAGGGTCTTTCCACCGATCTCAATTAAGATATAAGTAACTTCCAACGTAATAGAAGCATTCATCAGGCTTCCTTGGCTCAAGGTTCCCAGATTGTACGCCGTTGGCCGCCCGCGGAATACCACCCGCATTCCCTGCGAACTAATCGTTCCCCCGGATTCCTTGTCTACATACTGGATGGAAGACCGCAGCGTTAGGTTTACCTGTTTACTGGCAATCGCCATTCGGAAGTATTCCTCGCTTATCATCCTAAACGGTATTTCCTGCTGAATGCTCTGGTACGATCCTGGTATGGAAGTATTATAGGTGCCAAGGATCCCCGCCCCGCTTATTTCCGTTGTAATAGCAGATAAAGTTGCCAGGCTTATTTCCCCGGATACCCCCTGCAGTTTATCTGTATCGTCATATGCATTAAACTGGTTAATGACTTCTGGGAATCTTAATGCATTATTCATCATGCTTCACCTCCTGTTAGCGCCTGTTCCAGCAACGCAGGATCGTATTTAAGGATAAATACAATGTCTTCTGCCGGGGTAAAGGCTGCTATATAAATACGGAATATTACCTGGCCAGTTAAGATATTTTCTACCCGGTTCTCTTCTTCATTGTATTCGATCCTTCCTCCTGCCATCTTCCCTGCTGATACATAACTGTTCAGGGCAATGTTCTCTGAATCGCATATAGCTTCAATCAATCGGTAGTTTGCTGGGCTGTCTACCCTCTCATGATAGGTAGTTATCAGCCTGTTAGCCATCCATGTAAACATTCTCCTGCAGGCAATCCAGCGGTCTTTCGTATCGGTCACTTCAGGATAAGCAGAAGTATTATTCCCCCATGCTCTCCATCCCTGTTCATTGATAAGCGTAACGACCCCGATCCCGCTCAATGTATTCGCCTGTTCCCGATCCATAAATACCTCTGTACCGTCAGCCAATACTGCATTGTCCACATTTAACAGACGGTTTGAAGGATACAAACTGGGTACATTGTCATTAGAAGCGTCCAGGTTCGCCACCATGGCCCCATAGACAGCGGAAAGATAAAGCTTCTTGTCCCCTATTTGGGCCATGGGCCATAGTAAGATTGCATGCTTGTCCTGATAACCACTATCCTCTTTTGCCTGTGGAACATCTGTATACAAGCGTGTATCCTCCGTTTCCAGATCAAGCAGGCATTCTGCCGAAAATACACCGTTTATAGATCCGCATTTGGAGATCATCACGGCTCCCACTTCGGGAATATGGCTCCAACCGGGCGCCAGGAGCAGTGCCGCCGGAATCCCTGTGCGTGGATATACCTGACGCAGTACTTCCAGGCCACTTTCCTTTCCCGTTCCCGCATCATATCCCCCAATGATATCCTCTTCTGTTACCAGGCTAGGATCGATGCTTGTGGAACTAATTTTAACAGTCTCCACTTCTGCTGTTTTTTCAGATATCAGGGTAACGACCAACTTACCACTATCATCAAATGAAAGAAGATAATCTTCCTCTGCTGTAAGGGCTGTTTCCTCCATTTTTACAATTACACTTTCCAGAAGGATCCCAGATGCATCTTCAACCCTAACCTGACGATTGATAATAGCATATTCCTTTTCTGCGTTTTCTTTCTTATGTTTAGCCGGATCCAGTACATTGATGAACACTACTGGCGAAACCGGAAATACCTGAAAGCTTGCATACATAGACTGACACAGCGTATAGGAAGCAAAGTCTTCGCTATATCCCAACTTCTCCTTTGCCTCTTCCATACTCCGGCATATGATAGGTATATTAACTGCCCCAGCCGGATTTTCTGTGAGATTGACAGGAGCCGTTCCAAAGACAACCTGCATTCCCGCTGTCCCTTCTACGGGAGATGCCTGATCTGCCCCTTCTTCTATGACACGGACTCCCCGATAATATTTGCTCATCCTTTTGCCCCTTTCTCCTGCGCATATTTTTCTGCTTTTTCATAACAGATTCTAATCGCAGATTCTTTATTTTTCAGTTCCTTCCTGGCCTGCGTAATTTTCCCCACTTCCACAAGCAGCGTATTCAACGCCGGAACTTCCTTTGCCGCTTTCTCTAACTGCGGCGTTAAGCCATTACAATAAACAGTTCCCGTAGTTACCACACCGATAATTGACGGGCCAATATAAATTACCGGCTTTTTCGTTGTTTTTCCCTGTTGCCTTGTTTTTTTCTCAGGCATATGGATCCTCCCTTCTTACAAAAAAAGTATCCCATGTCATTTCCATTGCTCCATAGTAATAAGGATATCTGTCTTCATCGTCCAAAATCCAGTTGATCCCAGCATCATAGTTCATTCTGTAATGATTATTTAATACTGGATTGATTGTAAAACGCTCGGCTATCCTATGGAAAATATTCAAGATTCCCCTATGTCCTTGGCAAGAAAAATCTCTGTCATAGATTCCAAATACAAGGATCGTTTTAACTTCGTGTGCACTCTGCGCTGTCCTTAAGGTTCCTGCATCTAATCTTACAACACAGAAAGGATATGGGTCTTCCTCTTCTTCTGGCATAATTTCGTCGGATTGGATGGCTTGCAAGCGTTTCGGAAGTTCCTGTTGATAGGCCTTGACTTTAACATCATTTCCATTGACATCCTTAAAAAGCATATCTTTCAATATATGCTCTATTTCCACTGAAAGTTCATCTTGTAGATTAACTGCTGTCAATTAACTTCCTCCTGTTGTCGCATTAAGTACCGCATTTATATGTTTAAGCAGCCTATATCCTATTTCTTCCTGAAGTTCAGTATATAGATTGCTTTTCTCATATACTGTTTCTGCCGCCTTCGCCTTTGACATTGCCATGATCTCTTTTATCGCCTCACGGCCCTTTGTCTTTTCTCCTACTGGATTCTTCTTCATGGTTTTTCCCGGTACCCTCTGAAATATCCCTTCGTGTCCGGTTTTCATCTTAGCCACAAATGCCTTATAACTTTTTCCATTTACTTTCAATTCCAGTTCTTTCATGGAGCCCGCCCTAATTACCATTGCCCCCGCTGCTTTTTTCTTGGAATTCTTTTTCGTTTTATATGCCTTACGAACGCCAGGTGTTTTCCCTTTCACAGAAAGAATGGCGATCATCCTTCTTGCCGTAGCGCTCTTTTTTACAATATCACTTTTCTTGAATTCTGCTGTCTTTATGGTATAAGCCGACCGGGTTTCATTATGAAGTAAATTTTTCCCTTCCGTAGCCACCTCATTTATTGCCTTTTTTAAAGCATTTCTAAAAGTTTCTCCTTTCCCCATATCTGTAAGGCGTCGCTGAATCGCATCAAGTGTAGCCTGGTATGGTTCAATCCGAATTTTCATGATCTTTTAGCCTCCAAGTTGATAGAATATATCCCATCTTCATTGATGGCATCCGTGATCAGGTAATTCTTCCCATCAAAATTTAGGATACGGCCAGGAGCAGGCAGCGGCCCAAAATCCTCCGCTGCCACATAGAAAAGAATCTGCTTTGCATGTAATTCCCCATCAACGCCCCTCATTTTCTTTTCCCGCTCACCCAGTTCATTCCCATCAATGATCACAAGTACTTTCCGGTCATTCAAATGATGGATTTCTCCAAATTCCTCAAAATTCAGGAAAACTCCTTTGATATCATCCTGTATGGCTTCCTTAAACGTCATTTTCTTTTCCTTGCTCCCGTTCTCGGGACTTTCCCGACAATATTTCCCTCGGCATCTCCTTTTACCGGAATACCGGCTTCACCACCGCCTATGTGGGCTCCTCCAACCTGTCCAACGCCGCCATCTCCAGCGGTTTGGAGTGGAA
>ENA-ORMO01003136-ORMO01003136.1-human-gut-metagenome-genome-assembly--contig:-NODE-3136-length-11418-cov-2.635748_pt1 | contig 11418 bp, 9 predicted proteins | sample MGYA00242106_ERZ509001 | MGnify/ENA primary metagenome ERZ509001 (study PRJEB26280, sample SAMEA2338736) | human gut metagenome | biome: human gut; feature: human-associated habitat; material: faeces... | reverse complement strand
CCAAGCCATGAACGTATTCTTGTCTGTTCTTCTTTATCACCGCTTCGGGACAGAAATTCCACCGGCGTCTTTCCATCTTCCAGAAGTTCCTCATATTTTTGCGGCATATAAGAAACCTTCAAATCGGTTCGCTTTTGCAGATGTTCCCAAATGCTTTTAAGAAGTGTTGATTTTCCGACTCCATTCCTGCCTACGATTACCACTTTCTCACTTCCATCTATCCGAAGTTTCACGTCATTTGCAAGTATTCTTTCTCCCACTTGAAGATACGGAAGTTTCGGATTCCATGCCTTGATATCCAGCAGGATCAGATCCGTATACTGCATCAGTTCTTTCCATTTGGAATAGAAATCTTTCTATCAAAAGCAATTTCAATTGCTTCCTCCTTCTCCGGTATTTCTGTCATCTGCTCTTTCTCCCGCTCAAATCGCCTTCCCATTGACTTTACGGAATGCATTTTCTTCTTCAGCAAACGTCCTCCGGATGGATCCTGGCGGCTGATTGCATTCTGCTGATGTTCCACCTTATTATAAATCTGCTGATATCGCTCCATTTGTTTTTGATAATCGCACCGTTCTTTTCTGGCTATCTGCATTTGATGTGCAAATCTCTGCTCTCTGTCCAGACAGTACTTCCGGTAAGACATGCGAGCTACCGTATACACCGGCACTGTCTTCTTTCGCAGTTGCTCGAAATGAATAATTACATTTGCCGTATGCTCAATCAGCATTTCATCATGAGAAATATACATCACCGGACACTTAAGTTCCTGAATAAATTGTTCCAGCCATGCAATTGCATCCAGATCCAAATCATTTGAAGGCTCATCGAGAAAAAACACATCCGGCTGTTCCATCAAAAGTCTCGCAAGCTGTATTTTTACCTTTTCCCCTCCGGACAGCGTTCCCATCTTCTGATCTGAGTAAAAAAGTTCCCCGGACACCCCAAGTCTTCCTGAAAGCCAAGACAACTCTTTTGGCGTCAATAAAAATAACTGTCCCTCTTCTGCTAAATAGTCGTACACGGTTTTCTCTGCATCTTCTGCTGAAAGTTCCTGCGGGAGATACCCAAGCTTCATTCCTCCTCTGTTAATCTCACCTTCATAACTAACATAATCTGTTTCTTCTTCCCGGCAGATCAGCTTCAGAATTGTAGATTTTCCATTTCCTTCCTCGCCAATCAATACCGCTTTCTCTCCTTCATTTAACACAAAGGAAAAATCTTTTATGATTACTTTTAAATCTTTCTTATGCGTCACGGTCAGTCCTTTTATCTGCAACATTCTACTTGCTCCTTTCTTAACACCAAAAGAAAGAGTCTGCTCCGCTCCGGAAACAGACTCTTCTGATCTGACACGCATCTTCTGTTATACAGACAGGCGCTTTCACAAACCTGCCTCTTTTCAAGCTGCTCCAGCATGGCCCGCACGTTCTCTTCAATCTCACCCTTAAAAATGGCAGAACCGGCCACAATAATATTCGCTCCCGCTTCCAGAACCACGTCCACATTGTCTTTCGTGATTCCACCGTCCACCTCGATATCAACCTGTGCGCCGCATTCCCGAATCATCTGCGCCGCTTCGCGTATCCTTTCCGTGGATTCCGGAATATATTTCTGTCCGCCGAACCCAGGTTCCACGGTCATAACGAGCAGCATATCTATTTTGTTGAGATATTTTTCCACTTCCCGAACCGGTGTGGAAGGCTTGATGGACAGCCCCGCCTTTCTTCCCAGACTATGAATCCAATCCAGCGTCTCTTCCACATTGCTGCATGCTTCCAGATGAATGGTGATGATATCCGCCCCGCTCTTGGCGAAATCGGCCACATACCTGATCGGCTCTTCCACCATCAGATGAACGTCAAACGTGACATTCGTAACCTTCCTGAGAGAGGCGACAACGCACATCCCGAAAGAGATGGATGGTACAAACATGCCGTCCATGATATCAATGTGCAGATATTTCGCCCCCGCCTTTTCAACCCGTTCAATCTGCTCTCCCAACTTGGCACAGTCTGCTGCCAGGATGGATGGTGATAATATGTTCATTGTTCCCTCTCAATCTGCCGGTTCCCCGACGCCCATTTTTATCCTGAAATGAACATCTGCCGGCTCCTATCCTCCGGTCAAACACCCTGCAGCAAGCCATGAAACATCAGGCTTGCCGCAGCTTTTACACAACGGCGCAAAGTCCGCAGGTATTTGACCCTCACAGCAGCCGTCGGCGCGGAAACCCGACATGCACATCCTTTTCATGTGTCCGCTTGACTTGCTGCCTGCAGGAATAGAAGCCGGCAGGTTCCATCTCAACGCTCTTTCCTTGCCTACTTCACAAAATCTTTCACTTTTGCGTAGATGCCATCTCCATCCAGTCCGTACTTGGCAACCAGGGCCGCGGCGGAACCGGATTCTCCGAAGATGTCATTCATTCCGATTCCCAGAACCGGCACAGGCGCTTTGGCGGCCAATGCTTCGCATACCGCGCCGCCCAGTCCGCCGATCACGGAATGCTCTTCTGCGGTTACAACCTTTCCGGTCTTCTTCACAGAAGCAGCGATCAGTTCTTCATCCAGAGGCTTGATTGTATGAATGTTGATCACTTCTGCACTGATTCCATCTGCAGCGAGTTTTTCCGCCGCTTCCAGGGCAGAGGACACGCAAATGCCTGTAGCCACGATCGTCACATCGCTTCCTTCACGCAAAAGCACGCCTTTTCCGATCTCAAACTGATAGTCTTCTCTGTCATTAATCACCGGAACCGCTGCACGTCCGAAGCGCAGATATACAGGTCCCTCATATTCAATCGCCGCTTTTACCGCAGCTCTTGCTTCCACAGCATCACTGGGGTTGATGACCACCATTCCTGGGATCACGCGCATCAGGGCCAGATCTTCCAGGCACTGATGAGATGCGCCGTCCTCGCCCACCGTGATTCCTGCATGGGTGGCGCCGATCTTCACATTCAGATGCGGATATCCGATGGAATTGCGCACCTGTTCATACGCGCGGCCCGCCGCAAACATAGCGAAGGAAGATGCAAACGGGATCTTGCCTACCGTAGCCAGCCCGGCCGCGATTCCCATCATATCCGCTTCCGCGATACCGCAGTCGATATGGCGATCCGGAAATGCCTTCTGGAAGGTATTCGTTTTGGTGGCATTGGCCAGATCTGCGTCCAGAACCACCAGATCGGGGTACTGCGCCCCGAATTCGGCAAGCGCCTTGCCGTAAGCTTCTCTTGTCGCGATCTTCTGAACATTCTTTACTTCTGACATAACGCTTCACCTACTTTCTCTAAATCCGCCATAGCGATGGCATACTGTTCGTCATTGGGGGCAGTTCCGTGCCAGGCCACATTTCCTTCCATGAAGGATACGCCCTTTCCTTTCAGGCTGTGTGCGATGATGGCGGTGGGCATGCCCTTGGTGCTGCGGGCCTCTGCGAATGCAGCGCGCAGCGCGTCAAAATCATGGGCATCCACATTGATTACATGGAAATTAAACGCTTCAAACTTCTTATCGATCGGGTAAGGGGAGCATACCTCATCAATCGCCCCGTCGATCTGAAGCCCGTTATTGTCCACGATCACAACCAGGTTGTCCAGCTTATGGAAACCGGCGAACATGGAAGCTTCCCATACCTGTCCTTCTTCAATCTCTCCGTCGCCCAGAAGCGTATAAACGCGGAAATCTTTCTTATCCAGCTTTCCGCCCAGAGCCATGCCGACTGCGGCAGATATGCCCTGTCCCAGGGAACCTGTTGACATGTCCACACCAGGCACATGCTGCAGGCAGGGATGTCCCTGAAGATAAGATCCAAGCTTACGCAGCGTAACCAGATCTTCCACCGGGAAATATCCCCTGTGAGCCAGAGTGGAATACAGGCCGGGAGCTGTATGCCCTTTGGAGAGCACAAAACGGTCACGATCCGGATCCTTCGGGTTCTTCGGATCAATATTCATTTCCTCAAAATAGAGATAAGTAAAAATATCCGCAGCAGATAGGGATCCGCCCGGATGGCCGGCCTTCGCGCTATGCACGGCGGTCACGATCCCTTTGCGGATCTCATTCGCCATTTTGGCGAGTTCAAGGTTCTCCATACATATTCCTCCGTTTTCCTTTTAAATCAGGGGCCGGCGCTCCGTCCAGCGGTGCCGGCTCCTGTTTTACCTACAGTTTACTCTATTTGTCCCCTGTTTGTCCATAGTAAGCATTCGCCCCATGCTTTCTGTAATAATGCTTGTCCTGCAGTTCCTGCGGGGCGGGCTGGATGCGGGGATTGATGGTCTCCGCACGGTACGCCATTTTAGCCACTTCTTCCAGAACGACTGCATTGTGAACTGCCTCATGGGCGTCTTTTCCCCAGGCAAACGGTCCGTGATTCTTGCACAGTACCGCAGGGACAGCCTTCGGATCCTTTCCCATCGCCCGGAATTCGTTTACGATCAGATGACCGGTATTCTCTTCATATGCATCCTCTATCTCTTCCTTGGTCAGGCACCTGAGGCAGGGAACCTCTCCGTAAATGTAATCCGCATGGGTGGTGCCATAGCAGGGAATTCCCCTGCCCGCCTGGGCCCAGCTGGTCGCATAGGGAGAATGGGTATGCACAATTCCTCCCACCTCAGGGAAAGCCTTATACAATTCCACATGTGTGGCGGTATCGGAGGAAGGATTATAACGGCCTTCCACCTTATTCCCATTCAAATCCACAATCACCATATCTTCCGGCGTCAGCTTATCATAGTCCACGCCGCTGGGCTTGATCGCAAACAGGCCGGATTCGCGGTCGATTTCGCTCACATTTCCCCAGGTAAAGGTAACCAGTCCATATTTGGGCAGAAGCATATTCGCTTCATATACTCTTTTTTTCAGTTCCTCTAACATATGTACCCGCCTTTCTATCAGATCAAACTCTCTACGGCTGCCTTTTCAATCGGAAGCCCTGCCGCATAACGCTGCACAAACACATTGAATCCTTCCACATCCTTCGCATCCGGCTCCAGCGTCACGCCTTCCTGGCCGGCAAATACCGCGCGCTCCAGGAATGCAGCAAGGCTCTCGCCTTCCTCCTTATGCAGCATGTAGGACGCCAGAATCGCAATTCCCCATGCGCCGCCTTCTCCTGCCGTCTCCATCACGGTAACGGGCGCGTTGACCGCAGCTGCCAGGATCTTCTGCCCCACTTCCTTTGTCTTGAACAAGCCGCCATGTCCCATCAGCCTGTCGATCTGCACGCCTTCTTCCTTCAGCAGGATATCCAGTCCGGTCTTCAGGGCGCCAAGGGCGGTGAACAGATGTACCCGCATGAAATTGGCCAGGTTGAACTTGCTTTCCGGGTTTCTCACGAACAACGGACGGCCTTCTTCAAATCCGGTGATGTGCTCGCCGGAGAAATAGTTATAAGCCAGCAGCCCGCCGCAGTCCGGATCTCCTTCCAGTGCCTTGCGGTACAGAGTTCCGAACAGATCGTTACGATCCACATTCATGCCAAAGGCCTGGGTGAACTCCTCGAACAGATTGATCCAGGCATTCAGATCAGACGTGCAGTTATTGCAGTGAACCATGGCCACAGCGCTGCCGTCCGGCGTGGTCACCATATCGATCTCCGGATGCACTTCTTTCAGTTCCTTCTCCAGCACCACCATGGCGAATACGCTGGTTCCTGCGGATACATTGCCCGTACGCTGCGCTACGCTGTTGGTGGCCGTCATACCGGTTCCTGCATCTCCTTCCGGAGGACAAACGGGAATCCCTGCCTGCAGGTTGCCGGAAGGATCAAGCAGCTTCGCGCCCTCTTCCGTAAGCGTTCCTGCCTCTTCTCCTGCCACCAGGATCTCGGGCAGAATGTCCTGCAGCTTCCAGGAGAATCCTTCGGAAGCGATCATTTCGTTAAACGTATCCAGCATGCGCACGCTGTAATGTCTGGTTCCCGCATCGATGGGCAGCATTCCGGCTGCTTCTCCGATTCCGAGCACCTTCCGTCCGGTCAGCTTCCAGTGAACATAGCCTGCCAGGGTGGTCAGATACGCAATATCCTTCACATGCTCTTCCTTATTCAGAATCGCCTGATACAGATGGGCCACACTCCATCTCTGAGGTATGTTAAAGTGGAACGCCTCCGTCAGTTTCACAGAAGCTTCTTCCGTAATGGAATTCCTCCAGGTACGGAACGGCACCAGCATCTTACCGTCTTTGTCAAAGGGAAGATAGCCGTGCATCATGGCGCTGAAGCCCAGCGCGCCAACCTTGGTCAGCGTGATCCCGTACTTTTCCTTCACGTCCGCTGCCATATTGCGGTAGCTGTCCTGAAGCCCGTTCCAGATATCCTCCTGGCTGTAAGTCCAGATGTTGTTCTCATAGCGGTTTTCCCACTCATGGTTGCCTGCTGCGATGGGAGTATTATTTTCATCCACCAGAACCGCTTTGATCCGCGTGGAACCGAATTCGATGCCCAGCGCTGTTTTCCCTTCCAATATCATCGTTTTAATATCGCTCATACCTGTCTCCTTTTTCGCAGTTTACCTATAGTAAACGGAATTCCATCTCAGTTCATTCTTCAGATCCCGGATCGTGGTATTCTTATCGATTACCACGCTTTCAATGCCCATTGCATCCGCCCAATCCACCATCTGCTCTACGGAAAGATCATAAGAAAATGCGGTGTGATGCGCGCCGCCGGCCAGAATCCATGCCTGCGCCCCGATCTCCAGGTTCGGTTCAGGGGTCCAGAATGCGGTCGCCACAGGCAGCTTCGGCATTTCTTTCTCACACTTCTTACATTCCACTGCATTGATGATGAGGCGGAACCGGTTGCCCAGGTCGATCAGGGAAGTGGCTACAGCCGGTCCGGTCTTGGAAGTGAATACCAGGCGGGCAGGATCTTCTCTGTTGCCCATGCTCAGAGGCTGTACCTTAATGGAGATAGGGCCGTCTGCGATGGTAGGGCATACCTCCAGCATGTGCGCCTGCAGAATACCTTCTTTGCCCGGAACCAGATTATAAGTGTAGTCCTCCATAAAGGACGTTCCCTTCGCATTCGGGATGCCTGCAGTCATAATCTTCATCAGGCGCACCATGGCAGCGGTCTTCCAGTCGCCTTCTCCGCCGAATCCATAGCCTTTCTCCATCAACCTCTGGATCGCAAGGCCGGGAAGCTGCTGCAGGCCGCCGAGCATGCCGAAATGCGTAACGATCGCTTGGTAATTGCCGTCTTCAAGGAATTTTTCAAGGCCGATCTCGATCTTGGCCTGAACCGCCACATGCTCCCGGAACTCCTTCGGATCTCTGCCTTCCAGAAGGATATTGTATTTGCTATAATATTCTTCCACCAGAGCATCCACATCCGCCTGGGACACAGCGTTCACATATTCCACAGCATCGTTGACGCAGTAATGGTCGATCTCCCAGCCGAACTTCACTTCTGCCTCTACCTTATCGCCTTCGGTTACGGCCACATTGTTCATGTTGTCGCCGATACGGCAGACACGGATATGGGAGGACTCCATCAGGCCGATGGCTGTTCTCATCCATCCTGCCAACTTCTCCTGCACAGCTGCAGATGCCCAGTGCCCTACGATCACTTTGCGCTCGATTCCCATGCGGGTTACGATATGCCCATACTCTCTGTCGCCGTGGGCGGACTGGTTCTCGTTCATGAAGTCCATATCGATGGTATCATACGGGATCTCTTCATTGAACTGGGTATGCAGATGACAGAGAGGCTTTCTGTATTCCTTCAGGCCCAGGATCCACATCTTCGCGGGTGAAAAAGTATGCATCCATGTGATTACACCGGCGCAGGAAGCATCTTCGTTTGCAGCGTTCAGTGTTCTGCGGATGGTCGCCGGATCGATCAGCGTCGGCTTCAAAACCACTTCAAAAGGGAGCTTTCCGGAAGCGTTCAGCCCTTCCACGATTTTAGCGGAATGCTCCGCCACTTTCCTTAAGCACTCATCCCCGTACAGATCCTGCGAACCCGTACAAAACCAAAATTTGTAGTCCGTTCCTGTCTTCATCCTTTTTCCTCCTTGTTTATTCATGTATCATTCATTTAACCGTTTTACGGAATCTCTCTCCACAATATCTGTTACAAATTCATAATTCCCATCGAATCCGCTGTCCTTAATCATGGAAAGCAGATTCTTTGCAGCCTTCCTCCCAAGAACCTCTGTAGGATAATGGACGCTGGTCAGCCGGGTGTCCGCCAGTTCCGCTAAATCCGAATCATCAATGCCAACAAGCGAGATATCCTCAGGAACTCGTATTCCCTCCTTCGCCAACAGCCCTTCCAGCTGAAAAGCAATCTGATCGTTGTAGCAGAGCACTGCTGTGCAGTCCCTGAAATTTCTAAGAATACGTTCCCGGTAGTCAGACAGATGCTCTTCCCCTTCCGTATCCACCCAGACCATTCTTCCGTCGCCCGCTGCGATTCCCCGCTTCCTGCACGCCTCCAGATAACCTGCGTACCTGAGATGGCCCTGTCCGTCATCAAACTTCATCAGGGCGCCGATGCGCGTATGTCCCGCATCCGCTAAGTAATCCACAGCCAACATTGCCGCACGCGCGTCCGCCAGCGTAACATGCGGAAGAGGCAGGCCCGGATAATAGCTGTTGATGAAAAGAATGGGGATCCTGCGTTCCATCAGCTTATATATCAGCGGAAGATTGGGATTCGGAAGCCCGCTCTTAGTTGCCTCCATGATGATTCCCGCCACATCATTCCGGCTGATGATGTCTTCCAGAATGGTGCGTTCCCGCTCCAGCAGGTTATTGGTAAAAGCGATCTGAACCGAATATCCCTGCTCAAACAGGCAGTTTTCTATCCCCTGGATGGTCTTTGGAAAAATGTAACTATCCACATAGGTGGTAACCACTGCAATCCGGGTCTTGTTCTCCAATGTCGTCAGGCGATGGTCACTCACATAGGTCCCGCTCCCTCTCCTGCGGCTCACAAGCCCTTCCTTTTCCAGGATTCCCACAGCATGCCGCACCGTCTGTCTGCTCAGCGCAAACATTTGACTCAGCTCATTCTCGGAATACAGCTTCTGTCCTGGCTTCAGCTCACCGCTCTCAATTTTTTCTTTCAGCCAGTCTACAATTCGGAGATATTTTGCTTTTTTCTCCAAAATCCCCCTCCTTTCCCGAGGAATGCCGCCTGGCGATTCAAAGTTGTACTATTATTAGGAGATAAGTTGTATTTAATTTTGCATTTCAAAGCGGCCTGTTTCATAAAAGGGCATTTCTGTCAGGAAATATCAGATTTTTGCACAGATGTTTGTGCGTTTTTTATTTCCTTCTCTTTCTTTTCTCAGGCCAATCCCGTTGCTTTCAATATATTCCATTCTTCAGGGCCTGTCAATATGAAAGTCACAAAAGACGCGTGCCGTTTCCTTTTTTATGATTTTTTTAAGAAACATTTTCTTTTCTTTTGATTCTTTCCAATCTTCTACCTTTTTTTCATTTAAAAACAGTACTTATTTACAAAGTTGTATATGTACATCTTTTCCTTTTGCATGAACCCCCGAATATCATCATACATTATTAAAAAACTTCAGGATCGTTTCATTGAAAAAAAAACGTACGCTTTTCTTCACCGCCATCATCCTTCTGATTTTCTGCTTTCTTTTTTTCTATTTGATACAGAACGGGGATTCCTGGCGTTTTAAACGGCTGTGCAGAGATTTCTTCGCTCATTCTCTCTCTCAGGACAGTCTGAGCCTGCATTATACGCTGGCCAACCCTCACAGCTACTTGGATCCTCCCGATCCCGCCACGCTTCCTTCCTATTCCGGCCAGGAACGAACGGAAAATTCCGCCGCCCTTGAAAATCTGCTGGCCGCCCTGAAGGAAAACGATCCGAAGCGGCTTGATACCTATGACCATTACCTGTATTCGCTTCTGCTTCCATACCTGGAAAATGAGCTTACGGGAGCCCGTTGTGAATATTTTGAAGAGCCTCTCTCTCCTTCCTCCGGCATGCACATCGAATTGCCCGTCCTTCTGGCCGAATATACATTCCGAACCAGGCAGGATCTGGAAGATTACATGGCATTGCTGGAAGACATCCCTGCATATCTGGAAAGCCTGGCCCAATATGAGCGTGAGAAATCAAATGCAGGCCTGTTCATGACGCAGGCAGATGCAGAGCTGGTTATAGAACAGTGCGATAACATTCTGGATCCCACCCTTCTTGACAGCGGAGAGCATTTTCTGCAGACCACCTTCCGCAAACGGCTGGAAGGCTTGATCGCTGCCGGAGAAGTGGATGAAGCGGAAAAGGAACGCTATCTGACAGAAAATGACCGGCTGCTTCGCACGGTGGCGCTTCCGGCCTATATCGCGCTGGCAGATCAGATTTTTCTGCTTTCGGACACCGGAACTCTGGAAAACGGGCTCGCCTGCTGCAGCGGAGGAACGCAGTACTATACCTATTTGCTCAAGCATAATACAGGAAGCAGCCGCACCCCTGAAGAGATCCAGGAATTGCTGGCATCCAGCCTGCAGGCCTGTTATGAAGAAGTGCAGCTTCTGATCGCGGACTACAGACAGCTCACAGGCACCCTCCCCGATCCCGATGCACAGCTTCCGGATTTTCCCTTTGCGGACGAACAGGCCATTCTGGATGATTTGACCGTCCGCATGGAGGATGATTTTCCATCTTTATCCTCCCTCACGGATCAGCTTCCTTCGTGCCGAACCGAAACGGTTGCCGAGAGCATGGAGGCCTATACCAGCCCGGCCTTTTATCTGACGCCTCCCATGGATGAAGTCCAGGAAAATGTGATCTATGTCAACCAATCTTCTACCGCCCCAGGCCTGGAACTGTACACCACTCTGGCCCATGAAGGATATCCAGGCCATCTGTATCAGACGGTGTACAGCCAATTATATGAAAACGCGAAAACCGATAATCCTGTCCGCAATGTGCTCTATTACGGCGGTTTCGTAGAGGGCTGGGCCTACTATGTTGAAAATCTCGCCTATGGCTATGCGGCCGACGTCCTGACGGAAAGCGGCGCTTCTGAAGCGGATGCTCTTCTCGTCCAGCTCCGCCGGCTGGAACGCAATCTGCAGGTTAACCTGTACTGTCTTCTGGATCTGGCCATCCATTACTATGGCGCCAGCCGGGAAGATGTCTACCGCACCCTGGCCGCATTCGGCCTCCCCAACCAAAATACGGCGGATGCAATCTTCGATTACATCCGCCGTGAACCCACCACCTATCTGAAATACTACCTGGGCTACCTTGAAATTCTCTCCCTTCAGGAAAAGGCGGAAGAACACTGGGGCAAATCCTACACGCCCCTGCACTTTCATACATTCCTCCTCCAGGCCGGCCCCTCTGATTTCGCCAACCTGGAGGATCTGCTCATGCAGTCCACCTAAACCGACTGGATTTCCCGCAGGCTGCAGGAGA
>ENA-ORMO01003134-ORMO01003134.1-human-gut-metagenome-genome-assembly--contig:-NODE-3134-length-11423-cov-6.611277_pt1 | contig 11423 bp, 7 predicted proteins | sample MGYA00242106_ERZ509001 | MGnify/ENA primary metagenome ERZ509001 (study PRJEB26280, sample SAMEA2338736) | human gut metagenome | biome: human gut; feature: human-associated habitat; material: faeces... | reverse complement strand
AAGAAAAATAGCCCGATTAAAAAAAATCACGGGCTATTTCACGGGAGTTTGGGCTAAAGTCGGCTAATAGCGGGGAGAGTAAATAGGATTATCCCTGTAAATTAGGGATGAAACCAGCTGTTCTTAAGAGTCGCGTAATGATATACCTCTATTTAACAAAAAACGGATTTTTAAGTAGAATTCATTGAATTTGAAAGTTTCATTACCTGAAACGATTTTGTTGTTGGAAAAAAGAGAGTGAAGTTCCTTTACGACCTTTTGCCGGTGATTTTGTTCTTCGGCACATTTAAAGTTGCTCAGACAAATCCGGACTCTGCGGCTGCGCTTTGCAACCAATGGCTGGGAAGCGGCTTTCAAGCCGACCAGGCCCCGGTTATTTGTGCCACGGTTGCTGCGATAATCGTGTCGCTTCTTCAGATCGGCGTGAAATTTGTACGCCGTGAGAAGATCGATCCGATGCTGTGGATTTCTGTTGCCGTCATCTTAGTCTTCGGCTCTCTGACAATCTTGCTTCACGATGAAATGTTCATCAAATGGAAACCCACGATCCTTTACTGGATCTTTGGCGGAATCCTTTTGGGCGGTTCTTTCATGCATAAGAACTTCCTTAAGTCGCTTCTCGGTAATAAAGTTTCTCTTCCGGAACCTGCATGGAATATTCTCCTTCGCGGTTGGATCGGTTTTTTTGCCGTTACCGGTGTTCTTAATCTTATAGTTGCCTACACATGCTCCACCGACGTGTGGGTGAATTTCAAACTGTTCGGGCTGATGGGACTGACGCTCCTCTTTACCCTAGGCGTCGGCTTTTATATTTCTCGATTTATCCCTGAATCTGATTCGGAAGGAAAATAAAGATGAGTCACACTCCCACATTAGAAAGAATCAGCCAAGCGCTTGAGCCGATTTTCCCAATCGAGCTTCGCTTTACTGATTACACAAGACCTGAAGCCGGCAGAGCTCCTGCTGCAGGCTCCCTCTACCACCTCTTTGTCATTTCCAGACGTTTTGAAGGTCTGCCGAAAATTGACCGACACCGAATCGTTTACGAATACTTGAAACCTTTTATCGGTCACGGTATTCACAACATCAATATGACATTGCTGGCGCCGAGCGAATCTCGCCACTAATATTTTTCTTTGAGGCTGCAGGTGCTTAAGTCCTTTGTGCTCGCCGCTGCGCTTGCCGGCGTCCTTCCTGCAGCCGTTGCTCAAACTGCCTTTACGGTTAACGGACAATTTGTTTCCGTAGAAGAACAAAAGCAGTTAATGGACTTCCTGAGAGCCAACGGCGTAACCAATGAAAAGCAGCTTAAAAACGCAGCCCGAAGCATTCTTCTCGAACAAAAAATCATCGAACAAGCTGCCAGAAATGAAGGTCTTCTAGAAGATCCTCGAGTTCGTGTTTTAACTTCGGAAAAACAGGCTCAGCTTTACGGATCGATTCTGAGCCGCCGATATGCTTCTGAGCATCCGATCACGGAAGAACAGGTTCGGAATCGTTACGACTCACTTCTCTCTAGCTACGATCCACACGAAATCAAATTTCGACATATTTTGGTAAAGACACCGGAAGAAGCTAGAGAAATTATTCAATCTTTGAAAGCCGGCGCCGATTTTGCGGCTCTGGCAAAAGAGAAATCTTTGGATCAAAGCACTTCGCAAAACGGCGGAAAAATTCCGTTCACCAATATCCGTAACGTTTTAATTCCGGGACTAGCAGAAGCAATCCTCGCGCTTCAACCAGATGACTTTCTTCCTGTTCCTTTCAAAAGCAAACTTGGATATCACGTCGTACTTCTTGAGGAAAAACGGGAAGTTCCTTTTCCTTCCTACGAAGAGATAAAACCCAAGCTGCTTGCAGACCTCGAAAGACTTCAGACAACAGAATTTCTGAACAAACTTCAGGAGCAAGCGGAAATTATTCCAGAACCCCCGCATTAGCCAGCCTTTGGCTCCCTAGGCAGCTTTCTCTATATTGCTTCGTTTCTAAAGTAAGCATGAGTTACAGAATTCCCTGAGCTCACATATGAATAATAGGGCTGAGAATTTCCCAGCCCTACAATGATCTTCAATCGTTCCGGGTAATTCCAAAACTTGTCACTACCCGGAAGTGAGCGAAGCTAATTAAAAGCTATAACGAAGGCTTACTTGACCGAACGCTTCTTTAGCTTTGTTTTGACCAGCGGCAAAACCGACGAAAGCACCTGCTCTCCAAGCGCCCTTTCCAGTTTCTACACCGATCTTGGCACGACCGACATTCTTGGTCCAAACATCCATCTTGACGGAACCGATATCACTTCCTTCAATCGTAGTTGCTCGAACATTGTGGTCTCCGAACGTCGGAACATAGGCTACATCAATATTCGGTTTGACCATCCAGCCGTTTTCGAAAGTCTTCTTACCTGTGAAGGCTACGCCGATAGGCATATTGACCATATTCTGATGAGTAGAGCCAACCTTCGTTCCGTTGGAAGTTGTGTAACCCTTCGCATTCACACGAAGATAGTTCACACCAATATACGGAACAACGCGGCAAGCAGAACTCAGAGCAAAAGATGTTTCCGCACGGGCGCCAATACTAAAGACGTGTGCGTGGACGCCATTTGCCTTTGTATAACCTACGGAAGAATCGCTTAGGTCGTTCTTGCTATAAGTATAAGAGGCTTGTCCGACAAGGTTAAATCTTTCGGCAAAGCGCTTAGCTACATAAGCCTCTAAGCCATAGTAATCAACATCGTTCTTAACACCGGAGTTATCTCCTCTACCCTTGACTTTACCAGCGCCAAGGTTAGCCAATGCACCAAACGTCCAGTCATTGATACTACGGTCTGCACCGAACGCAATACCGCCAAGATTTGTTCGAATCTTGTTCATCGAAGAGTTTCCGCCCATTGTCTGAGTAATTCCCGTAACTTCAGCAAAAGCTTCCGTTCCGTTTGTGTAATCACGAGCCAAAGAGGCGCGTTTAGAAGAGACATCCAAAGCGATCAGTGCGGCATCCGTGGCAGCAGTCTGAACACCGGCTGCAGCAGCCAAGTTCATACCAGCCTTCAAATTAGCCATATTGATCTTACGATCTGAGTCAACTCTAGCCTTTAATGCACTGTCGGCCGGTAGATTTGCGTAGAAGTGACCAACATCGGGATCATCGATTCCTAATGCTTTCTGGTCTTCTTCGGACTTTGGCTTGAGTGTGAAGATATGAGTATGATCCTCGTCCAACTTCTTCAATTCCAACAGCTGGTTGTCGCTTGTGAAGTTCTGCTGGATTTCAGAGACATCTGTTCCAAGATTTACCTTCGATCCGTTCTCGGCCTTGACAAACCTCAGCTGAGCATCAGGATGCATTTCCCAATTAGCCTTCGCAACCGTTGTTACAGACGGATCAACATTCACAATCACTTGACCGTTGCTGCCTACTTTCACTGTTCCAATGCTAGGAGCGTCAGCTGCGGCGACAGCCATAAGTTTGACTGTATTGGCTTCATCAACATTGCCTACGACGATATCTGAATAAATCGTTCCGTGATCCTCGGAAGAAATATAAAAGGTTGGCTTGGAGTTATTGACGAAGTCATGATGTTCTTTCGCTTCATGAGCGTTCGTGATGCCTAAAGCACCGTTAACAACCTTAACAGAGACGGAAGCCATTTCTGACTTCAATTCAGGGATGCTGACAAAAGCCGGAGTTCTTTCTGTTCCGACGACGTAGTTTCCTCTATCACGTTCATCATTTACAGCGAGTGTAAATGTTCCGCTATTAAAGGTTGTCGAACGTCCTCCTGTATTTACTACCTTTATGTTGGAGACTGTGCTTGTATCAGCGGTGACAGTATCAAAGTCAATGAACTTGAGTCCGTTATCTTCTCTGTCTCCTACAAAGGTTACGTCAGCTTTTGCCAATTGGCTCGCATCGATAACGGAATTTTCTTTTGTAAACTTAAAGTTACTTCCGATTTTGAGATTAAGGTTGCCAACAGAAGCGGTTCCTCCTTCAATAGTTTTTCCTGAGGTAAAGAATTTACCGTTTAAAGAACCTGACAAAAGCTTGACAGAAACATCACCGATAGAAGTTCTTGAGTTTTCACCTATTGAGATGCCACCCATATAGAGGTTGCCATTGAGCTCTGCTCCATCAATAGTAACGTCCGCTGAGCCAACAGAAGAGTAACCACCGTTTGAAGCTAGACCACCGATAAAGACATCAGCGGTATCCGAAGTTTTTCCGGGAGCGCCTGTGACTTTGACACCAGAACCAAGCTGAAGAGTGACCTTATCAACGAAAGCTCCGGCAGTTTTTCCGTTAGCCCCTATCGAAGCTCCGCCTCCTATAATGGCAACTTTCTCTTTAGCAGCATTGTCAAGAAGGTTGGATGCGACGTTAATGAACTGTCCTAATGTCCCCTTTAATCCCGGACCCTCAGGCATTTGTGAAGGTTGTTGATCAAGTGCCGTCCAGTTCAAATAACTAAAGGTGATATCCTTCCCTGCGGCGATAATAGAAACGTCTTTAGCGTTTGTTTGGACATTCGTTCCTTCTCCGGAAAGGTCTAAGGCCAGACCACCACCTAAAAGTCCATCGACCGAGCCCCCTGTGACTTGGATTACAGAAGAACCAACGTTAGCTTGTGAAGCAATTCCATCAAATTTCTCGTTGGAACCTGCAAAAGCAGCAGCCCCACCACCGATTACACCAATGTTCTCACCGCCATTGATCGTAATGGTAGAAGATCCGCGGATATTTGCTATTGCAATAGGATCGGAGCCGTAACCAGAGGCTAGAGCTACACCGCCTCCAACAAGACCGAAGTTGTAGCCTTTATTTACGGTAATAGAAGAATTTCCTTCAACCTCTGATTTCACTTTTACTTGGTCGGTTCCACTCCCGTCTCTCTCAAATGCAACAGAAAGGCCGCCTCCCAATGTAAATGCAGAAAGATTATTGAATTGTTGGAACTGCTTTAAGTCACCAACGATCTTATCGAAATTTTCTCTTTCCAAGAAGGCAGAGACTGCTCCTGTTAAACCTTTATCTTTGACGGTGTCATAGATATGATGAGTCGTTGTTTTGATTAAGCTTACGAGCTTAGTTTTCTCTTCGCCAGAAAGAGTTTCATTTGAAACATCTTTACCCAAGACAATATTAGTGGATTTAACCGTACTAGTAACGTTGGAGTCACCTTCTGAACCGAAAGGCTTGTATGCAATCGCAGAACCTCCGCCCGCTACTGCAAAAGTCACTGCGCTGTCAATTCCAATTCGAACATTGCCCGCAGTCGCTGTTGCATTTCCCAACTGATTCTTGTCTTTGAGTTTGATTGAAATGTTATGGCCGCTTAAGGTAAGGTCTCCTTCCATTTTGTTCACAATGAAATCGGGAGCTTTTGTCGTAAGGGCCAACCCGCCTCCAGTTAAAAAAACGACGGAAGATCCGTCAATATTTATGACAGAATCTCCATTCACTGCGCTAGTAGCATTTCCTCCGAAAGCCGCAAGTGCGGTTCCGCCACCGGTCACTCCAAGGACAAAGCCTGAAACGTTATTTTTTGGATCCGCCTTTGTATTAATTAAAAGGTTGGTATCGCGTGTGATTACTGAATCAGCTTTGCCTCCAAACGCCACAGCTGTTCCTCCGGTGGTTACTGCCAAGGCGTTTGAATGTCCGGAAAGATTGATTAATACATTTCCATCCACAGTAGCTGTTGTTTCACCCGGGATCGAATAGATCGTAACCTTATAAAAGAGTACTTTAATATCAGTAGAAACTGAATCGATCGCATTAACGTTCGCTGCTAATGACCCGCCGGTAAGTCCAAATATATTTCCCGAAAGAGCAGTCAGAGTTATGTCACCTGTTCTTTCAACGTTGACAATGTTCGAATCTCCTTGTTTCGGCTTAAAAAGCGAAAGGCCAAGGTTAAAAACATTATCTCCTGCGGTTGTTAAAAACAATAAAGGTTCCGATTGTTCACTACCAATTGTTAACTTAATATCACCCACAATTTTATCTTCTGGGACTGATGTAAATGAATTGCTTAATTTATTAATTGGATCCCTATTTGCAGAAGAGAGAACAATGTTTGTTTTTCCATCCAAAAAATTTGTTCCTCCTGCAAACATAGTCAAATTTACGCTGTTGCCAGGTCCGGTAATTGGATCTCTCAAGCTTTTGATAAGAGCTAAGATCCCTTCGTCTTTATTATTTATATAAGCATCTTTAAGTGCATGGGCTGTTTCATAAAAGTTTCCACTCGTTTGAATGGATAAAACGTCTTCCTCATCTTTTTTCAGCTTATCTCCGGAAAGAAGAATCGTAGCAAAGGCTGGCTTCTTTTGATCTAAATGTTCTCGACTATTTACGTAATCATTGGTCAAGACTCCTAGGCCTTCTGCGGCTGCCGATACAGGAGCGGCTGCCGCAACAAGGGCGAGCATCACAGCGCTAGCTGCAATTGAATATTTAAACTTCATAAATTTCTCCTTTAACGTTGGGAAGTTGCTGGTAATTCAAAGAGTTAAAAATTCATTTACCGATCGGGTAGATGAGAGGTATGTGCTGTAAAGGCCAAAATAAGATCCAAGTCTCTTAACAAGAGAACGACGAGACTGAAGGCTTTTGGAGCCTTGGGGCAAAGGCGGAGCCCTATGAATTGTTTAAAGTCTCTCGACTGCCGCGGGAAAAAGTTAAAACTTCTAGAAAAATCTCAGGAGGACCTGAGAAATCGCAAGTATTTACTCTTTGGGAAAGAATCCTTGGAAGTGTTGAATTAAAACACTGACAAGAAAATTGAGAATGCTTTAGCTGATTTAATAGGGCGAGAAAGACGCTGATGAAACTCGCAGGAGATAATCTTAAAAACGAAGCTTTCTCAAATAGGATAATGAAAACGTTCCTTTCATAAGAAAGAACAGGAAGTTTGGATTCGTTATAAGCGTAATAGTTGAAGCTTTTTTGATAGTTGCCTACGGCAGAACCGACGAGGTCCTGAATTCGTTGACTGCATACTTCTAAAATTTGTTTATATTTTTTATTTCTCGATAGGGGGGGGGTAGTATCATTTTTTACTTCTCTCTTTCGGGTTTTCTTGAGCAGATGAAATACTCAGACCGCCAAACTGTAATTTAGGCACAATGTTACCACCGCTCTGAATATGAGAGAATCCCCTATTTTTGGTGAGTTATCTTTTTTTTACAACATAGCTCCTCAGGACATTCCCGAACTTTTCCTTAACTAACAAGACCCTTGAATTCCCCTTTCAAACTCATTTATCAAAATATAAAATTGAATCAACTTGATAGAATGACGGTTTTAGTTTTTGGAAAACATCATGGGTTTTTTAACCGGTAAAAAATTCCTGATCACTGGAATCTCTTCTAATCGCTCTATTGCTTATGGAATTGCAAAGGCTTGTGCCAGAGAAGGCGCTGAACTAGCTCTTTCCTATAACAACGAACGCTTTAAAGAACGCGTGCAGGGCTTTGCCGATGAATTCGGCGCCGGACAAGTCATTAAGTTAGATGCATCTTCCGATGAATCAATTGATTTAGCAGCCCTTGAACTCGCCAATCGCTGGACCGACGGTTTTGACGGCTTTGTCCACTCGATCGGCTGGGCGCCCCGCGAATCCATCAGCGGCAGCTTCCTCGAAGGCGCTTCCCGCGAAGGCTTCCTCTCCGCAATGAACGTCTCCGTTTACTCCTACATTGCGATGGCTAAGAGAATGGTCCCGTTAATGGCCGGCCACAAAGCTTCTTTGCTGACATTGTCTTACCTCGGCGGAGAAAAAGTCGTTCCCAATTACAACACGATGGGACTTTGCAAAGCAGCGCTTGAATCTGCTACCCGCTATATTGCTGCTGACGTCGGCCCGCAGGGCATTCGCGCCAACACACTCTCCTGCGGCCCGATTAAGACTCTTGCCGCAAGCGGCATTAAAGGCTTTAGCTCAATGCTGGCTCAGTGCAAAGCCGTTTCTCCGACTCGTTCTTTGGTTTCAATTGATGAAGTCGGCAACACCGCAGCCTTCCTTCTTTCCGACAATTCTCTTGGAATCACTGCGGAAACCATCTATATCGACGGCGGCTTTAATGCTCTTGCCTGCTGCGTCGATCAGACAGCATCTGAAAACGCCTAATCATTAGCGCTCTAGTTCTCAATGGGCGGCCTTCACGGCCGCTTATTTATATTTCGGAACACCGAGGTCTTTTTCTTTGAGTTTCTTCATTCGCTCGGCATCTTCAATCGCCCATTCTTTAAAGAGCCCTCTCATCCATTTATGCGCCGGATCTCGGTGCTTGCTGTTCGACCAAATCAGAACATTCCATTTTTCGGTCTCTTCAAAATCAATTGGCAAGGGAAGCGCCGTTAACTTATAGGCCTTCATTGCCAGCTCTGCAGCACGCCAGCCGCAAACCGAAATCAAATTCGTCTTCTCAATAGCGCCCCATGCAGAATAGAAACGCGACGTAGAAAACCTCGTGTGTTCCATAAACCTTTCGTATTGGAATAAGCCTTGCTCAGGGCCGACCCAGGATGCGGACCGACCTGTCCGAATAGATACACGGTCATAAACTTGAAGGTATCGAGTTAACAAAGGACCTTTGAGTTGCGTAAGTGGATGCCCCTTCCTGACAAGCAACACACGATCCAGCGGGTAAAGCTTCATTCGGTGGAGATCCGGCGCCAGATCAACGTCCGTGATTACCGCAAAATCCGCTTTGCCTTCACTTACAGCGGCGATCTCATTGTCGTGCTTGCTCAGGTCTAATCGTACTTTCGGCGCTCTTTCAATCATTTTCGGCAGTACACCGGAAATCACGACAGAGATTTCGGTCATCACTGAGCTCAAGACAAAAGTCCTTGTGGATTGACTCGGATCAAACTGCATATCCATCATCGCTTCAGAAGCTTCCAAAATCTGATGAATCTGCGGCTTGATCTGCAGGTAGTAGTTTGTCGGCACCCAGATTCCTTCCATTTGTCTAAAAATTTCCTGCGGAAAGTACGAACGTATCCGAGAAAAGTTCCTGCTTGAGGAAGACGGAGACAAATTTAACAACAACCCCGCGCGAAGCAAAACGCCCGTCTTTTCTAGCTCCGCAAGAAATCTCGTATCGTCAATAGAAAGTTTGGTAATGTCCGCCACAGCGATAACCCTTTGTCAACAATGCAAAGATAGGAGTGCAACTTGCGCAAAGTATATCTCCATAAGGCACGCTTAAGATACTCCTAGAAACACCAAGCGGTACACCACTTAATAACCACAAAACAAGGAGAATTACGATGCTTCGTAGAAGTCTGCTTACATCTGCTATCGCAGCCTCTTTACTCACCACTTTCTCGCTTCCTGCATTCGCAACGCAGGTTTATGAGACCGACCTCGTTATCATCGGGGGCGGCCTGTCCGGTTTGGCAGCAGCTCAGAGCGCAGTTGACCAAGGCGCTAAACCGATCGTCCTCGAAAAAGAAGCTGCCCTGGGCGGCGGCGGAAACTTCCCTGAAGGAAGTCTTGGCGTCGGCACCCGTTATCAGAAGGAACACAACATCAACACCACCGTTGACCAGGTTCTTACTGCCGCTCTGCAGTACCATCACTATCGCGCTGACCCGCACGTCCTTCGTGTTCTGATTGAAGAATCCGGAAAGACCATTGACTGGGTTATGGACAAAGGCGCTCAGATGCGCGGCATCCGCACCATGTATCCGAAAGATGAATCCCTGATGACATGGCACTTGTTCAAAGGCGGTGCTGCCGGCATCATCCAGCGCTTCGCTAAGGAAGTTCGCGCCAAAGGCGGCACAATCCTCACCGAAACCCCGGCCAAGAAACTGATCGTTGAAAACGGTAAAGTGGTAGGTGTTGAAGCTGTTGACGGCGAAGGCGAAAAAGTCATCGTTAAAGCTAAGAAAGTCATCATCGCTACCGGCGGTTTCGAATCCAACAAAGAAATGCTCGCCAAGTATGTGAACGACTCCTCTGCGCTCGGCATGTTCGAACCGGTTTGGTATCGCGGTCCGGTCACCGACGGTAAGAACGGCGACGGCCGTACCGGTGACGGCATCCAGATGGCTCAGTTAGTCGGTGCCGGCGTCAAAGGCATGCACACCATTGCCGGTAACGCTCCGTACCTTGCCGACTTGCCCCCGATCAACCAGTTCATGGGCGCTGACGAACTCAAACAAGGCCGCTGCGCTTTGGCTCAGCCCTGGCTTTGGGTCGACCAGCACGGCAAACGCTTCTTCAACGAATCCCGCGGCTCTGTGTTCGTTGACGTTTACAACGCCATGACAAGCGCCGGCGGCGTGATGTACAACATTATCGACCAGCAGAAATATGACCAACTGGTCAACAAGGGTGCTTTGCTTCCGTTCAACGCTATCGTTATGGCCGGTGTTCCTCTGAAAGCCCTTCCGAAGACATTCGAAATCGGTCAGCAGAGAGGCTGGGCATTCAAGGCCGATACAATTGACGACCTCGCTGCACAGATCGGTGTTCCTCCGGAAAACCTGAAGGAAACCATGAAGAAGGTTAATGAGTACGCTAAGGCAGGTAAAGATCCGGAATTCGGTCGTCTGCCCGAACACCTCGCCACCTTCAATATGGAAAAAGGCCCGTACTATGCTCTGAAAGGCATCCGCGCATTCTTCCTGACTTTGGGCGGCGTCACCGTCAATCCGAAGTTCCAGGCTCTCAATCCGCAGGGCGACGTGATCGACAACCTCTATGTTGTCGGTCAGGATATCGGCGGTTTGTATGACTCTTCTTACGACCTCCGCTGCGAAGGTTCTGCCTCTTCGTTCGCTATGACCAGCGGCCGCTTAGCTGCTGACAACGCTCTTGCCGATGTAAAAGCCGGTAAGTAACGTCTAGAAAATCCCGGACCGCAAGGTCCGGGCCAAAAACGGAAGATAAAAATGAAATTAAACCGCCTCATTGCCGCCGCAGCGATTGTTTTAGCCGGCGCCTTCTGCACTGCTCAAGCCGCACCCACCATGGCTAAGCATATGCAGAAAGGCGTGACCTGCGAACAATGCCACAATTCTTCCGCACCGGCAGCTGCTGCCAAGTCCAAAGCATGCATGAAATGCCATAATTATCAGGATCTCGCAGCTGCTTCTGCTGCCAAGAAAGTGGCTTTAAATCCGCATGATTCTCATGCCGGACAGCTTCGCTGCACACTCTGCCATAAAGAGCACGAACAAAGCGTTCTGTATTGCCGTCAGTGCCATAAGAATGCTGAAGATAAACGCTTTGACATGAACGTGCCCTAGTCACATCAAAAAACTTTTCCCTCCAACTCCCGTCTCTCCTCGGGAGTTTTTTGCGGCTCCGCAAAAAGAGCCGCTTTATTTTTGTCTTAGAACAAGTGTAAATGTCTTATGCCCTAAATTCTTTATATAAGGGCATGCCTAAGCACCGACAG
>ENA-ORMO01003133-ORMO01003133.1-human-gut-metagenome-genome-assembly--contig:-NODE-3133-length-11435-cov-5.158699_pt1 | contig 11435 bp, 7 predicted proteins | sample MGYA00242106_ERZ509001 | MGnify/ENA primary metagenome ERZ509001 (study PRJEB26280, sample SAMEA2338736) | human gut metagenome | biome: human gut; feature: human-associated habitat; material: faeces... | reverse complement strand
AGTAACTATGTGGCTTTCAGCCACATTCGTGGCAAAGTCGTGAATAATTCAGGATTAACATTGTGCCTGAGCCGTTCTTTATGGACACTGCCGCCAGGATAGGAGTTACCTTTGGCCTGATGGTTCTGTTTCTCTTTGCTGTCTGTCTGGCTTTCATCCTCTTCACGAAGAAGAGAAAACCGCTCACTCCGGCCTTTACTAACAGAGGATAATCCGATATACTGTTAAATAAGCATTACATTTTTTACATTTATGTTACAAGAAATGTTTTTGCTGCGGCCGGAGCAGGAGACTGGGTCGGCCCGGCAGCTCCCTGTATAGAGAATAAAACCACGCAAAGGATTGAATATAGATGAAACAGAAATTTATACGCACGATTTTGTGCTTTTTTTTGACGGCTGCCGTTTCGGCCCATCCCGCCTATGCCTCCCAGGAATGGCCTTCTGATGTATCCATAGAGGCGGATGCCGGGATTGTCATGGATGCGGACTCAGGAACCGTCCTTTATGGAAAAAATATCCATGACACTTACTCCCCCGCCAGCATTACCAAGGTGCTCACCTCCATCATTGTCCTTGAAAACTGTGATCTGGATGAGATGGTCACCTTCTCAAAAAATGCTGTCTACAATGTGGAGGCTGACAGCTCGTCAGCCGGCTACGACACCGGAGATCAGGCCACAGTACGTGACTGTCTTTATGCCCTCCTCTTAAAGTCGGCAAACGAAGCGGCAAACGCCCTAGCTGAACATGTCGCGGGAACCACAGAGGCCTTTGCCGAGATGATGAATGAGAAAGCAAAGGAGCTTGGCTGCGTGGATTCCCACTTTGCCAATCCCAGCGGCCTGAACGACGAAAATCACTATGTCAGCGCCTACGACATGGCTCTGATTACCAGATACGCCTTCGAAAACGAGATATTTGAGGAGATTATTTCCACCACCTATTACGAACTCCCTCCAAATGCCAGAAATCCCGAGGGACTCGGCGTTTCCCCGGGAAATAAGCTTATCAAGAAAAATTTCCCCGAATACCGTCCCGATGTAATCGGCGGAAAGACAGGCTATACCTCCATCGCCCTGAACACCCTGGTGACAGGAGCCAGGCAGGACGACACGACGCTGATCACCGTTGTCCTCCACAGCCGCGGAACCACCTATTCCGACACCAGCCGCATGCTGGATTTCGGCTTTGGCAACTTCCGCTCCGTCTCCCTTGAGAATAATGATACCACCTATTCCTCGTTAAACAGCAACCTGACCATCGCAGGGCTGCCTACATCGTCTGCCCCGTCCCTGACTGTGGACCCGGACAGCCGGATTATTCTCCCAAACAATGCGGAGTTTGAGGAAACCACCTCCTCCGTATCGTTCGACCTGCCGGAAAATGCTCCGGACAATGCGATTGCAGCCGTCTGTTACTCTCTGGGAGAGCACCAGGTCGGAACTGCCTGGCTTACCCTGGGCGCAGAGCGGTCAGAATCTCCCGCCATTCCGGAGGAGCTGTTGAGCGCGGTTCCCACTACTATCGCTCAGGTCAGCTATGAGGATGAAGCAGCGGCAGAAAACAGCTCTGAAAAAGACGGGAACATGAAAGAATCCGCTGACATCCAGAGTACGTCAGCCCCCTCCTCCGAACCGGAGCAGAATACCTTATCCCCCGGCGGGCAGTCTCAGAGTGCTTATGATGAGAACCGCACCGAAGGCTCTTTATCAGATGGCCTTTCTGTCACACCGATTCTCATTTTTACCGCTGCAGCAGCCGTAATAGCCCTTCTTGGAACAGCCCTGGCTGTCTGGATCGGAAAAAGCCGCCGCCGCGAGAAGGCAGAGCGCATGGAGCGCCGCAGAAAGCGTATGGAGCGCCTGAAAGAAACAGGCGTATCTGAGGAGGAGTTTAACGAAATGATGAAAAACCGCCGCCTCTCCATCCCGCTGGAGCCGGATAAACGTTCTCCCCGCAGAAAGGGAAGTTCCAAAAGCTCTCTTTTATCCCAGCCGAAGAAAAAGAGAACCAGGGACAGTGAATTCACCTTGAAAAAAAGGCGCAGGTGGAAGCGGTAAGTCATGACAGAGCAAAGTCTCATCGAAGAAGCATCTGCCCCAATACCCACTGTGTATCCGCAGAGTATTTGATTCAGTTCTTCTGACGGCTCGGATATTATGGCTCGAACATTGAATAAAAAAAGCATCCTCTGGCGGAAAGCCTGTTTTTCAGGTCTTCCCCCGGAGGATGCTTTTATTAATACAGCTTTCTATTTATACAGCCTTTCAGCTTCTCTTTCTCTCTTCCTGTCCGCTTCGCCTCAGTTTTTCCAAACCTGCGATTCAGAGCACCAGCTGCCTGCCTGTTTCATCCCTGCTGCCCTGCCGCTCCAGAATTCTTTCCTTTTCTTTTCAGCCGGTTTGCTGCAGCCTCTGATTTTTCCTTCTTTTTGGCCTCCTTGCGCGCCTTTGCCCGCTCAGCGCGCTTTTTTTTCGCTTCCTCGCGGCGCCTGATAATCGTATCCACCCCTGCCTCATCTGCAAACTTCACTGTCTTTACAGCAAACACAGAGCCATCCTCTGACTTCTTAATCCTGATTTTTCCCTTCACAAACCCGTGCTCGGGGCAGACAGCCAGACAGAAATAATACCGCTGGTTCACGCTAAACCAGCGGATTTTCTTTCGCAGCATGCGGTGACACTTATAGCAGACCACATCTGTCACCCGCTTTTGTGCGAGCAGCTCCTCCTTGGTTTCCCAGGTTCTTGACACGAATTTCGAGTAATCGGGAAATTCCAGATAGATCTCCTCCTCCTCTGTTTCAGGAGTCTGGTAGTAGTCCACGGAAATGTACTCCATCATACTGTAGAAGTTCATTTTTCCCATCACAAGGCCTGTGTACCAGGCATCATCCAGAGCGCGGTGAAACGGGCGCTCCTCCTCAATTCCCATCTCCAGAACCGCCGTATCCAGCGATTCTCTCTTCGTATTTCCCTGAATCAGACTGTAAATCTTCTGAAGATCAAAGTAATAGAGAGGTTTCTGAAAGGGAAGCTCCATGCCATGATAAACCATATTCCTCTGAAGCTCTGTCAGATCCATGGATCCCCAGGTACAGAAACGGCAGTCATTTCCACACCAGTCAAAAAATTCCTTTACCGCTGTCTCAAATTTCTGGCCCTCCCGTTCCAGCTGTTCCGCCGTGAGATGCGTTACCTCTGAAATTTTATAGTGAAGTGTCCGGTACACCTGCGGGCGCACCAGGCGGCTGAACTCTGATACAATTCTGAGATTTTCGTCCAGCTTCACCGCTCCGATTTCAATAATCTCAAAGGGCAGTCGATCAATGGATGCCTCCCTGCCGCCTGAGCTCTGGTTCCATTCCAGATCAAGCACAATATAATGTCCCATAGCTATCATTCCCAAATAAATCTGACTCTTTAAAACACACGTCCTCCAGGCTGCGGCCCTGCCAATCCGCCTGCGTAAACAAAGAGCAGCCCTGCAAGAACGCTTTGGGCTGCTCTTTACCTGTTATTAACTTTACCACATTCTATGAAATAAGTCGACGAAAAATTTTTCCGGCCTTCTTCTCCTTTCTCAGGCAGATATTGAAAGATACTGCTGCAAAAACGCTCTTTTGATTATAAATTGTATAATTATTTATTTTATTGATTAAATATTCTTTTTTATTTCAGTTTATCTTATCTGGCACATCTGCAATTTTACTCACTGTCTCTCTGCCTCAGAATTTTCAGGAGACTCTGCTTTCTGCAGTACGGCCACATACTTCTCTGGTTTAATACCTGTCTGAACTTTCAGTGTTTAAAAGATGATTCAACACTGTACATCCCCATGTTTCACGTGAAACAATTCTTTTGCTATCCTGTTTGTCAATACCGAGGGCTTTTCTTTCTTTGACTGTCTGCAGTCTCTCCCCCCTCTGCTATTATTTTCAGAAATACTCCTCTGCGCTTCCAGCAGGACTCCCGGCGGAAACTGACTGAGCCGTAATATATGACTTGACTGAATCTCTGTCTGCATATATGTTTCATATATATATATTGTATTTTTATTCTATATTTTTTATTTTTATTCTTTCTCTTTTCCTTCTTTTTAAGATTGAATATGAATATTTATATATTTTTTTATAGTTCTTTTGAATATCTCCATCCACCACAGAGATCTGATTTTTTATTTTGTCAGGCGTCCATATCACATGCAGTCCGTATTCATAATGCGCACGTTCATAATAGACTTGCTCCTCAGTGTATCCCGAAGGTTTGCCTGAAACTTTTTTTATATATTCTCTTTTTCGGGCTTATCTCTCCTGCTGCCTTTCAGTCTTTTCTTTTCTTATTTTTCCTTGCTCCTACCCACGGTTTACACTATAATTACTAATATCAGCCGTACCGCAGCATGGCGGCTGTCACTCAAAACCTATCTGCAAGGGAGACTGCCATGAATACACTGAAACGATTTATTCATTACTACCGGCCTTACCAGGCCGTATTTTTTCTGGATCTCCTCTGTGCGGCAGTGATCAGCACTGTGGATCTGATCTATCCCCAGATTCTCCGCACCCTTACCAGAACTCTGTTTACAGGGGACAGCTCTGCCATCCTGAGAGCTCTTCTCCCTATCGGCCTGGGGCTCTTCGCGATGTATGTGATTCAGAGCCTGTGCAAATATTACGTCAGCTATCAGGGACACATGATGGGCGCCCAGATGGAGCGGGATATGCGCCAGCAGCTCTTTGATCACTATGAGCGGCTGTCTTTTTCCTACTATGACAGCAACAACTCCGGCCAGATGATGAGCAAGCTGGTTTCCGATCTGTTCGATATTGCAGAATTCGCCCACCACGGACCGGAAAACCTGTTTATTTCCCTGATTAAAATTATTGGCTCCTTTATCTTTCTCTTCCTCATTAACTGGCGGCTGGCTCTTCCTCTCGTTTTTCTTGTTATCTGCATGTTCCTGTTCTCTCTGGGGCAAAACAGCAGAATGCAGGTAACCTTTATGGATAACCGCCGCCGGATCGGCGATGTAAATGCCAGCCTTCAGGATACCCTGGCCGGCATCCGCGTTGTTCAGTCTTTTGCCAATGAAAAAGTAGAAAGAGAGAAATTTAAAAAAAGCAATCACAGCTTTCTCCTTTCCAAGGATGCCAATTACCGCTGTATGGGCAGCTTTATGGGATGGAACCTGTTTTTCCAGGGCATGATGTATCTGGTTACCCTGGTCTACGGCGGATATCTGATCGCTCACAGAGCGATGGATGCAGCAGATCTGGCCATGTATGCCCTCTATATCGGAATTTTTATCAGTCCCATACAGATCCTGGTGGAACTGACAGAAATGATGCAGAAGGGCCTCTCAGGCTTTTGCCGCTTTCTCGCCGTCATGGACACAGAGCCTGAAATCAAAAACCTTCCGGGCGCCGTTCCCTTGACAGATGTAAAGGGCGATGTGGAATACAGACACGTCAGTTTCTCCTATTTGGAAGAGGAACCGGTGCTTTCTGACATTTCCTTTCGCATCCCGGCCGGACGTTCCGTTGCGCTGGTTGGACCGTCCGGCGGCGGAAAAACCACCATCTGTTCTCTCCTGCCGCGCTTCTACGACGTCACAGATGGCGCTATTTTCATCGATGGAAAGGATATCCGAAGCCTCACTCTGGAAAGCCTCCGAAGCCAGATAGGCATCGTACAGCAGGATGTATATCTCTTCTGCGGGACAATCCGTGAGAACATCTCTTACGGGAAGCCCGGAGCCTCCGAGGAAGAAATCATAGAAGCTGCCAAAAAGGCCAATATTCACCAGTTCATCGAGTCCCTGCCTGACGGCTATGATACCTTTGTGGGAGAACGGGGAACACGTCTTTCCGGCGGTCAGAAACAGCGTATTTCCATTGCCCGGGTTTTTCTGAAGAACCCCCCGATCCTGATTCTTGACGAGGCCACCAGCGCTCTGGACAATGAAAGTGAACGCCATATTCAGAAAAGCCTGGAGGAGCTGTCTAAGAACAGGACAACCATCACCATTGCCCACCGTCTTTCCACCATCCGTAACGCAGACGAGATTATTGTGATCAATGAAAACGGTATTGCGGAGCGGGGAAATCACAGAGAGCTGCTGGAGCAGGATGGCATTTACTCTCATTACTACAACATGCAGTTTAAAGGACTGTAAAGCCTTCCCCGCTTCTGAAATCCCCTATGCATCGCCGTTTCCCCGCTCGTGGAAACGGTGATTCCCCCTGAATAGGTGAAACTGGTACAGAGAAGAGATAAAAAATTCTGCAATAAAAAATTCTGTAAAAATATGCCTTGTATCAGAGATAATCCTATGATACAAGGCGCATTTTTTCTTCAGGTTTGCTTAAAACCGTCCCCCCAAAGGCTTTTGTATTACAGGGCGCTCCCTGCCTGCAAAGACCCCTGCAGAGGCCGCCTCCTTCAGCGGCAGTTCCGCTTTATCTCAGTCCGTTTAGCTCAGCCGTTCGTCTCAGTCTGTTCCCCGTTACATATGTTTTCCTTTCTGACGCCGGAGACAGCCGTCAGACTGCCAATGGAACATTCCGAATCACGTTCAGCACAGCAGCTATCCAAAGAGGCGTACTCATCGTTAAAAAGTACAGTCCTATATTGCCAAACAGCATGATAACTGAATCAATGGCAGACAGCCTTTAGATTCCCATTTTATCGTAAAAGCTGTACAAATCATTGTAAACTAGGCTATCAGACTTCTTAATTCCCTGTTTGCCCCTGCTTCTGGTGAATAAGCGTATAGGTCAAATGTAATCGTGATGCTTGAACGTCCCATAATATACTGCAAATTCTTTGGATTGATATTCATGTCCGCCAACATCGTACAAAAGGTACGCCTTAATATATGTGGCGTTATCTTCGGTACGGTTACATCCTGCGTCTGTTGTATTTCTTCACAATACTGTTGAGTGCAGATTTATAAGTACTCTCTATCATGGGATTCTTAAAATTCCTCCTATCAAAAAGGGCAACTGCCGTGCTTGAATAATCGCCTATGTTAAATTTGTACAAAAGAAAAGACAGTCAATGTTATACTCCTAAAGCACGAATTAAATTTACCATTTCAATCGCCCCTTGTGCACATTCAGAACCTTTATTTCCTGCTTTAGTGCCTGCTCGTTCTATCGCCTGTTCAATCGTATCTGTTGTAAGAACACCAAACATGACAGGTATCCCGGTATTTAAACTGATTTGTGCAATTCCCTTTGATACCTCACTGCACACATAGTCATAATGGCTTGTGCTGCCCCGGATAACTGCCCCTAAACAAATAACCGCATCATATTTTTTACTTTTTGCCATTTTAGAGGCTATCAATGGTATTTCAAACGCCCCTGGAACCCAGGCAACTTCTATATCCTTTTCATTAACATTTTCTCGTTTCAAATTATCTAATGCCCCTGCTAATAATTTTGAAGTTATAAACTCATTAAATCTTGCTGCAACAATACCTATTTTAATATTTTCCGCTACTAAATTACCTTCAAAAGTGTTCATTTATTTTTCCTCCATATTCAAAATGTGTCCCATTCGGTCTTTCTTTGTCTTTAGATAAAAACTATCATAAGGATTTGCTTCTATTTCAATCGGTACTCTGCTTGAAATTCTTATCCCATAATCTTCTAACTGATAAACCTTATCAGGATTATTTGTAAGCAAATGCAATGACTTTATTCCCAAATCCCTTAAAATCTGTGCTCCGATATAATATTCTCTTAAATCGCCCTGAAATCCTAATGCAAGGTTGGCGTCAAGAGTATCCATACCGTTGTCCTGCAGATGATAGGCTTTTAGTTTATTGACAAGTCCGATACCTCGTCCCTCTTGCCGCATATAAAGCAGTACACCCGAGCCTTTTTTTGCAATCATTTTCATCGCTGTATCTAACTGCTGTCCGCAATCGCAGCGTAAAGAACCAAAAACATCTCCTGTTAAGCATTCTGAGTGAACACGACACAACACATCGTTTCCATTATCCAAATCTCCCATAACCAATGCAATATGATGTTCTCCATTCAGTTTGTTGACATAACAGTGTGCCTTGAAATTCCCGTATTTTGTAGGCATTTCTACAATCGAAACACATTCTACAAGCATATCATATACTTTTCTGTATTTCTGCAATTCTTTAATTGTGAGAATTGGTATATGGTGTGTCTGAGAAAATTGAATTAAATCAGGCGTTCTCATCATTTTCCCATTTTCATTCATGATTTCACAGCATAAGCCACATTCTTTTAATCCCGCCAGCCTCAGCAGGTCAACCGTTGCTTCTGTATGTCCGTTTCTTTCCAGAACACCTCCATTTTTTGCAATCAGAGGAAACATATGCCCTGGTCTGCGAAAATCAAAGGGATTTATATTCTCAGCTACACACATACGGGCCGTCAGTCCTCTTTCTTCGGCAGAAATTCCAGTCGCAGTATCCTTATAATCAATAGAAACCGTAAAAGCAGTTTCATGGTTATCTGTATTTTTTTCAACCATAGGGGAAAGCATAAGCTGGTTAGCCAGACTTTCGCTCATAGGCATACAGATTAAGCCTTTTGCATAAGTTGCCATAAAATTAACATTTTCTGTTGTAGCTGATTGTGCCGAGCAAATTAAATCCCCCTCATTTTCTCTATCTTCATCGTCCATAACCAAAACAAGTTTTCCCTCTTGCAACGCCTGCAATGCCTCTTTTATTTTTTGATATTTCATTATTCCTTTATCCTTTCTGCTAAAATCCGTATTGGCATAACAACTCTTTCGATAACTCCGTTTTGTTGCTGGTGTTTATGAGTTTTTGCACATATTTACCTAATATATCATTTTCAAGATTAACCATGTTCCCGACTTGTTTATCCTTGAGAACTGTTTGTCCTAAAGTATGTGGGATAATGGATACTGAAAAATCTGTTTTCGATACTTTTGCGACAGTAAGACTTATACCGTCAATAGCAATCGAGCCTTTTTCGACAATTAAATTTAAAATTTCTCTTTGTGTATTGATTTGATACCACACCGCATTTCTATCTCTATGCACAGAAGATATTCTCCCAGTTCCGTCAATATGCCCCGTAACGATATGACCGCCCAGCCTGCCATTTACAGGCATAGCCCTTTCTAAATTCACATGACTTCCATGTCTTAACAGGCTAAGAGATGTTCTGTTCCATGTTTCATTCATCACATCAACTGTGAAAGACTGTCGATTGAAACAAATCACTGTCAGGCAGATACCATTGACTGCTATGCTGTCGCCTAAATGTATATCCTCTAATATTTTTGAGGCCTGAATAGATAGTTTACAGTTGCAAGTATCTTTCTGTATTCTTTCTACTTTACCAATTTCTTCTATTATTCCTGTAAACATGGATAAATCACTTCACTTTCTATGAGATAATCATTTCCCACTTGAGAAAACGCATACGGTTTAAGCATAACGGCATCATCTGGAAAAGCAACGCCCTGCCCGCTTACAGGACTCTTTGCGCTCCCGCCAAATATTTTTGGCGCTATATAGACTTGCACCTCATCAACAATTTGCTGTTCAAGAGCGCCCCAATTCATTGTACTTCCGCCCTCTAAAAGAAGACTGTCTATCTGCATATTTCCTAAACATTGCATTAAATTCATTAAGTCAATATGATGGCCCTTTTTCTTTGTACGAATGATTTCACAGCCGTATTTTTTATAAAGAGCTGTCTTACTTTCATCATGAGAAGCAGTCGCAATATAAGTTTTTATATCATTTGCTGTTTCTACGATTTGTGATGTGATTGGTGTTCTTAAATCTGTATCACATACAATACGGATAGGATTTTTTCCGTTCTCTAAACGGCATGTCAGTAAAGGGTTATCTTGAATAACGGTATTCACTCCTATCATAATTGCAGTTACCTTATGTCTGAATTGATGTACCTGTTTTCTCGATTCCTCGCCGCTTATCCATTTTGATTGATTTGTATAGGTTGCAATTTTCCCATCCATTGTCATGGCATATTTCATAAAAACATAAGGAATGTGTTTTGTTATATACTTTCTAAAAACTTTAATTAACTGTTGACATTCCATTTCTAAAATTCCTACGTCAACTTGAATATTGTTTTCCTCAAGTATCTTTACACCTTTCCCTGATACAAGCGGGTTACAGTCTAAAGTTCCAATCACTGCCCTTGTTATTCCGCTTTTTATAATTGCTTCCGTACACGGCGGTGTCTTGCCGTAATGACAGCATGGTTCAAGTGTTACATAAAGTGTTGCCCCTACAGGCGACTCCCTGCAATTTTTAAGTGCATTTCTCTCTGCGTGAAGTCCGCCAAACCTTTCGTGGTATCCCTGTCCTATAATCTGATTATCTTTGACAATGACTGCCCCAACCATAGGATTAGGATTGACATAGCCAGCGCCTTTTTTTGCCAGTTCTATTGCTAATTTCATGTATTCTGCATCGCTCATCTTTGTACCTCCAAAAAAATACATGCCTTGAATAAAAGCTATCCAAGACATGTAAAAGAGGATTTATGCGATTAAAAGAAAATGCCCCGAAACGATATAAAATCATTCCAGAGCATGCAAAAAAGCATAAACTTACTTTCATCTTCTTTCATCCAGACTATACTGTCGGCTTTGGAATTTCACCAAATCATGCCTTTCGGCTCGTGGGCTGTACCACCGGTAGGGAATTGCACCCTGCCCTGAAGATAGTTATTCAATTACTGTTAATTATAGTCACTGACATGATTTTTGTCAATGATTAGTATCAGAGAAATCAGATAGAAAGAATAGTATGTTACTTCTGTGTCTTTTATATATCTTTGCATGAATTGTTATTTAAGGCTCTTTCATTTGCTGTGAAATCGTTGTAAATTCCTTAATATTTTCTCTTTTAAAATCCTTTAAATAGCTTGATCCTCCGTTCTTTTTCTTCGCAGGTTTCTCGCACATACCCGATTTCTACCAGTTTTTCACGTTTTTAGTCAACGTTTCCTTATCCACACGAATACACTCTACCATTTCCTGCTGGAAAGCTCCGGGATGGTCATAAATATATTCCACACAGCATTACTGCCCCCATCCAATTTCTGATTCTTTCAGCCCGTAATCCCGCAGTCAAATTCTGCCCGGCGCTGCTGCTACTTCACAGGAAGCTTTCAAAATTTGAAGCAGAAGAACAAAGAATCCTGCAAAGCAGCCGTATTCCTTTACGCCGCAGTGCGTTCCCGCCCAGCAGGCTTTTTATTTAACAGGAAATTCTGTCGAATTTCCTGTTAAATAAAAAAATATGCCGTCTTGGATTTCTCCAAAACGGCATATCTCTCTGTCCGTTCCTGGGCGGATTCGAACCGCCGGCCTTTCGCTTAGGAGTAGACCCGATACGACATCGGGAAGTGGCATCTAATGCTTAAAAATG
>ENA-ORMO01003130-ORMO01003130.1-human-gut-metagenome-genome-assembly--contig:-NODE-3130-length-11443-cov-7.075430_pt1 | contig 11443 bp, 11 predicted proteins | sample MGYA00242106_ERZ509001 | MGnify/ENA primary metagenome ERZ509001 (study PRJEB26280, sample SAMEA2338736) | human gut metagenome | biome: human gut; feature: human-associated habitat; material: faeces... | reverse complement strand
CTATCATTCATTTTCCTGTTTCTAATAAACTACCATTCCATATCCCATAATGGAACCGGAACGGATCGAATAGCTTCTCTCCTTTACCGCATCTCCACTATTTCCTTCTATGGTACCACACGTCACTTTCTCTCCATATATCTGCCACATCTACTATAATTAATTCCGAGTAGCTATTGGACTTTGACTTGTTTGGCAGCCTTATCCTTAACTATAGCCTCATGTGGTTTCTGTTCGTCAGACCAGAGATTTGCCATCCGACTTCCTTCAGATTCCACCTCACGATGGACACCCTTGTCATTGGCTGTATCCTTCCCACTACCAGGGCAGATTAGGGACTTTCACCCATTAGCGACGTGCGCCGCAAGGCGCACCAAAAAAAGACAGAGCATTTGCTCTGTCTTCTAACAGCCAGTACGGGAATCGAACCCGTGTTTCCGCCGTGAGAGGGCGGCGTCTTAACCCCTTGACCAACTGGCCTTATTCTGCTGTGTTTAACGCTCCTGCGTCAACCGACTTGATTAGTATATATCAGGTTTCGATAAAATGCAAGCTTTTTTTGAAAAAATTTTAAAAAAATATTCAAAAGCAAATTATATCCATCATAAGCAATATATAATCATCATATGTAAAATATAGTTGACATTCAATAGAAACAAGACTATACTGAAAGTAACAAAAACACAGGAGGAACAGATGAAAAATCTGAAACTAAAGTTCGCTCGAATGGAAAAAGGGCTCTCTCAAATTGAACTGGCAGAAAAAGTAGGTGTTACCAGACAGACTATTGGAATGATGGAGGCCGGAGATTACAATCCTTCCCTGAAGCTGTGCATAGCTATCTGTCGTGAACTGGGAAAAACCCTCAATGATCTGTTTTGGGAGGAGGTAGACGAATGAAACCACAATTAGATGAACGTCAGATTCAGGATGCATCCAGAATCGCAAGTATCAGCTTTTACGTCATGTATATGGTATGCGCAATTTCTATCGTTTTTCAGCTTATTACTGCAGGTCATCCAAAAAATGTGATCGGAGAAACAATGACTTTGCTGGCAGGTGGAAGCGTATATCTCATAGGATCGACAAAAAAAGGGCTTAATACAGGGAAATCTCACTCCCCTGTACGCATTCTCCTGGAAAGCACAGGTTTTTCCATTGTATTTACAGTTTTTTATGTATTTGCCATTCGAAAAAAAGCCGGACCAGAAGCAGAAATCAGCACTGCTGTTCTTCTATTTTTTACAGGGATTACGGTTCTCTGCTTTTTCACACTGAAACTTATGGATTTCATGACAGAACGAAAGCGCAGACAACAGGAACAAAAATATGCAGATGAGGAGTGATATTTATGGAAGAAAAACTGATTTGTATCACCACTGCCAAAAGCATGGAGGCAGAACAAATGACTGCCTTTCTGAAAGAAAACGACATTTATGCCACTGTTCAGATGGGAATTCCGGAACTCTATACAGGTGATTCTGTTTCCGGAGAAAAGATCATGGTATCTTCCCAGGATAAAGAAAAAGCCCAAAGGCTTCTGCAAGGCTTCACGCCAGTCGAAACCCGTGCCTCTGATCCACGAAAACAGACAACCAGGATCCAGAAGGCTGTAAACTGGATCCTTCTGGGAATAATTGCAGCAGTACTGATCTTTGCGGTGATCATACTGCTGTAAATCCCATTATTTCCGTTTGGCTGTTCCCTGCATTCAGATGCATAGAAAAAAGGCAGATCATGTACTTTGCAACGTTTTCTGGTAAATCTTGCAAAGCACGATGATTCTGCCTTTTTTATATTGTCTGTGGGGGACAACAAGTTCCTTTCGCATCTCTTTCTCTCAGGATCATCCCATATCAATTTTCAGATCTCCCGGTTTTATCAGCCCCTTCGCCCGAAAGATCTTTCCAGTAATCCAGGTGATCACGATTGGAAGTACAAAGCAGATCAGAATCATTCCAACCCACTGAAATGCACCGGCTTCATATCCTTCCGGCATCTGCGACCATCCGGAAACGATCCCGATAGGACCAACCAGTCCTGACGTTCCCATACCGGAAGAAATTGCCGGACCATTGTTCCGCATCTGGAACACACAGGTAGAAAGCGCTCCTGTAACAGCTGCTGTAATCGTAGGTGGGATCCACAGAATCGGTTTTTTCATAAGATTCGGTACCTGGAGCATGGATGTTCCAAGCCCCTGTGCCACAAATCCTCCAATTCCATTATCTGGAAAGCTTAAAACCGCATACCCCAGCATATGAGCACAGCATCCTGCCGTTGCCGCCCCTCCTGCCAGAGACAGTCCATTCCAGATCTCCATGGTAACGGTTCCGTCTGCCAGTCCTGCCAGAACAGCGCCTCCACCCAGTCCGATGGCCGCACAGATTGCTGCAGAACTGACAGGCAGGGTCAGTACTGCTCCCACCACTGCAGAAACCACTACTCCCATCAGGAAAGGCTGAAGGTTGGTCGCCCATCCAATAAACACACCCAGAGCATCACACACCGACTTGAACATCGGTGCAAAAACGATTGCCAGCACTCCTCCGGTGAGGATCGTCACTGCCGGTGTTACGATAATGTCGACCTTTGTCTCCTTAGATACCAGCTTTCCTGCCTCACAGGCAACGATACCGATAAAAAACACTGCAAGGGGACCGCCGGAGCCTCCCAGAGCATTACATGCCGCTCCAACAGCCGCCAGAGAATACAGCACCAGAGGAGGCGCCATCAGCGCATGCCCAACAGCAAGAGCCATCACCGGACCAGTTACTGATGTAGCATATCCTCCGATCTCCAGCAGTCTCTCTGACACCGCGCTTCCCGGTGCAACGTTTTGACCAATTGTATTAATGATCGTACCGATCAGAAGCGATGCAAACAGACCCAGCGCCATTGCGCTCATAGCATCGATACCATACCTTCGGAACGAAATAACCACATTCTTTCTCCTCAGAAAGGATTCCTTTCTGTTTCCCATCTTATCCTCCTTATTGCAATACTGTTTTTTCATAATTCCCAGACCTGCCGGTCTCTTACTCTTCTTCCATGTCCTCTACCGGTTCAGCCGGGATAAATACTCTGGAATTCTCTTTTTGTTCTTTTTTCTTTCTTCCCGCACTTTCCTGGGCTTCTCTGCAGAACTCCATCTGGGAATTTACAGGCTGTTTTCCTCTTCTGTCCTGCTTCTCATAGGTTCCGTCAGGCTGAAGAATATGCGCCTTTACATTATCTTTAAACTCCAGCTCCAGCACATGCATGATCTGTTTTTTGATCATTTCATCTTCTACAGGGAAAACAATCTCCACCCGGCGATCCAGATTACGAGGCATCCAGTCCGCACTTCCCATATAGATTTCTTCCGTTCCTCCATTATAGAAATAGAAGATCCTGCTGTGTTCCAGAAAATCGCCTACAATAGAGCGCACATGAATGTTTTCGCTGATTCCTGGAATTCCTGTTTTCAGACAGCAGATGCCGCGGATCACCAGCTCGATCTGTACGCCATTGGAAGAAGCATAATAAAGAGCCTGCATAATCACCGGATCGCAGAGTGAATTCATTTTTGCCATAATATGACCGGGAATTCCCTTTTTTACATTCTCTACTTCTCTTTCGATCATTTCCAGAAAACGTGTTTTCATCCAGATCGGCGCAACGATCAGGCGATTCCAGCGTTTCGGCTCTGAATATCCAGAAAGCATATTAAATACAGCGGTCGCATCCTCTCCATAGTGCTCGTCACATGTAAAAATACCACAGTCTGTATAAAGTTTTGCCGTAGAATCATTGTAGTTTCCTGTTGCAAGATGCACATACCGGCGAATCCCTGTCTCCTCCCGTCTTACCACGAGAGTGATCTTACTGTGGGTCTTCAGTCCTACCAGACCATAAATTACATGGCAGCCCGCTTTTTCCAGCTTTTTCGCCCAGACAATATTATTTTCCTCATCAAAACGCGCCTTCAGTTCAACAAGAACCGTTACCTGCTTACCGTTTTCCGCTGCCTGGGCAAGAGCAGCGATAATAGGTGAATTTCCGCTGACACGATAAAGAGTCTGTTTAATAGCAAGTACTCCCGGATCCTTGGCAGCCTGACGTACAAAATTCACTACCGGGTCAAAACTCATATATGGATGATGAAGGAACACATCTCCCTCACGAATCACATCAAAAATATTTTTATCAGTCTGGAACTGAGGAACCGGAGCCGGAATATATTTTTTTGCTTTATACGCGTCAAATCCGTCCAGTCCATATACCTTCATAAGTACTGTCAGATCCAAAGGTCCTGCAATATTAAAAATATCCTCATTTTTAATATCAAACTCCGTTTTCAGGATCTTCAGAAGACGCTTATCCATCTTTTCTTCCGCTTCCAGACGGATAACCTCTCCCCACTGTCGTTTTTTCAGCTGCTTCTGGATTTCTACCAGAAGATCTTCTGCCTCATCTTCGTCAATAGAAAGGTCTGCATTTCTCATAATACGATATGGATGAGCGCACACCACATCATTGCTTAAAAACAGCTTGCCAATGTTTCTTTCAATGATCTCCTCAAGAAAGATCACTGCCCTGCTTCCGGATTTTTCGGATGGTATTTCCACGATTCTCGGAAGTACAGACGGAACCTGCACGGTAGCAAACTCTAGGACTTCTTTTCCTTTTTTACGATCTTTTTTGGAGATCAGCGCCCCAATATTCAGGGATTTATTCCGGATCAGCGGAAACGGTCTGGAAGAATCCATTGCCATAGGCGTCAGGACCGGATAAACATTATCTTCAAAATAACGATCCACATATTCTTTCTGGGTTTCCGAAAGATCCTCATGGGCCAGGATCAGATGAAGTCCTGCTTTTTCCAGCAGCGGAAGTACCGAGCGGGTAAACGTACTGTACTGTACTTTTACAAGCTCATGGGTCTGGGTACTGATCTCACGGAGCTGGTCTTTTGGAGTCAGACCTGCAATATCTGTTTTCTCATAACCTGCATGAACCTGATCTTTTAAAGATGCCACCCGTACCATAAAAAACTCATCCAGATTTGAAGATGTAATACTGAGGAATTTCAGTCTTTCAAAAAGAGGCAGGCTTTTATCTCTGGCCTCACTTAATACCCTCTCATTAAATTTCAGCCAGCTTAGTTCTCTGTTTACAAAATATTCCGGCTTTGCAAATTTTTTAGTATCCATAATGTCCTCCCCGGATCTTATCTGATCCTGCTTCAAATACTTTGTCAGTAAATTTTATATTCTTCTTTTTCTTCTCAGGGTAAGGTGGATTCCAAATACTTCCTCAAAAAATTCCACCTTATCTTTTAAAAGTCCAAGTTCCAGAGAAATATCCCTGCTGGAATCAATGATCAGGCTCAGTTCCCGGTCTTTCAGGACTGCCCTGAGTCCCTGGACTTTCTGATAATGGCTTCTGTCCATAGCATTTGCAAGACGGAGAATTGCAGTAAGCTTGGCAACCAGGAGATAACGGTTTCTGTCAAGGCCTGATCCGTCATCAAAATTCTCATAGTAAACAAATTCCGTAGTATTATACCTCACCGCACTGGCGATCACCTGACGTTCCTCCGTAGAAAGACCTATGATCTCTGTGGCCATGATGATCCGATAAGAACACTCTGCCACATCTGCCATGCTTATGTATTTCCCGCAGTCATGGAGCTGTACTGCAATCTGGAGAAGCAGCCTTTCCCTTGTTCCCATACCATGAACTTTTTTCATACTGTCAAAAATCGCAAGGGCAAGAGATGTGGTTCCCTGAATATGATCTTTACTGCTGGAATAACGCTTGGCAATATTTCTGGATGCCACCAGGATATCGTTTTCAAAATTATGGGCACTTTTGATAAATTTTTTCTTTTCTCCGAAATCATAGGCAATTCCATCAAGAAGTGACACTCCCGGAACCCATACCGACTCTGCCTGAAATACATCCAGAAAATTTTTGCAGATAACCATTGTCGGCACTACAAGAGAAGCATATTCCGGATTAATATCCATTTCTGAAGAAAGCATCTGTTCTGTTTTATAAACCGTATTCTCGTAACGGTTATTAAATTCTGCCATAGTAATGATACGGTCATAAATTTCTTCCCGAAAGATAGTATCCGTAAGAAAATCTCCCATCAGGATCACATTCCTGATATCTCTGTCTTTCAGGTAAAGACGCTGAAAGGCTGTCAGGTCATTGCGGATAAATTCCTGAATCAGCTGATCATAATGAGTATGTGATTTTTCCAGTTCTTTTAATCTTTCACGGATGCGCATACTTCCCATTTTAAGGCTCTGGGTCGTCACCAGAGTATCCTTGTCAAAAAGAGATACCTGAAGACTTCCTCCGCCTACATCCAGTATCGCAGTGCCTTTCTGGATCATTTTTTTGAATCCTGCTTCAATAGCTGCAATAGATTTGTATCCGAGAAAATGCTGTTCTGCATTACTTAAGATTTCCACTCTGATGCCTGTCCTCTGGTAGATCTGTTCCAGAATGATCACCGGATTTACCATTTCACGAAATGCACTGGTAGCACAGGCGCGATAATCTTCTGTTCCAAATTCCATCATGATAGTCCGGAAGTCTTTCAGAACCTCGCAGATGGCATCTACGATTTCCCTGTCCAGACGCCCGGAAGAATACGCTCCCTTACCGATCTCCAGACGGTATCTTACATGGTTCAGTTCCTTAAGCCCGCTTTTTTTAGAAAGTTCAAAAATCTTCATACTGACTTCATAGGAACCGATATCGATTGCCGCAAAAGTTGATACTGCCATTTTTTATCTCTCCTTTCCCAGAAGGTAATCTATAAACTGCTGTGCAGTACGTCCGGTAAGACCGCCATGAGAAAGTTCCCATCTTCCGGCTTCCAGAAGCAGTTCTTTTTCCGGCATTTCAATGCCGTTTCTTGCCGCCAGCGTTTTTACGATGCACTCAAATTCTTTGCGTGTAGGCGCTCCAAAATAAATACGCACACCAAAGCGATATACCAGTGACAGCTTCTCCTGAACTGTATCAGAGGAATGAAGATCATCCTCATCCATCAGCTCCAGCTTATCTCCGGAGCGCTCTCTCACCAGATGACGGCGGTTACTTGTGGCATAGATCAGAATATTATCCGGTTTTCTCTCCAGTCCGCCCTCGATTACTGCTTTCAGATATTTATATTCAATCTCAAACTCCTCAAAAGAAAGATCGTCCATATAAATGATAAATTTGTAATTCCTGTCCTTGATCTGGGCGATCACCTGATTCAGATCCTGAAACTGATGCTTGTATACTTCTATGATGCGAAGTCCCTGATCATAGTATTTGTTGATGATCCCTTTGATACTGGAAGATTTGCCTGTACCTGCATCTCCAAAAAGAAGACAGTTATTTGCTTTTCTTCCATGTACAAAAGCCTCCGTATTCTCGATCAGTTTCTGCTTGGGGATCTCATATCCTACCAGATCTTCAAGCTGCACATGAGCGATCCTGGTCACCGGAGTAATGACCACCTTCCCTTTCTCATCATGCTCGATCCGAAATGCTTTATGCAATCCAAGCTTGCCTACACCAAAATCCCGGTAAAACTGCACCATATCCACCATAAACTCTCGGGCATCTGCCGCCGCAGCCAGAGTTTTACTCATTTCGCAGATCCTGTCACGGATACGGCGGTTAAACATTCTTCCTGTATTTTCTGCCCCATGATAATCGCACAGAATCTCACAACAGGTGGTTCCAAAACTTTTGTCAAAGATCTTCAGATCAAATTCGTATAATTTCCGAAAAATTTCAAAGTCATGAAGAGCCAGCTGGTTGATACTGCCCTCTGCCGCACCACGGATCTCACAGGCTTTGCTGAATGTATTTTCATGGTTCACCAGAAGAAGAGTCAGATAGTTATGCCACAGATTTCCTGAAAAACCATAGGATCCTGCTGTTTCGATCAGACCATTGACACATTCAAAAAACAAAGACTTCCGCTGCTGCAATTCCTCCTCACTGCTTTTTTGTGCATCCATCAAAAGAGTCATTTTTTCCAGTATTTCTCCATGCTCCATATTTCTGTAGAGCACACATTCCTGTATTTCGGACATTCAGGTTTCCTCCTGTAACTCATAGTTTCCCAGTACGCGCATGCGATTGGCTTCTGCCTCCAGTCCCCGGATGGCATTTTTTACTGCCGGATCCTCCAGGTTCCCCTCAAAATCTACAAAAAAGCGATATTCCCATGTTTTCCCGGGAATAGGCCTGGATTCAATCCTGGACATGTTCAGCCCATTGTAGATAATATGTGAAAGCATATTATAAAGAGTTCCGCTGGAATGGGGCAGTTCAAAACATACGCTGACCTTCCGTGCTTTTTTCTCATAAACCGGCTTCCTGCTTACTATGATAAATCTGGTCACATTCCGGTCGTTATGACAGATATTTTCTGCCAGGATATCCAGATCAAACAGTTCTCCTGCTGCCCTGCTGGCAATGGCAGCCTGAGAAATCTCCTGCTCTTCTTTTACTTTTTTGGCTGATGCTGCCGTATTCTCTGTTTTTACAGTTTTCCATTCCTGATGATTTTCCAGAAACAGTTTACACTGGGCAAGAGCCTGGGGATGAGAATAAACGGTCCGGATATTATCCAGAGAGCTTCCAGGAAGGCCCAAAAGCACATGATCTACAGGGATCACCTGTTCTCCCACAATATGAAGATGATATTCTGTAAGAAGATCATAAATATCTGTTACGATCCCCTGGGTGGAATTCTCTATAGGAAGAACAGCATAATCCGCCCGTCCGGATGCAGCCTCCTCCATTGCCTCCCGAAAGGTATCTGCATGATAACTTTTGATTTCCTCCGGGAAATAAGCACGCATGGCAGCATAGCTGTAAGCTCCCTCCACTCCCTGGAATACTACGTTGACATCTTTCAGCGGAAGCTGGTCTACCATCTCATAATCTTTTTCTTCTCCCACTCCATTTGCTGTCAGAAGCTGGTACTGACGTTTTCTGCTGATCGCCATGATCTGCTGAAAAACTTCCTGAATACCGAGAGAATTAAATTCCCCATGAGCACGAGCACCCAGTGTATCCAGTTTTTCCCGCTCTCTTTTAGAATCCAGAACCTGTTTTCCGGTTTCTATTTTATATTGTGCAACATCCTCACAAACCTTCATTCTTTTTTCAAAAAGCCGAAGGATCTGGCTGTCGATCTCATCTATTTCTTTTCTGCATTCCTGCAAATCTGTCATGTATGTTTCTCCTTCTGTAAAAATGTCAATCCTCACTGCACTTTGGTACTGTGACAGATTGCTTACAGTAAGTTTAGCATTTGCGTATTGTTTTTTCAAGTACAGGCAATACTATAAGAAAGTTAAATTTATGTAAAACGTAATCCGAATGGCTTATAACGTATTTTTCAGAAAGGACTGTTTTATATGAAACGAAATTTTCTTCTCTGCGGCTCTCTGGGATGGTGTATGGAAATCTTCTGGACCGGATTTCACTCCCTTTTGGACGGTCAGGGAACCATGATGGGAAAAACCTCTCTTCTGATGTTCCCCATTTACGGCTGTGCCGCAGTGATCGCACCTTTATACAAATATATTGCCTCCATCCCCGTCTTTCTCCGCGGCTGTCTCTATACAGTCGGTATTTTTATTACAGAGTTTTTCAGCGGAAGCATTCTCAAATATTTGGGAATCTGTCCCTGGGACTACAGCCATACTCCTTTTCATTTCCGCGGGGTAATCCGTCTGGACTATGCTCCTGTATGGTTTACCGCAGGTCTTTTTTTTGAAAAAATACTTACAAAATCATCTTGAAAAAAAGAGCCTTCTATTATATGATTGATTAAGAGAATTTTCAGGAATCTGTTTCTGATTCTTTTAACCAAACAGGAGGTACTACATGAGACATTTAATGAGCCCGTTGGACTTTTCTGTGGAAGAGCTTGATAAGCTTCTCACCCTGGCCAACGACATTGAAAAGAACCCTGAGAAGTATGCCCACGTATGTGACGGCAAAAAACTTGCAACCTTATTTTATGAACCAAGTACACGTACACGCTTAAGCTTTGAGGCAGCTATGATGAACCTTGGCGGCAACGTATTAGGATTCTCTTCCGCCGACTCCAGCTCCGCTGCCAAAGGCGAAAGTGTTGCCGATACAATCCGCGTTACATCCTGCTATGCAGACATCTGTGCTATGCGTCATCCTAAGGAGGGAGCTCCTTTAGTTGCATCCATGGCTTCTTCTATCCCAGTGATCAATGCCGGCGACGGCGGTCATCAGCATCCGACTCAGACTCTCACCGATCTTCTTACGATCCGTTCCCTGAAGGGAAGACTTGACAATCTCACTATCGGTCTGTGCGGAGACCTGAAATTCGGCCGTACTGTTCACTCACTGATCGAGGCTCTGGTTCGCTACCAGAATGTAAAATTTGTTCTGATCTCTCCGGAAGAGCTTCGTGTACCAAGCTATATCCGTGAAGACGTCCTTACCAGAAACGGCATCGAATTCCAGGAAGTAGAAAGACTGGAAGACGCACTTCCTCAGCTTGACATCCTTTATATGACCCGTGTTCAGAAAGAACGTTTCTTTAATGAGGAAGATTATGTCCGCATGAAAGATTTCTACATACTGGACAAACAGAAAATGGAGCTCGCCAGGGAAGATATGTATATCCTTCATCCGCTGCCCCGTGTAAACGAAATCGCAGTTGAGGTAGACACTGACCCAAGAGCTGCTTACTTTAAACAGGCACAGTACGGCGTATACGTCCGTATGGCCCTGATTCTCACATTACTGGAGGTGGATGTATCATGTTAAACGTTGGAGCTCTTCGCGAAGGCTATGTACTGGATCATATCAAAGCCGGCAAGGCCATGACTATTTACCATGACCTGAAACTGGATAAACTGGACTGTACTGTTGCTATCATCAAAAATGCCCGCAGCAATAAAATGGGCGTCAAAGATATCATCAAAGTAGAATGTCCTATTGAAAAATTGGATCTGGATATCCTTGGATTTATTGATCACAACATTACCGTCAACATTATCAAAGACGAAAAGATCGTTGAGAAAAAGGAACTGAAACTTCCAAAAAAAGTCACTAATGTGATCAAATGCAAAAATCCACGCTGTATCACATCTATTGAGCAGGGTCTGGATCATGTATTTTTCCTGGCTGATGAAGAAAAAGAAATTTACAGATGCATGTACTGCGAAGAAAAGTACAGAGGAAAAAGAAATAAATAAGTTGCAAAAAAGCCCCGGAAATATTCCGGGGTTTCTTTGTACGCAAGCAGACCGATAAGCCGGGTTATGTCGTTGGGTGATCATCTGTCTAGGCCGTTCGTTGCCGGACGGCTCAAGCGACCCACCTGAAAGCACGACGGGCCGCCGTATCGCTTTCTTTTCGGTCTTGCTTCAAATGGAGTTTACAT
>ENA-ORMO01003125-ORMO01003125.1-human-gut-metagenome-genome-assembly--contig:-NODE-3125-length-11462-cov-5.968703_pt1 | contig 11462 bp, 8 predicted proteins | sample MGYA00242106_ERZ509001 | MGnify/ENA primary metagenome ERZ509001 (study PRJEB26280, sample SAMEA2338736) | human gut metagenome | biome: human gut; feature: human-associated habitat; material: faeces... | reverse complement strand
TGGCTACCTTAACCCACCGTCTAAAGCCAGTGGGATTGCGGTAGCCTTATTTCAAAAGGAAACAGGCGTTTTCCGGATTTTTGGCTTTTTCCATTATAAAAGAAACAAGCGGCTGTTTGAAAACACTTTTCCCATTTTTCGTACCTGCTGCTGCACAATATATTTTTTCTGTAAAAAAGAAAAAAGCCACAGCCAGTCAGGGGGTACCGACTGTCCGTGGTCTTTTCTGGTTTGTTATGACATGTGTGTTTTCGCTCTTTGTTTCCGATTGAAATGGGAATTAACAAATTGCCTTTCCAATCTTACGCCTCGTCAATCGCCTTTCCAATATCATGGCGCATGTATTTATTGTCAAACTCCACCCACTCAGTCGCCTGGTAGGCATTGGCGCGGGCTTCCTTTAAGGTTGCGCCGGTTGCCGTAACGCCCAGCACTCTTCCGCCGTTGGTAACAACGCGGCCTTCACTGTCAAATTTGCTTCCTGCATGGAACACATAGTATCCGTCTGAAGACTGGAAACGCTCCAGCCCGGTAATCGGAAATCCCTTCTCGTAATGCTCTGGATAGCCATCTGATGCCAGAACCACGCAGACCGCAGCATTATCCTCAAATTCCAGATCAATCTGATCCAGAGTGCCGTCAATGCAGGCGTCAAACAAATCCACCAGATCATTTTTCATTCTTGGCAGAACCACCTGTGTTTCCGGATCTCCAAAACGAGCATTATACTCCAGCACCTTGGGACCATCTTCTGTCAGCATCAGGCCAAAGAAAATAATTCCTTTAAATTCTCTTCCCTCTGCCCGCATGGCATCCACAGTGGGCTGATAAATCTTTTCTTTACAGAAAGCATCTACCTCAGCCGTATAGAAGGGACTGGGAGAGAAGGTTCCCATTCCGCCGGTATTCAGCCCCTGATCTCCGTCCTTGGCCCGCTTGTGATCCTGGGCAGAGGTCATGATTTTAATAGTTTTTCCGTCTACAAAGGACAGAACAGATACCTCGCGGCCTGTCATGAATTCTTCAATAACAATCTCATCTCCTGCAGAACCAAACTGCTTATCCAGCATCAAGGTTTTCACGCCTTCCTTCGCTTCCTCCAGGTTCCTGCAAATCAGAACGCCTTTTCCCAGGGCAAGGCCGTCTGCCTTCAGTACAATCGGCATTTTTGCTGTTTCCAGATAAGCGATAGCCTCCTCCGGATCGGAAAAGGTCTCGTAAGCAGCTGTGGGAATGTTGTATTTTTTCATTAAATCCTTGGAAAATGCCTTGGAGCCCTCCAGAATCGCCGCATTGGCTCTGGGGCCAAAGGCACGCAGTCCTGCTGCCTCAAAAGCATCCACAGCTCCTGCTGCCAGGGGATCATCAGGCGCCACAACGGTCATGTCAATCTCATGCTCCTTCGCAAATTCCACCAGCTTATCAAACTCCATAACACCAATATTGACACACTCAGCCACCTCTGCAATTCCTGCATTTCCCGGTGCACAATACAACTTCTCTACCTTTGGGCTCTGCGCCAGCTTCCATGCAATGGCGTGTTCTCTTCCGCCGCCTCCAACAATCAGAATCTTCATAAAAGCCTGTCCTCCTTTATTTTAAGCATCAATCTTAAAACACCAAAGACAGACCGGTATTTCTCCGGCCTGCCCTGTTTTTCTTTATACCATGCCATTGGCAATCATATCAATGGCCTTTGGCAGAATCACCCACTCTGCCTGCTCCATCACTCTGCGCTGCAGAAGCTCTGGTGTATCGTTTTCCTGCACCTCCACTGCTTTCTGCAGAATAATGGGGCCGGTATCCATTCCGCCGTCCACATAGTGAACCGTTGCTCCTGTCACCTTGACACCACGGGCCAGAGCTGCCTCATGTACCTTCAACCCATAATAACCCACTCCGCAGAAGGAAGGAATCAAAGACGGATGAATATTGATAATCCGATGCTCATATTTTTCAACCATTGCCTCTGGGATCTTTACCAGAAAGCCAGCCAGTACAATCAGATCCAGATGGTATTCATCTACCTTTTCCAGAAATGCCCGGTTGAAATCATCTCTTGTTTCATAGTCCTTCGGTGACATGCATACAGCCTCAATCCCACGATTTCTCGCCCGCTCCAGTGCATAGGCGCCGGGATTGTTGCTGATCACAACTTCAATCTCCGCATTGGTAATTCTGCCTTCCTCAACAGCATCCAGAATCGCCTGCAGATTGGTGCCTCCTCCAGAAACCATGACACCGACTCTTAGCATAAGGTCACCCCTTTTTCTCCTGCTTCAATAGAACCAACCACATAGGGAACATCTCCTGTTTTCCGGATTGCCTCCATAGCTGCATCCACCTGAGACGGATCGACTGCTACAATCATGCCAAGTCCCATATTAAAGGTGTTGTACATCATTTCTTCAGCAATCTCTCCTTTTTCTGCCAGCAGCTTAAAGATCGGCGGTACCTGGTAACTGTCCTTTTTGATCACTGCATGGGTTCCTTCTTTCAGCATACGGGGAACGTTCTCATAAAATCCGCCGCCGGTAATATGGCTGCAGGCCTTTACCTGAACACCAGCTTCTTTCAGACTCTTCAGTGCTTTTACATAGATTCTGGTAGGCGCCAGAAGTGCCTCGCCCAGAGTTTTACCCAGAACATCATAGTAGGTATCCAATCCTTCTTTTGTCAGTTCCTTTTCAAATACCTTGCGCACCAGAGAAAAGCCGTTGGAATGAACACCTGTAGATGCCATACCGATCAGCACGTCACCTGCCTGCAGATGTTCTCCGGTAATCATATCTTTTTTGTCGCAGACACCAACTGCAAATCCTGCCAGATCATAATCCTCCTCCGGCATCAGTCCCGGATGCTCTGCTGTCTCTCCGCCAATCAAAGCAGCCTCAGACTGAAGACAGCCCTCTGCCACACCTTTTACAATCGAAGCAATTTTTTCGGGATAATTCTTTCCGCAGGCAATATAATCCAGGAAAAACAGCGGCTCGCCGCCTGCGCATGCAATATCGTTGACACACATCGCTACAGCGTCAATGCCAATGGTGTCATGCTGATCCATAATAATAGCCAGCTTCACCTTGGTTCCGCAGCCGTCTGTTCCGGAGAGCAGCACCGGCTCCTCCATCTCTTTGATCTTTGCCAGGGAAAATGCTCCGGAAAAGCCGCCCAGGCCTCCCAGCACCTCCTCACGCATGGTCTTTTTTACATGCTCCTTCATCAGCTCTACTGACTTGTAACCAGCTTCAATATCCACTCCGGCTTTCTTGTAATCCATGATTCATCCTCCGATCTTATTCTGCTGTTTCTATGTATTTTATTTCCGGTTCTTATCAACCACTTCTACATCTGTGCCAGATACTCCTTGTATCCCACGCTCTCCAGCTTTTCTGCCTTTTTTACTACATCATTTTTCAGAGCTTCGGAATAATCCTTTACTTTCTGCAGCAGCTCTTCATCAGAAACAGCCAGAATCTTTGCTGCCAGAATTCCTGCATTGGCGCCTCCATTAATTGCTACTGTTGCTACCGGAATACCAGACGGCATCTGTACAATGGAATACAGGGAATCTACACCGCCCAGATCAGAGGTCTTCATGGGAATTCCAATGACCGGCATAGAGAACAGAGCTGCGCACATACCTGGAAGGTGAGCCGCCTTTCCTGCTCCTGCAATGATCACACGGATTCCTCTTTCTTCTGCAGATTTGGCCCACTGGAAGAAAATATCCGGCTCTCTGTGAGCGGAGATAATTGTCATTTCATAATCAATTCCAAACTTATCAAGAATCTCAGCCGCCTTTGCCATAACCGGCATATCTGAGTCGCTTCCCATTACAATTCCTACTTTCGCCATTGTAAGTTCTCCTTTTATCTTTATTAGAAATTCTTATAAATAGTATCTTTATATAAACCTGTTCTTATCAGTATGATACTAGATTTTCTTACTAACGTCAATAGAAATCTGTACAGGATCCAAAAGACAGCCCGTCTTCTGCCTCCCCTATGGATTCAGAAACCCGACTGTCCTGAAAAGTCCGGCTTTTTTTATGATTTTTTATCTTTCTGATAGTAATTCATCAGACACCCGGACAGTAAAATATGTTTTTCTTCTTCTGTCAGACCATCCATGGTACAAAAAATATTTCCCTCTGCCATGCCGGTCTGCCTGTTCAGAATTTCCAGCTCTATCCTGCAGCTGCTTTCCGGCGTCATGTTATTCACCGCATCCTCCACATTTTTCAAAAGAAGATATTCTCCTTCCGGCACATTCAGCACTTCCTCAGTCCGCAAAGGCAAAATTCCCCAGTTAATCAGATTCGAGCGGTAGCGCTTAGTCGCATATTCATTGGTCAGATTGGCAAAGCCTCCCAGCACCTTCTGGCAGCTGGCCGCCTGTTCTCTGGAAGAACCGTCTCCAATCTGATCGCTCACCATCAAACTGCCCAGAGTAATTTCACTCACACTGCAGTCCAGGCGATTTTCCAGAACCGCCAAAAGTCCGTTCAGCTCCTCATCCTCTGTTTTACCTGTTTCTCGTCTTTGCCGCTCCAGCTCTCTTATCGCCTTGGCACGGCTGACATAATTCCTGTCTCGGCTGCTCATGGTGTACCGGGATATTTTTTCCGGATTAGAACGGAAGGAGGATGCCTCTCCGGAGGGAACCAGCTCATCTGTTGTCACTGAGCCCTTGTAAGAGCCCGCTGTTTTCAGCAAAAGGTGCTTTCTCGGGCGATACATCACCGGCCAGTCCTCAATATTCGGCCCCTTCACCAGCTTCTCTTCCGGATTTCCCTTTCCAAAGAAGTCGAAAACCTGATTTTCGTAGATTTTCTTCTCGAAATGATAGGGAAGCCTGCGGTATTCCACATCAAAATCGGTTGCTGCCGTCAGTTTTCCCCCGTTTCTCACAGTTGCAGCAATAGAACGGGCATCCATCAGACAAACTGCCGCCATCTGACCGCTTCCCGGCTTTGAGCCTTCCCTGTTTGGATAATTTCTCGTTACATGGCGGATACTCAGCTGATTATTGGCCGGAACATCAGTTACCCCAAAGCAGGGGCCGCAGATAGCCGGACGAAGAACTGCACCGCACACAGCCAGCTCTCCTGCAATTCCCTTCGCCGTCAAATCTGCCATAATCGGAAGACTTGCCGGATTGATTCCCAGATTCAGTCCGCTGCCCGGAATTCCGTATCCCTTCAGAATATCCGCCATGGCCACAATATTTTCAAACAGTCCACCGCTGCAGCCGCTGACGAGAGCCTGATCCACACAGAATTCTCCATTTCTCACATGAGACATAATAGAAAAAGGCTCTTGTTCCTTTCCCTTAATTCTTCGTCCCTCTTCCTCCACCTGATGCAGGATCTCCGTCATATTTTCCTTAAACTCCCGGATAGGCATTCCGTTGCTGGGATGGAAGGGAAGGGCAATCATACACTCAACCTTGGACAAATCCAGTTCTATAAGCCCGTCATAATATGCACTCTCCTGAGGCTCCATTGTCTCAAAAGCTTCCCTCCGTCCGTGTTCTGCCAGATACTCCTCTGTCCTTCTGTCTGTACACCAGATACTGGAAAGGGCTCCGCTTTCTGTAGTCATTACGTCAATTCCTATCCGATATTCCATGGAAAGGCCCTGAATTCCCGGCCCCACAAACTCCAGAATTTTATTTTGATTAAAATGATTCTGAAAGGTTGCCTCTATCAGGGCCAAAGCCACATCCTGAGGGCCTACTCCTGGAGCCGGGGTTCCAACCAACTTCACAGCAATTACCGGAGGGCAGGCAATATCATAGGTTCTTCCAAGCAGCTGTTTTACTACCTCTCCTCCTCCTTCTCCAATTCCCATCGTTCCCAAGGCACCGTAACGAGTATGGCTGTCCGAACCCAAAATCATTTTTCCGCAGCCTGCCATCTGCTCTCTCATGTATTGGTGAAGTACAGCCCGATAAGGCGGAACAAAAATTCCTCCGTATTTTTTTACACTGCCAAGACCAAATACATGGTCGTCTTCATTAATGGTACCGCCAACTGCACATAAGGTATGGTGGCAGTTTGAAAGCACATAGGGAACCGAAAACCGTTCCAGTCCGCTGGCCCGGGCTGTTTGAAGAATATTCACATAATTATTATCCGGAGATACCAGAGCATCAAATTTCAGATTCAGCAATGTCTGATTTTCACTGCAGCTGTGGGCTTTCAAAATCCGTCCTGCCATTGTCCGGGCTTTTCCTTCTTCCCTGGCCCGGACAATGTCCTCCTCAGAACAGATTCCTGTTTCCGGCAGCTCTGTAAAATCCCAGTTTTTTCTCAAAAATACTCCGTGATCTGTTAATGTAATCATTATTTTCTAATATAAAGCGTTCCTTCCATAATTCTTCTTGCTGTTCTCTGAACACCTACACTGGGCAGAGTAAGAGCTCCTGCCTCCTCTTTCACCTCCGGCACCATAGTCATAATACCGCTTGGATGACCGATCCGCACATACTCCACCTGTTCCATAGGATGCATCACCTGCTGAACCACAGAGCCCTTCAGTGCAGCCGCCACGCTGATAGCGCTGGCCGATGTCAGCGGACATGCCTTATGGCACTGGAAAACAGAAATCACCCGGGCGCAGATATCCATATCTTTCGCCTCCACTGTATTTCCTGCAATATCTGTATATGCTTTTGGCTCTGCCACAAAGCCTACTTTCGGCACTGCCGGACTGTTCTCTGCCGCATCCTGCAGATCCTTTGCAAATCCCATTTTACAGCAGGCTGTTCCACGGATCTTCTCCAGCAGATCGCAAATTTCCTTATTCTGGTTGATTTCTCCAGGAAGTTCTGTTCCTGTCATGCCAATATCCCTGGCACGCACAAGAACCATGGGATTGGATACGTCAAGAATTGTTGCCTCCAGCTTTCCAAAACCGGGAATATCAAGAACATCCAGGCACCTTCCTGTCGGAAGGAGGAGCCCTGTTTTAGCCCCTGCCGGATTTAAAAATTTCACATTCAGCTCCGCAGCCGTTCCATCCACGCCGGCAATGGCGCAGCTTCCCTCCTGAGCAAAATTTTTCGTTTTCGGATCAATAGGCACTGTCACATCAATATATTTTCCTGTGTTGCGATTTAACATATGAACGCAGGTCACCGGCTCCACAATATCCACCATTCCCTCTTCTACTGCATAAGGGCCTACAGCGGCTGTCATATTTCCACAGTTGGATTTATAATCTATCTGGCTCTTCCCCACAATCACCTGGCCTACCAGATATTCCACATCAATTCCCGGCTCCTGGCTTTTCCACACAATTACAATTTTATTGTTAGAGGAAACCGTTCCCCCCAGACCGTCAATCTGCTTAGGATCCGGATCCCCCATGGCCTGCAGAAAAATGCTGTCCCATTCATCTCTGTTTTCCGGCAAATCCTCTTTATGAAACATACATCCTTTGCTGGTGCCGCCTCTCATAAAAACCGTATGAAATTTCCTCATAGCCTCTCTCATCTCCTTTCTTGCCGGATGCTTTTGTTCTGAGCTTATATTTCCAGTTCTTCTCTTTCCATATCCTTCTTTTCCGGTTTGTTCCTTTTGCATTCCTGTTTCAGCCCCTTGATAGTTTCCAGCAGATAGTCTGTAAATTCCTCTGCCGTTGCCCCGTCCACATCTGTAGTAATCACAGCTTTTCGCTCTGTAATCGTACAGATATCAAGCGCTCTGTCCAGAATCTCTTTCCGATCCCCATATCCAATATGAGCCATCAGCATCCCTGCCGCCCGAATCAGAGAACAGGGATCTGCGTAATCCCCTCTGCCGTGTTCCATCAAAAACGGAGCTGTTCCATGAATCGCCTCAAACATGGCATAGTGGTTTCCGATATTGGAGGAGGATGCCGTTCCCAATCCGCCCTGATGCTCTGCAGCCACATCCGTTACAATGTCGCCATACAGATTCGGCAGCACAATCACTTCGATTCCCCTGTTAAATTCCGGATCCAGCATTTTTGCGCACATAGCATCTACCAGGCGCTCCTGAATCTCTATCTCCGGATATTCTTCTCCCACTCTCCGTACAGCTTCAATAAAGTTTCCATCCGCCAGCTTTACAATATTGGCCTTGGTTACAATCGTCACATTCTTTTTCCCATTTTTTCTCGCATACTCAAAAGCAGCCCGAGCAATCCGCTCGCTTCCCTGTCTGGTCTGTACCTTAAAGTCAACGGCCAGATCCTCGTTTACCTGGATTCCCTTATTTCCCCAGATATATTCTCCTTCAATGTTCTCTCTGAAAAATGTCCAGTCAATATTCTTATCCGGAATCCGAATGGGACGGACTGCAGCAAACAGCTCCAGTCCCCGTCGCAGCAGACTGTTGGCGGAAACCAGGTTCGGCCAGGGCTCTCCTGCCCGCGGCGTAACCATCGGCCCCTTGATCAAAACATTGCATTTCTTAATGTCCTCAAACACCTCGTCAGGAAGACTCTGCAGCTTTGCCGCCCGGTTTTCAATGGTCATTCCTTCAATTTCACAAATTTCCACCCGGCCCTGTTTCAGCTCCGGCGCCAAAAGCTCTCTCAGAACCCGCAGTGCCTGCTTCATAATAATCGGACCAATCCCATCACCGGGAAGAACTCCAATTACAATCGTTTCCAGCCTGGAAAAATCAACAGCTTCTTTGTCCCTCTTCATTTTCTCAATCCGCTGAAATTCTGATTCAATCAGCTTTCCAAACTGTTCCTGCGCCGCCTTAATTTCCTCCATGATTCTTCTCCTTTCGTAAACAGATTCCTTCTGATTTTTATTATACTTCTCGAAAGGTTATAAGTAAAATATATGATTATGTATAGTTTCTATATAGTTTATTTTATAGTTTGACTGCACATAAAAAACACCCGCAATATTGCCACATCACTCCTCAGCAATATACGGGTGTCTTCAAAATAGCTTTGAGCCTTAAGAATACCCTTCACTCACGCTCTGCGCCACTTTTTCCGTTTTCGTTTTTCTTCATACATATTTTGGTCTGCCAGATGCATCAGCACATGATAATCCCTGTCATCGTCTGGATAAAACGCATATCCCATGGAAAACTCAAGGGTAACAGGAACGTTTTCTGATTCTCCAAGAAAGCGTTCTCCCCGGCGCTCCCTCAGCTTCTCAATATCCTGTTCCAAATCGATTTTTGACGAATATCCATACAAAAACAGTATAAATTCATCTCCGCCCAGGCGCGCACTGAGCTTCCTTCCCCTTGTTCTTTCATCTAAGGCTGAAGCAATCCGTTTCAGGTAATCATCGCCAATATGGTGTCCGTAAATATCATTAACCAGCTTCAGTCCATCCGCATCCAGCATAATCATAGCGGCATGTTTCAGCTGCTCCTGACAAGTAAAGAGAGACCCCAGCCCATCGTGAAAGCCCTTCCTGTTCAAAAGACCAGTCAGGCTGTCTCTGGCATTTTCCTCCTTCAGCTGGTTCATCTCCTTCCACCAGGCAGTCGCATCTGTCACGTAATATGTAACGCTTTGATCATCCTCTGTGATCTCCATGCGCAGATACATCGTTTCCCCGCTTCTGTCATACTGGAAAATAGCATTTTCAGCATCTGCCTCATGTCTGCTGATCTCCTTTAAAATACTTCTTATCCTGTCTTCCAGAGCCTTCTCCTGCCCCGTATCCTCGCTGGAAATCCCAAGAATTTCAATCAACCGCTCGCTGAAAAAAACTCTCTTATAAAAATAATTTTCCTCATAAATTCCAATGGGGAACCGCCCCTTATCAATCACGGTGGAAAATTTATCCCAGCTCAAACGTAAACTCTTCATCAGCTGATTGATCCGGGCAATCAACTCATCAAATTCCTGAATATCCGTCTGGATTGTCAGATTCTCCAGATTGCCCTCCTCAATCTTTTCCAGCTCCTGAACAACGCTGTCTATATTGTCTGACAGTCTTTTATTCACATACCAGATAATTGCTCCGATAATCGCGCTGCCCACTGCAAGCACATAGATCAGAATCATCACTGAAGATATCACAAAATTCTTCGTCATATAGCTGGAACGAAAAGTTCTTGCCAGAATATAATTCTCATATTTTTTTACATACACACAGTATTTTTTTCCTCCAAACCTGTGATGATATGCCGATAGTTCTTTTTCTGCTTTTACCTTTTCCACAGCCTCACTTGCATCTGTTCCAATCAGCCTGTCTGCTGTGGCTGCCACAATCGTCTCACTCTGAGAATCAATAATCAGAAACTCGCCATAGTTGACCGAAGGCATATTTGCAATCATTCCGCTGAGACTCTTTTTTTCCATTTCCTCAAAAACCCGCCTTGGTTCCATTCCAATCTGGATAATACCGCTTCCGTCCGCCATCCAGACCGCCGCATACTGCATCTGCTTTCCCTCACCCGTATTTGGTGTAATGTCCTGACACAGCTTCAGTGAAGGATCCTGGAGCATTGGCAGGAAAAATGACATTTGCTCCCCGGAATCAAAAGAAAGTCCGTAATACTCCGGATGTGTTCCGCCGAAGATTTTCCCTTCCCTGGAAAAATAATGAAGCTCGTCCACATCCAGCTTTTTTGCCAGTTCTCTGGTCCGCTCCAGACTGTCCTTTACTTCAGAATTGTACTGCACAAAATAAGCCGCCATATCTGCTGCCCGGATACACCTCTCAGAAAAGTCATTCTTGACTTCCTCCATATCCTTTTCATTGGTCTCAATCAACAGACCTACCTGACGAAACATTTCATTGGCAGATGCCTTCTGATTCTCGTGATGGATATACATCTGAAATCCAATATTAGCAGGGAGAATCAAAAGAATCATGCATAGAATCATGTACTTTGCCAGTCTTGGCAATGCTTCTCTGATACTGTTATTTTTCATATTGCTCTCTCCATGCCTCAAATTCATCTGCTGATATCGGTCTGGAATATACATACCCCTGTATAAAATCACAATCCATCCTTCTCAGGGCATCCACCTGCTCCATCGTTTCGATTCCCTCTGCTACTACATTCATGTGAAAACTGTGAGCAAGCCCGATAACATTGCGGACAATGCTTCTGGAACGCTCGCTTTCGTTCAGGAAAAAGGTTCTGTCCAGCTTCAGTGTATCCACCTCCAGATCCTTCAGCAGCGACAAAGAGGAATAGGCAAAACCAAAATCATCCAGGGCAACAGACATGCCAATCCTGCGGAATCCGTCCAGCACCTGCTTTACAAATTCAAACTGATGGGATTCCAAAAGGGCTGTCTCAGTCAGTTCAATTTCCAGAATTCCATCGGGAATCTGATATCTTTCTTTAATCTCCTGATACTTTTTCCAGATATCGCTGCCTACATTTCTGATGTGGAACCGGGAAAGATTCACAGAAATGCGGGTAACAGGTTTTCCCTGGCTAATCCAGGACTGTATCAGCCTGCAGATCTCTTCAAAAATATAAAGATCCAAACTGC
>ENA-ORMO01003124-ORMO01003124.1-human-gut-metagenome-genome-assembly--contig:-NODE-3124-length-11464-cov-2.120869_pt1 | contig 11464 bp, 9 predicted proteins | sample MGYA00242106_ERZ509001 | MGnify/ENA primary metagenome ERZ509001 (study PRJEB26280, sample SAMEA2338736) | human gut metagenome | biome: human gut; feature: human-associated habitat; material: faeces... | reverse complement strand
CTGTCAAGTTTACTGTTGGCGTATTTATAACTGTTCTATGTTTCTTGTAGTCTACTTCTGGTGCGACAAAAATAAATGCTGCGTTTACTTTCATTCTAAACCTCCTGTGAAATTGTTTTAAGTATAGTTTCTTGAATAATATCAGTGATTTATTATTCGCTTATTATTACACCTCCTGCTTTAATGGTACAAAACAACCTGTTACAAACAAAGTAACAGGCTGTTTCTTTATATTCTTCTCCCTCCTCTACTGTTCCTTTTGGAAGCACCCATCCTTCGTACCTGTTTTTATAATTTTTGTACAAAAGAAGAATTTTCCCCCGAAAAATAACCACACCACCACAACTTGTTGCTTCTATCATATATATTCCTCCCATGCAAACAATTCTGGTGTGTCTTACACTTACGTTAAGTATAGCAAATATAAAATCTGTTTGCAAGAAAGCTTGTCACATTTTATAGAAGACAACTCTATGGACGATAAGTTTCATCCATATCGTTATTATAATAGGAATCAAAAACCTGTTTTGCCATTGGCGCAGCATATTTACTTCCTGTTCCTGCATTTTCCACAATCACACAGACCACCAGATCCGGATCTTTTACATTGGAATATCCAACGAACCAGGAATGTGATCTCTCTCCTTCATTTTCTGCAGTGCCTGTCTTTCCGGCAGCAGTGTACAAATCTGTTTGCAGGGCATAACCGGTTCCTTCTTCCACCACGTCTTCCAGCATTTTTTTCAACTGGCGGGCATCTTTCTTGTCCATCAGTGTTTTCATTTCTTCACTGTCCACATTTTTTACCACTTTCCCATCGGCGCTTTCAATCTGTTCAACCAGATACGGCTTCATCAGCACACCGTCATTGGCTGTGGCACACATGAGAAGGGCATTGTGGAAAGGTGTCATCAAAGTATCTCCCTGACCGATGACCGTCTGCGGAATCTCGCTTTTTTGCGAATCTTTCTTCAAAGCAAAACGACTTTGTTTTACCGGCAGATCAAAGGGTATTTCCTGTCCAAACAGGCAGTTATTATTTAACTGTATAAATTTTTTCAGGTTCAACTGACTTCCCAGAGTAACAAATGCCGTATTGCAGGATTCTGCAAACGCTTCATTGAGATCCACTTTTCCATGGGCCTCCTCTTCATAACAATGAATCTGCACACTGTTGACCACCGTTTCTCCTTTACACTGGTAGGAAAAATCCCCGTAAGAATTTGGATTTTCTCTCAGATATTCCAGCGCAGTCATCATTTTATAGGTGGACGCCGGTGGGTATAATCCCTGAATACAGCGATTTAATAAAACACTGCTGTCTTCGTCTTCATTGATTTCTTCCCAGATATTCTCCAGTTCATTGGGATCAAAATCTGGTTTGGATACCATGGCACGAACCTTCCCGGTCTTTGGCTCTATGGCCACAATGGCGCCCTGGTAATCTTCCAGCGCATAATAAGCCGCTTTCTGCAATCGGGTATCCAGAGTAGTGATCACACAGTCCCCTGTATTTTTATCTCCCGAAACCCCATTCTTCAGTTGTTCAACCAGTTGGGTATGAGAAGAAAGCAATTCATAATTATAGGCGGACTCCAGTCCTGCTTTTCCATGGGTAGCATATCCCACCACATGCGCAAACATATTTTCGTAAGGATACTCCCGGACATCTTCCCCTTCTTCGTTGGTTGTCGTTTCCGCCAGAACTTTATCGTTGGCGCTCTTGATGTTTCCTCTGCGGATATGTTCGGAAAGAGCAGCCGTCCGTTTATTATAAGGGCTGGTGATTACTTTTGGAGCATCGTAGACCGTAAACTTAATCATGTAACCAAGCAAGCCCAGAAAAAGAACCACAACCAGCAGACTGGTATGATACATGTACCGGTTTGTTTTCAGTCTTTTTCCGTTTCTGGGAATAAACACAGCCTGCACGGTTTCAAAGATTGTCCGCAGTTGCTTCTCCTCCCTGCCTTTTTCTTCGTGTCTCCTCGTTTTCTGCTGATGTCTGCTCATCTTTTTCCACTTCCTCGTCTTCTTTATAGGCAATCATAAAAATGCCCTGCATAATGGCAAATATAATCAATGTACTGGCGATCGAACTTCCTCCATAGCTGATCAGCGGCAAGGTCACACCGGTTGATGGGATAAACTTCGTTACTCCCCCCACCGTCAATAAGACCTGAAAAATAAAACAAATCGAAAAACCATAACCAACCAGCTTATAAAAACGCCCCTTGACATCCATGGCTATTTTTAAAAAATGGACAAAAATACCAAGATAAATCAAAATCAGGCAAATGCCCACAACCAGGCCAAATTCTTCCGCAATGGCAGAAAAAATAAAATCGCTTTCCACCACCGGAATATCCTGCGGACGTCCCTGGGTCAGTCCCATCCCAAAGAAACCGCCTGTACCTATGGCAAAAAGAGACTGGGCAATCTGGTATCCCCGTCCTTCAATGATGGACCATGGATCTGACCACGCCAGAAATCTGGTCTGTACATGGGGAAAAAGAATATAGGCTATTTTGCCGGCCAGCGCTCCCAGAGAAATTCCTCCCAGCAAATAGACGCCCCGTCCCGTTGCCACATAACACATAAAGACATAGATCACGAAATAAAGCAGAGCGCCGCCCAGGTCTTTTTCCAAAATCAATACCAGAACATGGCAGGCAGAAAAAATGGTAGTAATAAAAATCCGTTTAAAATCTGCCGGTTTTTCCAACATGGCCGCAATAAAAAATACGAAGGCAATTTTGACAAACTCCGAAGGCTGCAAAGCAAAGCTTCCGCCAAGAGAAATCCAGTTGGTCGATCCGTTTTTCGTGGTTCCAATGACAAAAACCGAAGCCAGAAAAAGAAGGCCGACCAGACCGTAGATCCACCGGAGTTTTTTCAGCCAATACGCTTTTTCCATAAAAAAAGGAATAAATAAAACCGCCAGAGAGCAAAGAACCACGATGACAAATTGTTTGATGGCCAGATCGAAGGACAATCTGGTCAGCATAACAAAACCAATCTGTAAAAGAAAACAGGTGTGATTCATCAAAATACGCGAAGAATCCGCATACAGATGTTCATAAATAAAAATAAGCAGTTTAAAAAAGAGCACCTGACCAAGATACAACGCAAGAATCTTCACCTCATAGGTCTTTAAAAACAATACGCCATAACAAATAAAGTGAAAAAAGAACATGAACTGTTCCTGACGATTCATCCGTTTAATCTGTCTTTCTGCCGTGGAAGGCAGAAAGATGGTAAAACAGGATATGGCATAAATCGCGCACATGATCATAATAATGTAATTGGAGCCTGTTGAAATAATATTTAACATGTCTTCACCTACTCTATTCCATAATTCCAGTGTTCATCCGGAACTTTTTTCCTCTTCTTATTGCTGTTTGGAGAAAGCCGCTTATCTTCTTCCCCTGTGAATCCACGACTTTCCCAATCTGCAAAGTCTTTTTTGATTCGTTCCAGCTCGTCCGGGGCAGACAGGAAAAGATGAAAAGAAAATGTGTCGATTTTCCCTTTTAATTTTCCCATCCCTTCTCCGATCAGATTCCTTGGCTGATCCAGCCAGATGGAATTATAACCAAACTGACAATGGCTGACCACCGGCAGTTTTCTGCCTGTTTTATCTTCCAGCCAGAGAATTTCCTGCCTGCCATTGCATTTCCCCATGGTTTTTTTCACACACTGAGCAGAACGCATGACCGGAATACGCCCGTACACCATCCACTGCACAGGAAGCCCGGCATTTTTTTCACAGGCAGAAAGCAAGGCTTCACATTCTTTTTCTGCCAATTCCACCGGAAGCGTGATTCCCTCCAGCGAAAAAAGGCGTTGGCCTTCATGAATGGATAATGCGTTCCACTGATAAAAATCCATATCTGCCAGGATGGATAACGATCCGCCTGGTTCTTTGATTTCCTCTCGAAGAAACTGGGCTTCTGCCGGATGATGACAATAAATCCCTGTCCACAGGGAAGAAGAACAGATTTTCTTTAACTGCTCGCCTCGCAGTTCCTTTTCATCCGAAGAACCCGCAGTTTTCCCTCCCTGACAGGAAGAGTTCTCCCCCTGTCGGAAAATCTGCGGCAGGGAAAGATATACCTTTTTCCCGGCTGTCACCACTTCTTCTGCCACAGAGAGAAGGTTTCTTTTTTCCCAAAAATCCAAAGGAAGACAGATTTTTGTAAAGAAATCATCGGCAAGGCAGGCGGCAAGCATTTCCTCATCGTACACAACAGCCATCTTTTCTCCGGTGTTATTTAATGAAATAACCCTATCATTTTCATCAGAAAAAGGCAAGCATATTTTGTCGGTCTCTTGTTTTTCTTCCTTTTTTCTTTCTCCTTTTTCCAGCTCCCTTTGCAGAGCGCCAAGTCCCTCCTGACGAAGGGATTTTGTCCATGACATAGGGAAAAAACTTCCCTCTTCTATGTCGATCCTGAAGGTATCCAGATAAAACGGCGTCTGTCCTGTTTTGTTCATTTGGCGAAAGATTTCTTCTTTTGTGGTGGCTCTTTTTTCTGATTTTTCCGCTTTTTCACCATATAACACGATTTCTTTTCCCCGACAGCTCAACGTCAGGCGTGCCGGCTCACCGATTTTTATGGTGAGATTTCCGGATACCGGATAGTTTATCTCCTGATTGATAATGGTATCCGTAATCATCCGGGAAAGCTGTTCATTTCTTCGCCGATAAAGGGGCATTCCTTTTTTTAATCCTTTACCTGAAGGTACGTTTAATCTTATCTGTCCTCCCTGTTTTTTCAAATTGGCCGGAACCGTCAACACCATTTCTTCCTGATGTGCCAGGGGGATGATCAGAATATCTTTCGGGTATACTTCCACGTCTTTGTGCAGGCAGACGACGATGGTGTGCCGATCTGCTTCCTGTATTTCGCCTATCTTTCTGCCAAGATTTCGGGGATGGATCACCGACAGCATATCCTGCCCATTGTGCTGATACCAGTACCCTTCGGTAAACCCGCTTCTGCTGTAAAGTTCCTCCAGATGATCCTTATCCTGTTTATTTATCTTCCATTTTGCTTTCTTTTGCCCTCTGTCCCCGGCATACCTTTGTACATTCCGGGCATATTCATCCAGATATTTTCTGTATACAGCAGTCACTCCCGCTGCATATTCAACATTTTTCATCCTGCCTTCGATTTTCAGAGAATCCATTTTGGCCTCAATCAAAGCAGGAAGAACCGGTAACGCACACAGATCTTTCGGACTGAGAAAATGTCTTTCTTCCGAAGAGAGCAGGTTTTTGCCATCATCCCACAGCTTGTATGGCAGGCGACACGGCTGCGCACATCTTCCACGATTGCCGCTTCGTCCTCCGTACATACTGCTTAACAGACATTGCCCGGAATAACAATAACAAAGGGCGCCATGCACGAAGACTTCCATATCCAGACCGGTATCCTCTTTGATTGCTTTTAATTCCGAAAGGGAAAGTTCTCTGGCAGGAACAATACGCTGCATCCCCATGCGGGCCGCTGCTCTTGCGCCGTAAATATCGGTGATTGTCATCTGTGTACTTCCATGGAGTTCAACCTGTGGAAAATTTTTCCGCATAAACGCTACCACGCCCATATCCTGTACGATCACCGCATCCAGACCTTCTTCCACATAAGGAAAAAGAAAATCATATAATTTCTCTTCCAGTTCCTGCTCTTTTACCAACGTATTGACTGTCAGGTATAATTTTTTTTCATGAAAATGGGCATAATGTAAGGCATCTTTCAGATTATCGCCGGAAAGATTATCCGCATATGCCCTGGCGCCAAACTGATGGCCTCCCATATACACGGCGTCTGCTCCGGCTTTTATCACTGCTTTTAAATGGGTAAAAGAACCTGCCGGAGCTAAAAGCTCCGGCAATCTATCTGTTTGTTTCATGTATTCCACTCCGTGTTTCCAGGGCAATGATCCGTTTTTGCAGTTCATTGACTTTGGTTTTATATTCGATGACCAGTTTATTGGCCGTATCAATCCGCATTTCTTTGTCCACGATTTCCTGTTTCAGACGATACATTTCCTGTTCATTTTCCAGATGTTCCTGTGAAAAAATATGCATCTCATCCTGAAGCTTAAACAGTTCTTCGGCAATATTTAAAGACAGAAGGATATTTTTATATTCCTGAGACAATTTTCCATACCCGTTTTGCTGTTTCAGTTCACGGATTTTTCCATCCACATAAGAAGCGATCCTCTGCATCTGTCCCTCGCTGCTGCCGGACAACATGTAGACTTTACCATCAATAACCACTGATACTTTTGTTTTGTTTTCCATTTTTATCCCCCATGTTAATAAAACTCTTCCGGTGCAGGAATCCCCAGATGTTCATAGGCGAATGGTGTCAACGCTCTGCCCCGTGGTGTACGTTTGATCAACCCTCTCTGTATCAGAAAAGGTTCATAGACATCTTCAATGGTACCGGAATCTTCCCCAATGGCCGCTGCCAGAGTGTCCAGCCCCACAGGTCGTCCGGCAAATTTTATCACCATTGTATCCAGAATATTCCGATCCGTATGGTCAAGCCCCATACTGTCGATTTCCAGAAGATCCAGCGCCTTCCCCGCCACCTCTTTGGTGATAATCCCGTCACAACATACCTGCGCATAATCTCTCACCCGTTTTAAAAGACGATTGGCCAGCCTTGGCGTTCCTCTGCTTCTTCTTCCAATCTCCAAAGCCCCCTGTGCATCGATCGATACCTCCAGCAAAGCGGCCGATCGCTCCACGATTGTCTGTAATTCCTGATCGGTATAAAACTCCAGACGATTGACCACACCAAAGCGATCCCGCAGAGGCGCCGTGAGCATTCCGGCTCTTGTGGTTGCACCAACCAGCGTAAAATGAGGAAGATCCAGGCGAATGGACCGGGCGGAAGCCCCCTTACCAATCATGATGTCGATGGAGAAGTCTTCCATCGCCGGATATAAGACCTCTTCTACCTGACGGTTGAGACGATGAATTTCATCAATAAACAAAACATCACCGTCCGCCAGTCCGTTGAGTACCGCTGCGATCTCCCCCGGTTTTTCGATGGCCGGCCCTGAAGTAATCTTTAAATGACTGCCCATCTCATGGGCAATGATTCCGGCCAGGGTGGTTTTTCCCAATCCCGGAGGGCCGTATAAAAGAACATGATCCAGAGATTCTCCCCGCATTTTTGCCGCCTCGATAAAAATATTCAGATTATGTTTTACTTTTTCCTGTCCGATATATTCTGTCAGATTATCGGGACGCAAGCTGCCTTCTGTGGCAATATCCTCTTCCAGCAGCTCTGTCGTTATCATTCTGTCCATAGTATCCCCTTATCCCATCATCATGATTTTTAATGCTTCTTTTAATAAAGTTTCCGCGTCAAGACTATCCGCGCCGGATACCTTGTGTACCGCACGATACGCCTCCCCGCTGGAATATCCAAGGGCTTCCAGAGCTTCTATGGTATCGGCAACGGCGCTGGCCTCCCCGGAATCATCCAAAAGATTCCCCGTCGTCCGTTCCGAATCCGGCATGCCGATGCCCAGCTCCTGCAGATCAAGCTTATCTTTTAGTTCTATGATCATTCTCCTGGCTCCCTTAGGACCGATACCTGGTGTTCGGGCAATACTTTTCACATCTTCACCGATGACTGCATAATAAAGATCTTCCACCGTCAGGGTAGATAAAACAGATAACGCCACCTTCGGACCAATCCCGTTTACACTAAGCAGAATCTGAAAAAGACGAAGCTCTTCTCTGGTCAGAAAACCGTATAAAGCCAACAGATCTTCCCGGACATATAAATATGTAAATAAGGTTACTTCTTCTCCCATATGTACTTTTTCACAAGCAGAGGATGTGACTTTGACCTGATAGCCCATCCCATGATTATCTATAACGATATTTTCCTGATCTGCATAAACTGCAGTCCCTTTAATATATGCAAGCAATGCTAAACTCCTGTTTTCTTCGAACTTATATTCTATCAAATGATACCATACTTCCCCGTAGATTACAACAACCCTGTTGAGAATCCAGCGTCTCTTCTTGAAGAGCATCTCTGTTCTTCCGGTTTGACAGAACATCGTTTCTCTGCTAGTATCCAGTTATTATCCCCGTAAACCGGCAAAACAGGCACAAAAAAGAGAGGAAAATCCATGTTAAAAAAGCAATATACTTATCCTGACCGTAGTCACCGTCAGGATAAAAAACAGGAACAATACATTTATCTGGATATAGAAACCACCGGCCTTTCCAGAGACAGAACCATCCTTTATCTCATTGGCTGCGGCTACTACGAACAACACAGGCTGCACATTCTCCAGTGGTTCAATGATGACGGCGTCAGTGAAGAACAGATTTTACAGGAACTACAGGATTTTCTCTCTTCCAAAAACGGCATTTTATTTACCTTTAACGGCGAGGGCTTTGATCTTCCTTATTTAAAACGACATTATGAATTACATGCCCTTCCCTGCAGCCTCGATGACTATCCTTCCTATGATCTATATAAACCCCTCAAACTCTTCCAGCCTCTTTTTCCTCTCTCCCACGGCAGACAGAAAGACTGGGAGAAATTTCTGGGTGTCAGCCGGGAAGATTCTTTCCATGGCGGCCAGTTAATTTCTATCTATAAGGAATATCTGCGGACAAAAAAAGAAGAACTTTTATCCCTCCTTCTTCTCCACAACGAAGAAGACATTCTGGGTATGACCGATTTATATCCGCTGACCAGCTATGGGCAGCTTCTCTCGGAAAAACTTACCTTTGCACGGGTTTCCTTTGCTTCTCTGGATGAAACGCCGGACCAGGGTTATCTCACCATACATGGATGTCTGCCTGAAAAAGTCCCAAAATCTCTGTGTCTTCGTGTTCCTCTTTCTCTTCAGAATGAAACAGGAAAAACTCCTTCGGACGTTTCGTTGGAACAGAACGTTTATCCTTTTCAACTCCACGTGGAGGAAGCGCAGGTACGGCTCACCCTTCCGGTTTTTGACGATACGTTATATTATTTTTACCCGGATTATCGTAATTATTTTTATCTTCCCAAAGAAGACCGGGCCGTTCATAAATCCATTGGCTGTTATGTGGATCAGCAATATCGACAAAAAGCAACGCCACAAAATTGTTATATTCGTAAAGAGGGGCTGTTTCTCCCTCTTCCCCTGAAACAAAAATATAAGGGAATCCAGGTTTTGCCCTCTGCCTATCAGGACAGGTTGACCCTTTATCACTTTCACCATAAAGAACGTTACGCCTATGTGGATGTCCGGCAACTTTTTGAGGAAGAGCATTCTCCACTTCTCCTTTATTTTAGTGACTGGATCAAAACCCTGCTGATCGAAGGCTGCCGTCAACATACCTAAAAGAAGACCACCGATACACTGCCTGTCTCCATGAGCAACGTATCGATGGTCTTTTATCTACATGAACTATTTCATTTCTTTTGCCAAAGCGGCAATTTCTTTTTTATTTTCTTCTGTCATGGCAGATTTAATGGTAATCACCGGTTCCGCAATGGTAATGTTTTTACATTTGGCCAGAGATTCTTTCATAATCTTCGCTGCCGTCGGACCCCATGATCCATTTTCCATGAGACCGATTTTACGATTCTGGTATCCACGTTCTACAATATCTGCCAGGAACTCACGCATAAATGGGAAAATCTCCGCATTGTATGTAGTGGTTGCCAGCACCATCTTCCCATAACGGAATGCATCTTCTACCGCTTCGGCCATATCGCAGCGTGCAAGGTCGTTCACTACAACTTTTGGACATCCTTCTTCTCTCAGCTTCTGTGCCAGAAGTTCTACGGCCTTTTTCGTATTGCCGTATACGGAAGTATACGCAATCACCGTTCCCTCTGTTTCCACACCGTAAGAAGACCAGGTGTTATATAAATCAAGATAATAGCCCAGATTTTCCGTCAACACAGGACCATGCAGCGGACAGATAATTTGAATGTCTAAAGCAGAAGCTTTCTTTAACAGATTCTGCACCATCATTCCATATTTTCCTACAATACCAACATAATATCTTCTGGCTTCGCAGGCCCACTCTTCTTCCACGTCAAGCGCGCCAAATTTACCAAAGCCATCGGCAGAAAACAGTACTTTGTCGGCAGAGTCATAGGTCACCATCACTTCCGGCCAGTGAACCATCGGTGCAAAAACAAACGTAAAGGTATGTTTTCCTGTGTTTAACGTTTCTCCATCTTTCACTACCACCTGTTTATGAGGAAAATCTGTTCCAAAGAACTGTTTCATCATCTGAAAAGTCTTTACATTGGCAACGATCTTGGTCTTTGGATACACGCAGGCAAAGTTCAGGATATTGGCGGAATGATCCGGCTCCATATGCTGTACAACCAGGTAATCCGGCGTGCGGTCGCCCAGAACTTCTTTCAGATTTTCCAGCCACTGCTCTTTAAATTTAGCATCTACGGTATCAAAAACGGTAATCTTCTCATCCATAACTACGTAGGAATTATAAGCCATGCCGTTCGGAACTTCATATTGCCCTTCAAAAAGATCGATCTCATGGTCATTTACGCCCACATAATAAATGTCGTTGGTAATTTTATTCAACATTTTTCCACCTCTCGTTAAAAGTTTTCGCATGATTATCTGTATCATTGATTATTTTATGAACGTTTTCATTATAGTGGATTTTTCTTTATATTACAAGGTAATTTCAAAAGAAACTCCTGAAAAGGAATCGGTTTTATCCCTGCACAAACTGACTGTAATACAGTTCCGCATAAAAACCATTTTTCTTTAGCAAGGTCTCATGATTTCCCTGTTCAATGATTTTCCCGTCCTTCATCACCAGAATCACATCTGCATTTTGAATGGTCGAAAGCCGGTGAGCGACAATAAAACTGGTCCGGCCTTCCATCATTTTGGCAAAGGCATTCTGAATTTTCACTTCGGTGCGGGTATCAATCGAAGAGGTTGCCTCATCCAGAATCAACATGGACGGAACATGGAGCATGATTCTGGTAATGCAAAGAAGCTGCTTTTGACCCTGACTCATCCCTGCCCCGTCTTCCGTGATCCAGGTATCCAGACCACGAGGCATTCTTCGAATAAATCCGTACGAATGTGCCTCTTTTGCCGCAGCAATGATCTCCTCATCCGTAAACCGTTCATCGCCCAGCGTGATATTTTCCCGGATGGTACCGGTTTTCAGCCAGGTATCCTGTAAAACCATGCCATAGGAACTGCGCAGACTTTCTCTGGTCACTTCCCGAATATCATGGTCGTCCACCCGGATGCATCCCCGATCCACATCATAAAAACGCATCAATAAATTAATAATCGTAGTCTTTCCACAGCCTGTCGGTCCGACAATGGCTATTCTCTGGCCCTGTCTGACCCGAAGGTTAAAATCCTCAATCAGTTTATCTGCGCGGAACCTCTCCTTACACTGCTTACAGTCCATCAGTGGATCGGA
>ENA-ORMO01003119-ORMO01003119.1-human-gut-metagenome-genome-assembly--contig:-NODE-3119-length-11486-cov-2.797131_pt1 | contig 11486 bp, 10 predicted proteins | sample MGYA00242106_ERZ509001 | MGnify/ENA primary metagenome ERZ509001 (study PRJEB26280, sample SAMEA2338736) | human gut metagenome | biome: human gut; feature: human-associated habitat; material: faeces... | reverse complement strand
ATGAATACTAATCAGACTTTTATCATCTAAAACCAGGGAGGTTTCCATGACTCTGCGCCATATGAAAATTTTTGTTGCCGTATATCAGGAACACAGCGTTACCAAGGCCGCTGACCGCCTTCACCTTGCACAGCCTTCTGTCAGCCTTGCTGTCCGCGAGCTGGAGGACTTTTATCACGTTCGTCTGTTCGACCGGATTTCCAGACATATCTATCCGACTGAAATAGGACACAAATTTTACGACTATGCGCTACATATCGTTTCTCTCTTTTCAGAAATGGAGAACGGTATCCCCAGCTGGGAAAACAAGGCGCCCATACACATCGGCTCCAGCATCACGCTCGGTAATCGTGTGCTTCCATCTCTTGTAAAAAGCTATCGCGCGGCGCATCCTGATATTCCCGTCCGGGTCACAATAAAAAATACCGAAACAATAGAACAATATGTGCTCAACAATAAAGTGGATTTTGCCCTTGTGGAGGGCGGTACTTCCCACACTGAATTTACAGCAGAGCCCTTTTATTCCGACCGTCTCTGCTTTATCGCCTCTCCACGGCATCCGCTTGCTGCCCTGCCGGATGTTCCCCTGGAAAAGATCGCCGAATATGACCTTTTACTGCGGGAACCGGGCAGCGCGGGAAGAGAAATCGCCGACAGCCTCTTTCTTTCAAAAGGCATCTCTATTTCCCCTGCCTGGGAAAGCGTCAGCACACAGGCGCTTTTGCGCGCCGCTGAAAATCTGCTCGGCATCGCAATCCTGCCCCGCCTTCTCGTTCAGGAAGAGCTTTCCTCAGGAGCTCTGGCAGAAATTCCTGTTTCCGATGCCGAATTGTCACGAACCTTCTATCTGATACGCCACCGCAACAAATATCTGCCGCCCTCTGCCGAAAGCTTCTGGGAACTGTGCCGCAGCTGGCAACCTTCGCAGACCTATTGAAAGTTTTACTGTGCAAAAGAAGCCCTCTCACGTTTTTATCCCCTCTCTTTTCATTGCATTTTCAGGCGGCTTCCTGTATAGTGTGTATATAAAACTTCCTATTATATAGACAACGGACCTGCTTTTCGTAAAGCCGGGCACGCAAAGGCTGACGGAATTATGCAGCGTTGCCAACAGAGAATACAAAGTGAGGATTTGAATATGTGGATCGCAGACAACTGGAAAGACTATGAAGTTATTGATACCTCCCGGGGCGAAAAACTGGAACGCTGGGGCGATTATACCCTTGTACGCCCTGACCCGCAGGTTATCTGGAATACCCCCCGCACCGCTCCCGGCTGGAAAAAGAAAAACGGACATTATCACCGCAGCTCTAAAGGCGGAGGTGAGTGGGAGTTTTTTAATCTGCCTGAAGAATGGAGTATCCATTATCGTGAACTGACCTTCCGCTTAAAACCATTCAGCTTTAAACACACCGGCTTGTTCCCGGAGCAGGCCGCAAACTGGGACTGGTTCGGAAACCTCATCCGTAACGCAGGACGTCCGATAAAAGTTCTCAATCTGTTCGCATATACCGGCGGCGCAACCTTATCTGCAGCCAGCGCCGGCGCAGCTGTCACTCATGTGGATGCCTCCAAGGGAATGGTAACATGGGCAAAAGAAAACGCTGCTGCTTCGGGCCTTTCTGATGCTCCCATCCGCTGGCTCGTTGACGACTGCGTAAAATTTGTCGAACGCGAAATACGCCGCGGCAATAAATACGACGGCATCATCATGGACCCTCCTTCCTATGGCCGCGGTCCGAAAGGTGAGATTTGGAAGATTGAAGAAAGCATCTATCCTTTTGTAGAGCTCACTTCACAGATTCTTTCTGATGACCCTCTCTTTTTCCTGATAAACTCCTATACGACAGGACTGCAGCCTGCGGTTTTGAGCTATATGATAAACACCGCTATCGTGCCGAAGTTCGGCGGCCATGTAGATGCACAGGAAATCGGTCTCCCCGTCACACAGAGCGGTCTCATTCTCCCCTGCGGAGCTTCCGGACGCTGGAGCCGTTCATAAACACTATTCCCACATTCCCCTGATATTTTCCCATACGCCCATCACCATTCCCTTATACCCCGGAACCATCTGTTCCAGAATGCTGCCGGGCGTATAGGATATCGGGGGTTCTCCCGGAAAATACTGATACATCCTCCATGCATATACAACAATCATCAATACAACTATCACTCCCGCCGCCGTCATGAGCCCTTTCGATTTTTTCCCGAATCCATATCGCATCACCGCAAAACAGACTCCCCATAATATCCATACTATCCCAAGAGGATTCATTCGGATTCCCCGTTCAAACTCTCCCATCAAAAAGGCCGTCACAGATCTCGTCATTCCGCATCCCGGGCACGGAAGTCCCGCCAGGATCACCGATGGACAAAATGCATGAAACAGCTTTCTGACTGTCACACTATAAATAGCAAACAGCAGAACAAATCCCCAATATGCCTTCATATCCCTTTTTATCCTGCCCCACACTTCTCCCGAATATCTTCCGGCTTTTCCCTTTTCCATGTTCATCTTCTCTCCCCTGCCTCAAGCCTTAGCCTTCTTCCATCAACTGTCACGATCCCCTCATCTTTCATCCGTCCCAGCTCCCGCATCATCGCGCTTCTGTCCACCGCCAGATAATCCGCGCAATCGGTATAGGAAAACGGCAAGTCAAAAAAAGGCCTTCCCCCGCTCCGGCTCAGATATCCGAAATAGACCAGAAGCTTCTGACGCAGAGAACGCTGGCACAGCACATCCGCGTGCATCATCGCCCTGCGCGCGCATCAAAATCTCCTCCAGAATCTGAGCTCTTGTCTCATGAAAATCATCGTTGGACGTCAGCTTGCGCTCATTGATAAATGCCACCTGGCAACGGCATCTGGATATCACATAGCACACTCCTCGTTCCATCTCCGGAAAACATTTTCTCACAAAGCTTTCTTTTTCCTGAAAATAGTCCAGTATCCTACGCTGCCCCTCCATATTCATGCTTTCTAAAAACGCATCCCCTTTCAGCATAATGCCGATAAGCTCCCTGTCATCATCCTGATTCATCAGTACCTGACGCTTTCCGAACTCCCGGACAGAGAGCATCCCGGCTTCGCTCATATGTGTTATCTGCTCTTTTGTCAAGCCCCAAAAGCTAAGAAATTGTCCCATATTTTCACACCATCATGTATATCATTTTTGTGCAAACCACTATATTTTGTATTATATTATATTTTTGTTGCCAGTGCAACTGTTTTTCAGAGCATCTGGATATATAATGAATCCTGTCGCCGCAGTTGATACTGCTGCTTCAAAAGTGCCATTTCTCCCGTCGGGGGAGGCGGAGAACTGCGCTTCGCAGCGTCTTTGCGGCTTCCGAAGGTGCGGTATGACAATGGCATTCATGAAAAGGAGAGAGTTTTATGAAAATTATCAAACGAAATGGTTCCGAAGCGAATTTTGACATTGATAAAATAGTATCCGCTGTTTCAAAAGCCAACAATTCTTCTGAAAACGCCAAGCTCACCCCCGAGCAGATACACGATATCGCAGAATATGTAGAATATAAATGCAGTAAAATGGGGCGCGCCGTATCCGTTGAAGAAATTCAGGATATGGTCGAAAATCAGATCATGTCCACCGGCGCCTTTGACCTTGCAAAAAATTATGTAAAGTACCGCTATCAGCGTACTCTCGTCCGCAAGGCAAATACTACCGATAACCGCATCCTTTCTTTGATCGAATGCAACAACGAAGAAGTAAAGCAGGAAAATTCCAATAAAAACCCTACTGTCAACAGCGTTCAGCGCGACTATATGGCAGGCGAGGTAAGCCGCGACTTAACACAGCGTCTTCTGCTCCCTCCCGATATCGTGGAAGCGGACAAAAAGGGCATCATCCATTTTCATGATTCCGACTACTTTGCACAGCATATGCACAACTGCGATCTGGTCAATCTTGAAGATATGCTTCAGAACGGCACTGTTATCAGCGAAACCTACATCGAAAAGCCCCATAGCTTTTCCACCGCCTGCAACATCGCAACCCAGATAATCGCGCAGGTTGCCAGCAACCAGTACGGCGGACAAAGCATCAGCCTCGCACATCTGGCTCCTTTTGTTCAGGTATCCCGTGAAAAGATACGCACCGAGGTGATCGAAGAAATCAAAACCCTCAACACCGAAGCTACTCCTGAACAAATAGATACTATCGTTGAAAAACGCCTCCACCGCGAGATTACCAAAGGTGTTCAGACTATCCAGTATCAGATAATCACACTTATGACGACCAATGGACAGGCTCCTTTTTTGACCGTGTTCATGTATCTGAACGAAGCCAAAAACGAACAGGAGAAAAAAGATCTCGCACTCATCATCGAAGAAACCTTAAAACAGCGCTATCAGGGCGTAAAAAATGAAGCCGGTGTCTGGATCACCCCTGCCTTCCCGAAGCTTATCTATGTGCTTGAGGAGGACAATGTGGACGAAGGCACAGAATATTTTTATCTGACCCAGCTCGCTGCAAAATGTACCGCAAAGCGCCTTGTTCCCGATTACATCTCCGAAAAGAAGATGAAGGAATTAAAGGAAGGCAACTGCTTCCCCGTCATGGGCTGCCGCAGCGCGCTGAGCCCGTGGAAGGATGAAAACGGCAATTACAAATTTTACGGCCGTTTCAATCAGGGCGTTGTGACGATCAACCTCGTCGACGTCGCATTATCCTCCGGCGGAGACATGGATAAATTCTGGCAGATTTTTGACGAGCGGCTCGACCTTTGCTATCGTGCCCTCATGTATCGCCACAACCGTCTGAAGGGTACGCTTTCCGACGCCGCCCCGATCCTCTGGCAGTACGGCGCTCTCGCCCGTCTTAAAAAAGGAGAGGCCATCGACAAACTGCTTTATGGCGGCTACTCCACGATTTCCCTTGGCTATGCCGGTCTCTATGAATGTGTAAAATACATGACAGGCAAGTCACACACCGACCCGGAAGCGACTCCTTTTGCGCTGGAAGTAATGGAATACATGAACGACGCCTGCAACAAATGGAAGGAAGAGACAAATATCGCTTTCTCCATTTACGGCTCGCCCATCGAGAGCACCACATACAAATTTGCAAAATGCCTGCAGAAGCGCTTCGGCGTCATCGAAGGCGTAACCGATAAGAGCTACATCACCAACAGCTACCATGTGCATGTATCCGAACCTATCGACGCCTTTTCCAAGCTGAAATTCGAGTCCCAGTTCCAGGCGCTTTCCACCGGCGGAGCTATCAGCTATGTGGAAGTCCCCGACATGCAGAACAATATCCCTGCCGTCCTTCAGGTCATGCGCTTCATCTATGATAATATCATGTACGCGGAGCTCAATACCAAAAGTGATTTCTGTCAGGAATGCGGCTACTCCGGCGAGATACGCATCGTGGAAGACGAACACAAAAAGCTCGTATGGGAATGCCCTAACTGCGGATGCCGTGACCAGAACAAGTTAAACGTTGCACGCCGTACCTGCGGCTATATCGGCACACAGTTCTGGAATCAGGGCCGCACACAGGAAATCAAAGAAAGGGTGCTTCATCTGTAATGAACTACGGAGAAATCAAAAACTGTGATATCGCCAACGGCGAGGGCGTCCGTGTCTCCCTCTTCGTCTCCGGCTGCACACATCACTGCAAGAACTGCTTCAACGCACAGACATGGGACTTTTCCTTCGGCTCTCCTTTCACAAAGGAGACTGAAGATATGATTCTCAATCTCCTTGCTCCCGGCTATATCAACGGGCTCTCCCTTCTTGGGGGAGAGCCCTTCGAACCGGATAACCAGCGCGCTCTTCTTCCCTTTTTAAAAAGAGTCCGCGCTGCATATCCCGATAAAACGATATGGTGCTACAGCGGCTATACGCTGGAAAGCGATCTACTCTCCGAAAGCCGCGCCCGCTGCGAAGTGACTGATGAAATGCTTTCCTGTATTGATGTCCTCGTGGACGGCGAATTTATCGAAGAACAGAAAAATATCAGCCTTGCCTTCCGCGGCTCCGAAAATCAGCGCGTTATCAACGTACCGAAAACGCTGGCTTCCGGCTCTCTTGTGTGGTACGACCTTGTCAGCCAGGATATTAAAATGTGAATATGAATATCTCAAATATCTGTTAAACCCAGTGTTTCCCTATTGCTTTTCCCGCCCTGCGCGATATACTAAGAGTATAGGGAAACATTTTTTTATCCAATAAGCTGACGCACAAAGCGTGACAGCATTGGGCCTTCCCTTAATTTAAAAGAAAGGATGTGATAGCCGATGGATATTACAATGGCGGATGACATCAGCGCCGAGTACCTCGGTCTTGTACAGGGCATACTGGATAATTCCGAATTCAAAAAGCTTCAAAGATACACACAGCACTATCAGACTACACGCTTTATGCACAGTCTGAACGTGTCTTATATCTCCTGGCTCCTCGCTAAGAGGTTCGGAATGGATGCCAGCGCTGCTGCACGGGCCGGACTCCTTCATGACTTTTGCGTATATGACTTTAGAGATAAACTTCCCGAAGGAGAGATACAGGCATTCTATCATCCCAAGGTAGCGGCAGAGACCAGTTCTGAGCAGTTCCATATTTCCGCAAAAGAACATCAGGCAATCCTGTCCCATATGTTCCCGCTCGGGCCTATGCCCCGCAGCCGGGAAGCATGGATCATCAGCTTTGCCGATAAAATCTGCGCCATTACCGAATTCTGCCGTTTCCGTATCGCCCTTGCCCGCAAAGGCAGGGTCGCACTCAGCTACGGCTGAACAGCAGGTCTCCCATCAAGACACATATGATAAAGTCTTTGGACTTCATCACTCAAAAATCCCCGGCTTTCCGCCCAAAACGGCATGCCGGGGATTTCTTTGCTGCATTTTTTTGCTTTATTGCACTTATCCTCTTGACTGTAAACCTTGTTTATAGCTTATAATTACCCTCAGTGTACAAGAGTAATACACGACCACTTATGGAAAGGAAGGAAAAGGCATGACTATAAAAGAGACCGAAGAGCTGACAGGCTTATCCCGTTCCAATATCCGCTTTTACGAAAAAGAAAAGCTTATCGTCCCATCCCGAAATGAAAATAACGGCTATCGGGACTATTCAGAACAGGATGTGGAAAATATAAAAAAAATCGCATATCTCAGAACATTGGGACTTTCTATCGATGATATCCGAAATATCATCTCTGAAAAAATAACGCTGCGTGAAGCTATCAGCAAACAGCATGAACTATTAAAAAACCAGATTTCCGGTCTGAATCAGGCAATGGTTATCTGTGAAAAAATGCTTGCTTCCAAAAATATGGGATACGGCGAATTGCAGATAGAACGCTATGTACCACAAGTACAGGAATACTGGGATAACAATGAACCTGTTTTTAAACTGGATTCCGTCAGCTTTATATATATATGGGGCAGCTTTCTCATATGGGCAGTCATCACTGCCCTGTCCTTCATGACAGCTCTGCTGGCTTACAGAAACCTGCCGCCGGAAATCCCGATACAGTGGAACAACGGGATAGCCTCTTCATTGGCCGACAAGCAGTTCATTTTTGCATACCCGGTTATGTGCATCCTCATCCGCTTCCTGCTGAGGCAATTTATTTTTGCAAAAATACAAATGAATAGCCGCTATGGCGAACTTATAACAGAATACTTAACGAACTATATGTGCTTCGTCGCATTGTCCGTAGAAGTCTTCTCTATCCTTTTTATCTACGGCATTGTAAAAAATGTCGTAATCCTGCTCTTTGCAGATACTGCTGTCCTGCTCGGGCTATTGCTCATAGGGCTTATCAAAAAAGATACATATCTCTGTTAAAAAAGGGCTTTCCGAAAAATCGGAAAGCCCTTTGAATTCTATTATTAATAGATTCTGTCAAAGATTACTCGATGATAGAAACTACACGGCCTGAACCAACAGTTCTGCCACCCTCACGGATAGCGAATGTCAGACCCTGCTCCATAGCGATAGGATGGATCAGCTCGATGGTCATCTCTACGTTATCGCCAGGCATGCACATCTCTGTGCCAGCAGGCAGCTCGCAAACGCCAGTAACGTCAGTTGTACGGAAGTAGAACTGAGGTCTGTAGTTGTTGAAGAAAGGTGTATGACGGCCACCCTCGTCCTTTGTCAGAACGTAAACCTGAGCGGTAAATTTGTGATGGCATGTAACAGTGCCGGGCTTAGCCAGAACCTGTCCTCTTTCGATTTCAGTTCTCTGGATACCACGCAGCAGAGCGCCGATGTTATCACCAGCCTGAGCCTCATCCAGCATCTTACGGAACATCTCGATACCTGTAACAACAGTCTTCTTGGTCTCTTCTTTGATACCAACGATTTCAACTTCCTCGTTCAGGTGCAGAGTACCTCTCTCAACACGGCCTGTAGCAACAGTACCACGACCTGTGATGGTGAATACGTCCTCGACAGGCATCAGGAAAGGCTTGTCTGTGTCACGCTCCGGATCCGGAATGAACTCATCAACAGTGCTCATCAGCTCAAGGATCTTATCGCCCCACTCGCTGTTGGGATCTTCCAGAGCCTTCAGAGCAGAACCTCTGATGATCGGGCAGTCATGGAACTCGTACTCTTCCAGCTGCTCGGTAACTTCCATCTCAACCAGCTCAAGCAGCTCGTCGTCGTCTACCATGTCGCACTTGTTCAGGAAAACAACGATAGCCGGAACGCCTACCTGACGGGACAGCAGGATGTGCTCTTTTGTCTGAGCCATCAGACCGTCTGTAGCAGCAACAACCAGGATAGCGCCATCCATCTGAGCTGCACCAGTGATCATGTTCTTTACATAGTCAGCATGGCCAGGGCAGTCAACGTGCGCATAATGTCTCTTCTTGGTCTCGTACTCAACGTGAGCGGTGGAAATGGTAATTCCACGTTCTCTTTCTTCGGGAGCCTTGTCGATCTGATCGAAAGCAACGGACTCACCCGTACCAAGTCTCTCATGAAGAACCTTGGTGATAGCCGCAGTAAGAGTAGTCTTACCATGGTCAACGTGCCCGATAGTACCAATGTTACAATGGGGCTTAGTTCTTTCAAATTTAGCTTTAGCCATTTTTGATAATCCTCCTTAAAACAATAGATGCTCTTTGTTTCTTCTTCCAACCGGCTACTTTTGATTATATTCGATAATGCCGATATTTTCAACCTTATTTTGCCTTATTTTGCTTTTACTGCAAGCACCTTCTCCGCAGGAGAAGAGTCACAACTTTTATTTCGCTTTCGCTGCAAGCACCTTCTCCGCAGGAGAAGGGTCACAACTTTTATTTCGCTTTCGCTGCAAGCACCTTCTCCTGTACGTTCTTCGGCACCTGTTCATATTTCTCAAAGAACATGGAGTAGTTACCACGGCCCTGTGTCTTGGAACGAAGGTCGGTGGAATAACCGAACATCTCTGCGAGCGGCACATAGGCTCTCACCATCTTGCCTCCGCCGATATCATCCATTCCTTCGATACGTCCGCGGCGGGAGTTAATATCTCCGATAACGTCTCCCATATATTCTTCCGGCATAGTCACTTCCACCTTCATGATGGGCTCCAGCAGAACCGGATTCGCCTTGCTCATAGCATCTTTGAATGCCAGGGAGCCTGCGATATGGAACGCCATTTCGGAGGAGTCCACTTCATGATAGGATCCATCATAAACGATGGCATGAACACCGAGTACCGGATATCCGCCCAGGATACCTGCCTTGGAAGCTTCTTCAATACCCTCTCCGACTGCGGGGATGTATTCCTTCGGAATAGAACCGCCGACAACCTGAGATTCAAATTTGAAGGTTTCTTCGCCGTTGGGATCCATAGGCTCGAACTTCACCTTACAGTGTCCGTACTGACCACGTCCACCGGACTGCTTCGCGTACTTGCTGTCCACATCAACAGCCTTGGTAAAGGTTTCCTTATATGCAACCTGAGGCGCACCTACGTTTGCTTCCACCTTGAACTCACGCAGCAGTCTGTCCACGATAATTTCCAGATGGAGCTCTCCCATACCTGCGATGATGGTCTGTCCAGTCTCCTGATCCGTATGTGCACGGAAGGTAGGATCCTCTTCTGCCAGCTTCGCAAGCGCTTCGCCCATCTTGCCCTGACCAGCCTTGGTCTTGGGTTCGATTGCCAGCTCGATAACCGGTTCCGGGAATTCCATGGATTCCAGAATTACCGGATGCTGCTCGTCACAGATCGTATCACCGGTGGTGGTGAACTTAAAGCCTACTGCTGCAGCGATATCACCGGAATATACTTTATCCAGTTCCTGTCTCTTGTTGGCATGCATCTGAAGAATACGTCCCACACGTTCCTTCTTATCCTTTGTGGCATTGAGCACATAGGAGCCGGAATTCATGGTTCCGGAGTAAACGCGGAAGAACGCCAGCTTACCAACGAACGGATCGGCCATGATCTTGAATGCCAGAGCGGAGAAAGGTTCTTCATCAGAAGAATGTCTCTCTACTTCGTTTCCATCCAGATCAACGCCCTTGATCGCAGGGATATCTGTCGGTGCAGGCATATACTCAAGAATCGCATCCAGAAGCTTCTGTACGCCCTTGTTCCTGTATGCAGAACCGCAGCATACCGGAACTGCTGTACATTCGCAGGTTGCTTTTCTCAGCACAGCCTTCATTTCCTCTACGGAAGGTTCTTCCCCTTCCAGATACATCATCATCAGATCATCATCCAATTCGCAGACCTTCTCTACCAATTCGGAACGATACAGTTCTGCATCATCCTTCATGTCTCCAAGATCATCTGTAACGGTGATGTCTTCGCCCTTATCATCATTATAGATGTAGGCTTTCATCTCGAACAGGTCGATGATTCCTTTGAATTCATCTTCCTTGCCGATGGGCAGCTGCAGGATGACCGCATTCTTGCCAAGTCTTGTCCTGATCTGATCCACTGCTCCATAAAAATTCGCACCAAGAATGTCCATCTTATTGATAAACGCCATTCTCGGAACATTATAAGTGTCTGCCTGACGCCAAACGTTTTCAGACTGAGGCTCAACGCCGCCCTTTGCACAGAACACGCCAACAGCGCCATCCAGTACTCGCAGGGAACGCTCAACCTCAACGGTGAAGTCAACGTGTCCTGGGGTATCGATGATGTTGATACGATGCTCTAATGCTCCAGCCTTTGGCTTGCAGTGATCCTGCAGGGTCCAGTGGCAGGTAGTAGCAGCGGAAGTGATGGTGATACCTCTCTCCTGCTCCTGAGCCATCCAGTCCATGGTAGCAGTACCTTCATGAGTATCACCGATCTTATAGTTTACACCAGTGTAATACAGAATACGCTCAGTTGTGGTGGTCTTACCAGCATCGATATGAGCCATAATTCCGATATTTCTGGTTCTCTCCAATGGATATTCTCTTCCAGCCAAGGGATTTTCCTCCTTAAAATTGTGAAAAAGGGAAATCTGCAATTAGAAACGGTAGTGAGCAAACGCCTTGTTTGCCTCTGCCATCTTGTG
>ENA-ORMO01003099-ORMO01003099.1-human-gut-metagenome-genome-assembly--contig:-NODE-3099-length-11573-cov-2.349974_pt1 | contig 11573 bp, 9 predicted proteins | sample MGYA00242106_ERZ509001 | MGnify/ENA primary metagenome ERZ509001 (study PRJEB26280, sample SAMEA2338736) | human gut metagenome | biome: human gut; feature: human-associated habitat; material: faeces... | reverse complement strand
CATTCCCGGCGACTTTTTTGCTTACTTTTTTGGTCGCGCAAAAAAGTAAGTGCCCATGCGGCATGAGCGGACGCAGAAAGAACAAACGCCGGTCGGCGACAGACATATAATTAAACTGTACAATTAATCGGCAAGAAAATAACTCGCGATCTTCCGGTCGCGCGGGCCGCAGCCTCGCCCCGCGGAAACTCGCTCGCTCGCCATGCTCGTTCACGTTCTCCGCAGGCTGCGGTCCTTTGACAAGCAAACCTACGTTTTTCGACCCGGCAGAATTATCGGTCAGGTTGTTCGAGGCCGGCGTATGGCCGGAGAGTATATACTTGCCCTGTTTATTCTTGTGGCGTTATATTTGCATGGATTCCTTCGAAAAAGATTCTTTTATGCTGATTATGTTGTCGCCCGCTAAGACGATGGATATGTCGTCCGAAAGCGTTTCCGGTTTTCCCGCCGGTACGGAACCTGTTTTTGCCGCCGATGCCCGGAAGCTGGCTACGGCCATGCGCCGTTTTTCCGAAGCGGAATTGGCGAAGATGCTGAAAATCAGTCCGGCTCTGGCGGCACAGAACTATGAACGTTACCGGTTGTTCGGCCGTCCGTCTAATCCGCGCAAGGAAGCGATCGCCGCTTATAACGGCAGCGTGTTCAAAGCCATCGGCGCGGCGACCCTCACGGCAGACGACCTGCTTTACGCGCAGGATCGTATCCGGATCGTTTCGACGCTTTACGGACTGGTCAGGCCTTTAGATCGGATCGAAGCCTACCGGATCGCTTTCAGCCTGAAACTGTTTCCGGAACAGGGAAATCTGTACGACTATTGGTTGCCGAAACTGACCGAGCCGTTGATCGCCGATGTGCGCAAAGCGGGCGGGATATTGGTGAATCTGGCGAGCCTCGATATCCAGGGGGCATTGCGTATGGACGAAGTGCGCCGGGCGGTGCGGGTGGTTACGCCGGAGTTCCAGGAACTGCGCGACGGCAGGTACGAAACGGTACGTACTTATGCGAAAATATGCCGCGGCGTGATGACGCGGCATATCATTCAGCAAAGGATCGAGTCTGCGGACGAATTGGTGAAATTCATGTGGAACGGATTCGCGTTCAATCCGGAGGTTTCGGACGGGGAACGTTATGTGTTCACCCGCGAACGCAGGCCGTAACCTTATTCCGGCACGTAGATGATCTCGCCGTTCTCCATTTCGTAGGCGATACCTACCTTGCGGCCTTTCTTGCCGGAGGCGTCCTGCGATTCGGAAGGTTTGTACTTGGTGATTTTCTGGCCCTCTTTGGTGATGATCTCCATGTTGTCCTTGCCGGGGTTCTTGACCATCGTATAGTCTTCCTGCGAGAAGACCTCCGTCATGTTGAATTTGGTCACCAAAGCCACCATCAGGGCCACGGCGAAGACCATCGCCACGTCGAACAGGTTCGAAAGCAGGGCCACCGGATCGTGATCTTCGCCCGTGTTCAGGATTCTTCTCCGCTTCATTGATTCACCGCGTTTTTGGTTACCGTCATCTCTTTGATATGGGCCGTGTGCGATGCCTCGCGGGCTTCGACCGCAATGGCCGAAATATAGTCCAGCGAGGTGAGGTCCTGAGCCGCCCAGCGTTGTTTGACCTGGAGCAGGACGAATCCCACGGCCCCGGCGAACAGTCCGATCACGGTGGTGGCGAAAGCGACCTGCATGTTGTAGGCCATGGTGCTGATGTCCCCGGTCGAAAGTCCCATCAGGGCCGGCCCCATGGGGATCAGCGTACCCATCAGGCCGAGGATCGGCCCGAATTTGGTCAGCATCTTGGCATGCCCCAGTTCCCGGTCGGCGTTGATTTCGTATTCCGAGACGATGCGGTTGTTGGCGGCTTCGCTCCCCTTGCCGTTTACCAGTTCGCGTGCCGCCAGTATGAATGCGGAGACGGGTTGCGCCGCCAGCATTTCGCCGAACGGGACGAGGTTCGTCGTGTCGAGTTTGTTCATCTCGGCGGCGACGGCCTGGTGGATTTTCCGGCGCTGCATGTAACGGTTGTAGAATCCGCCCAGCATGAAGATCGATTTCACGAAAAAGAAGAGCAACCCGACGACCACGGGAACCAGCAGTCCGTTCGAGATCCAGAAAAGAAGGTTTGAAACGTATTCCATTACAGTTAGTTGTGTTGTTTTTTCAGTTTTTTGAGGATGCGGGGCGCGAAATAGCCCGCTGCGAAAAGTACGGCCACTACCGAAAGGGCCAGCCCCATGCTGCGCCAATCGACCGGCGCGCTGTGGCTCGCTACCGCCGCCGAGGGGTGGAAGACCGTGCAGCAGATCGTGAGCGCGAAGATCAGCATGCCGGTCAGCAGGGTCAGTTCGATGCGTCCTTCGTCCGAGGGCAGCAGCGCCCGGGCCGCGAAGTCTCCTCCGGCCAGTATCACGAAGATACCGACGGCCAGCCATACGCTGACCGCGGTGAACGAAGTTCCCGCAAACGTGAAGAAAAGGTTGATTTGCAGATAGAACAAGGCCGGGAAAATCAGCAGCGAAGACATGTACCGGAGCCAGCGGGTCTTGCGCAGCGGCACGATCCGCGCCCAGCAGGTGCCGAACGTGAGCAGCAGATCGAGCATGACGGCCAGCGAGATGTTCATCAGCGCTTTTTGTTCCGACAAGGCGTTCTCTACCTGGAGCTTGTTGATTTCCATGGCGTAGGGGTGGCACAGCCACACGAAGCCGGCGCATAACAGGCCGAACGACAGCCCCTGCCACCGTCGGGGCAGGAGACTGTCGGTCAGCACCGTCTTGACGACGGCCAGCAGGGTTAATAATAGCAATACGCTGTCCATAGAGGGTCTATGCTTTGTGTTTACGTACTTTGCGCAGAACCAGCATGACGGCCACCGCGGCGCAGATCACACCGAAAGCGCCCAGCGCGATACCCAGACCGCGGAACGGTTTTTCCGTTTCGGCCGTACCGTTGAACTGTTCTTTTTCGAGCACCATGCCTTTGTTATCCGCATTGTCCGACGGCGCGGCGGAGATGGCACGGTTTACCGAAGCCTTGTAGGATTGCGCCTTTTCGGGCGCGAGCTGCCGGCCGATGAAATCGCGCAGTTTGGCATTGTCGCACGTGAATCCGCTGCATGCGGCCTCGTGCTCGGTCACCATTTCGCTGTGCAGTTCGGCGATGGCTTTCAGTTGTTCCGGCGTGGCCTTCCAGTACCCCTTGCGGGCCGTTTCCATCATCACGGCGGTCATCTCCTGCAGGGCGGCCGGGTTCTCGCGGTCGAAAAATTCTCGGGTGCCCAGATTCAGGTCGTCTTCGACATAAATGTCGTAGATCCGGTCCCATATCTCTTTGTCGATCGCCGCGGGCTTCATCACGTTCCAGCCGTAGGTGTTGCGCACGATCTCGGTGAAGTTGTTCGCCGACGACGCGCCGCCCTTCATCTGTTCCTTGATGTAAACCGGATTGAAGATCGTGGTGCGCGATTCGACGCCGATCGCCTCTTTCAGCTCCTGTACGCGGGCGTGGTGCCGGTTGCGCAGGTCGTTGAAATAGGTGTCGGGGTCTTTGCCCGTCACGTTGCGTACCGTCAGGTTCATACCGCCCATGAATTCGTACACGTGGTCGAGGCTCAGCGCCCCCCAGGTGTTGCTCTGGCGCGGCTGTACCACGGCGTCGGTGTTTTGCAGGGCCGCTTCGAACACGCCCGCCTTGAAATCGCCCCACTCTTCGGAGCTGCCGTACACGGCGCCCATGTTGTTGAGATAGGTATCCGCGATTTCGCGCTCGTTTTCCCAGCGGTCGCCGCTCTCGACCATGCCCGTGATGCCGGTGCCGGCCATCCCGTTCAGGCCGCCGAAAATCCGCCGGGTGGACAGCTCGCGTGCCTCTTTGGGAGAAAACCCTTTTTCGAGCAGGACTTTCTCGGCGTCCACCTGTCCTTTGGCGACGTAATTTTCCCCGCCGTCGTCGGCGGCGGCAGCCATCCCGATGGCTTTCTGGATCAGGGCCAGGCGCGAGGCGGCCAGGTCACGCAGCTGTCCGGAGGTCTGTACCACCACGTCGATCCGCGGACGGTTCATTTCCGAGGCGGGAACCAGCCGGATATCCATCACGCGGCCGAACTGGTCGCGGATCGGTTCGGCACCCAGCATCCACAGTATCTGGGCGATGGTGGCCCCTTCGCTTTCGATGAACGCGCCCGACCAGAGCGTGAAGCTCACTTTCTGCGGATAGTTGCCGCCGTGGTTTTTCAGGTAGTCGGCCAGCATCTGTTCGCCCATCGCGACGCCTTTCTCCCATGCCGCGGGCGAGGGGGTGGCTTCGGCGTTGATCGAATAGAGGTTGCGCCCCGTGGGTAGGGTGTTGGGGTTGGCGATGTAGTCGCCGCCCGGGGTCGGGGCCACATAACCGCCGTCGAGCGCATCGACGAACGATTCCAGTTCGACGGAGGGGCTTTGCTCCAGCGCCGTCTTGTAGTTGCGCACATTGGCCACCGCATCGGCGATGTTCATCACCGCATCGGCGAATTCCTTGTCTGCGGCGGTTACCGTATCGGTTCGGGCCGCTTTCATGGCGGCCATCATCTGTTTGACCTTTTCGGCCTGCTTCGGATCCATTTTCTTCATGGCCTCCTGCATGGCTTTCCGGTCGGGGTGTTTTCCGGTCGAGTCTTTGCCCGTCCGCATGGCTTTGAGCATCGCCATACGGTCTTTCGGTTTGGACAGTTCTCGGATATGCCGTGCCCGTGCGAGCTGGGAGTCGGAGATACCTAAGCGTGCCAGAACGGCATCCGGGGAGAGTGCGGCACGGGCTAAGAGACTTTTCACGGCCGCCTGCGCCGGGGTGCGGTACCGGCGGTTGAAAAAAGCTGTATTGTCGATCTGTTTCTGGGTGATTTTGCCGTTCAGTTTGTCGAGCGCGGCCAGCCCGTAGGCGATCGGGTCGGTGGCCAGCAGTTCGACCGAGGAGTTGATTTTCTCCGGGCTGAACGCTACCCCGAGCGTGTACATGCCTCCCGTGATTTTTTCGGAACAGAGTTCTTCTGCGAAGTTTTCGATCCGTTCGATATCTTCGTCCGTATAGGGCTGTGTCTTCACGCTGTCCAGTTTCAGGTCGCGGTGCAGCCCCATTCGCAGGGCCTGCTCCTTGATTTTCAGGTTTTCCTGCTGCGAACGGTCGTCTTCTTCTTTCGACAGGTAGTTCTGTATCTGTTCCAGCAGCCTGCCGACCTCGCCGCGCATTTCGGTTTCGATGAAGGGCGGGGTCAGGTGCGACACGGTGGTTGCATAGCTGCGCCGTTTGGCGATGATCCCCTCTCCGACGTCCCCGATCGTATAGAGGTAGAAGTGAGGCAGGTCGCCCACCAGACGGTCGCTCCAGTCGGCGGTCGAAAGGGCCACCTGTTTGCCGGGAATGAATTCCAGCGAACCGTGCGTCCCGAAGTGGATCATGGCGTCCGCCCCGAAGCCGTAGCGCGTCCAAAGGTAGGAGGCTATGTAATGGTGCGGAGGCACGGGATTGTCGCCGTGTACGGCCGCGAAACTGTTTTCGCCCGTACCTTGCGTCGGCTGGGGCAGCAACGCCACGTTGCCGAACCGGATGCGGGTCACGGCGATGCTGTCGCCGGCCGTATAGAACCCGCCCGGGGCCGCGCCGTGTTTGGCGGTCAGTTCGGCGTACTGTTCGGGACGCAACGCTTCGTGAAGCCAGCCGTCGTATTCGGCCGTCGGAATCAGTTCCGGATAGCCCGAACGCAGGTAACGCCCGATATTGCCTTCGGCATAGCTGTTGAAGACGGGGCCGCGTTCCATGACTGCCTTTTCGAACTCTTTTTCCGAGGCCGGAAGGCCGCTCAGGTCGTACCCTTCGCTTTGCAGTTTTTTCAGGAAATGGTAGAGCGAGGGCAGTACTTCCAGACCGGCGGCCACCAGCGAATTACTGCCCGGCCCTTTGAAGTAATAGATCGCGATTTTTTTATCCTTATTGGCTTTGGTCCGGAGTTTCAGGTAATTCGCGACGGTGCCGGCGAATTGTTCGGCCCGGCCCGGAATGGCTTTGAACAGGTACAGCCCTTCGTCGTCGATGAACTGGGCGTTGATAGCCATCGGCACGATGCCGCCGTCCAGTTCGGGCATCACGACGCTCTGACTCAGGAAGCCGCCTACCATACCCTGTTTGTCGGCCATCCAGTGGTCGTAGGTGTCGTTGATCGTGATCGGGCAGATGACGGGAATGTTTCGTTCCTTGAGCCATTCGACGCCGCGTTCGCCCTGTCCCATCAGCATACGGCCGTGGGGCATGTAGATGACGGCGTCGGGGCTGATCTCCTGCAACAGTTCCAGCCGTTCGGCGAAACTCGAAACCGGATAGACGTTCATTCCGCGGGCCTCGAGGTTGCGGATCAGCGAGTCGAGGTGCTCCTTGTTGGTGTCGAACGGCCCGGCCATTCCCACCAAAAGGGCCACTTTCGGCCCTTGTTCCTTGTAGAATCCGTTTTTCCTGTAATAAGCGTCGAACTCCCCGACCGTAGCGAAAGTTTGTTCGTCATCCAGGTGGAACAGCACGTCGCCGCTGATCTCGACCGGCGGTTCGATCGCCCCGGTGAAGAGGTTTTTGCCGTCCAGGTCGCGCCGGATCCAGTTGAACAGGCTGCGGTAGTTTTTCGTACCGCCGTTGCCGAGGTAAGCCTTTACGGTTTCCCTCTGCGTGGAATCGAGGCTCGTGATGTTATTGGCCGGATCGGTGACCGAGGTGGAGTAGATCGGAACTCCCTTGGCTTTGAGCTTTTCGAGCACGGCCCGGTGGTCGTCGGTCATCCGGATGCCCATGCCGAAAATCAGTACGGCATCGTAATTCTTCAATTTTCCAAATTGTTCCAACTCGACCGATTCGAGCTTCACGGAGTTGTTATCCAGCGATTTGGCCATACGGGCCATCTGGTATCTCGGGAAATTGACCATTGCAACCCGGGTAGGGCCGGCCGCCGCGTAACATAACCATACCACCAAAATCGCGGCGGCCAGGGCTATACCCGTTATGAGCGCTATCTTTTTTCTCTTCTTGTTCATCGTATTCGTTTAGTTCCTTTTCCGGAAAAGTTGTTCCACGTCCAGCGAGACGCCGGCGAAGAAGGTGATACCCGGCGATACGGAGGTGTTGAAGCTGTGGACGTCGGCCTTGTAATTGAACAGGTTGTCCGCTCCCAGATTCAGGCTCACGGCATTCCGGAAACGCTGGGTCACCACCAGTTTCCACATCGTGTAGGCCGGATAGCGTTGTTTGTACACGGAGCCGGTCGTCCCGTCCGGATTGGTGTATTCGTCGTCGAACGTATGGGTCGTCACGGCGCTCAGTATGCGGCCTGTCAGATTCACGTCGAGGCCGTAGTTGCGGCGTTTGAGACCGTATTCGAACCGGATAGTGGCCGAGTGCGGGCGGGCCGTCGAAGCATTGACCCCGTCCACCGGCTGGTAGTCGTGCACATAGGCGTACGAGGCGGTGATCCCGAAGCCGTAAGGCAGTTTGACCGAAACGTTGGCGTCGATGCCCCATACTTCGGCCCGGCCGATGTTGGTATAATAGGAGGTGTCTCCGTCATTGTTCCAGATGTTGGAGATCTTGTCCCGGATGTTGTTGTAATATCCGATGACCGAGGCGGAGAATTTGCCTTTGGTGTATTCGGCCGACAGCGATACGTTCTGGCTCTTTTCGGGCACCAGATCGGGGTTGCCGACCAGTTGGAACATCCCCTGGTGGCTCCAGTCGGTGTACAGTTCCTTGAGGGTCGGCGATTTGAAGCCGCCGCCGTAGGACAGGCGCAGGGTTACCGGATTGAGTTTGTACATCAGCGAAACTTTCGGGCTGACGTGCGCTCCGTAGGTCGAATGGTAGTCGAGCCGCGCCCCGTAAACGAGGTTGAGTTTCGGGATGAGGTTCACGTCGTGCTGCGCGAAGCCTACGTAGGTCTCGGTCGAGTGTTCCGGCTTGTCGCCTTTGAACTGGTAGGTGTTCAGTTTGTCCCCGAAAAACTCGGCCCCCACGGTCAGCGTGCCGGCGCCGCGGAACGTGTTGTTGTACTGGATGCGTCCGGTGTGCTGGATATTGGCGTAGTTTTTATCTTTTTCGTCCAGCCGGAGGTAGTAATCGAATTTATCGTATTCGTCGAATTTATAACTTCCTTCGATGTTCTGCCGGTCGTCGATCGCGTAGTTCAGGTTCAGCCGTCCCGTATAGCCGCGGTACAGGTCGTGTACCTTCGTACTGGAATATTGTTCGTGATTGTAATAAGTACCGGCGGCGGTGATGGTCAGCGGATCGACCGGCTTGATGACGAACTTCTGGTTGATGTCCCAGTCGCTGTACCCGTATACGGCGGTCGTGCTGCCCTGGTCGTCGTTGGATACCTGCTCTCCGTCCGGGTATTCGATATGCGATTCGCCGGTGTTGGTCAGGGAATATCCGTTGCGGTGTTTGTAGGTTCCGGTGGTGAAGCTGTTGAATCGTTTGGTGTTGAAACCGAGCGCTCCGCCGTAGCGCTGCTCGTTTTCACGGCCGTAACGGGCATTGACGTTCAGCTGCCACGGTTCGGTGGCTTTCTTGGTGATGATGTTCACCACGCCTCCGATGGCGTTCGAACCGTACAGGGCCGAAGCCGCGCCTTTGACCACTTCGATCCGTTCGATATTCTCGACGTTCAGTCGGTCGTAGTCGATATTGTCGCGGGCTTCGCCGGCGATGCGTTCGCCGTCGATCAGGAACAGCACGTAATTGGCCCCCATCCCCGACAGGTTGATGTTCATCGTACCGCCGTGGCTGGTGAATTCGATACCCGGCATGACCATTTCCAGCAGGTCTTTGACCGTCGTGGCGTCCGTTTTCTTGATCTCGTCGGAGCGGATCACGCGGGTGATGACGGGAACGTCTTTGAGCAGTTTCGGGGTACGCGTGGCGGTGACCACCACGTCTTCCGACTGGAGTTTCCATACCGGATCGTCTTCGTCCGGCGCTTTTCCTTTCTCTTTGGCGGAAAGAGTAAGGCAGCCCAGCAGGGCCAGGCTGCCGGCCATCAGCAGTGATTTGTATAGCATGGCCTTATTCTACCGGATATTCGTATTCGAAAGCGATGTGTCCCCCCTCGCCTTTGTCGTTCGTGTAGTCCGTGAACTTCACTTTGGCGTATTTGCCTTCGGCGGTCTTGATGAAATAGACGTTGCCGTTCACGGTGTACGTCGGCGGCATGCCGGAGCTGGTGTACCAGTCGGCGAGCGCTTCGTTTTTGGATTGTTCGGCTTTGGTACGCATGTCGGGGAACGAAATCTCCGCTTTGGTGTCGATCGTGTAGGTCACTTCGCCCGGTTTTTCGGTTACCGCGGACATGTCGGTCGAACTTGTTTTGTATGCGCCGCCGTTACCGCATCCGGACGGGCCGCTGTTGGTGCGGATGTCGCCGCGGTGGAAAGCGAGGTCCCATGTTTTGCTATTGTAGAGGGCGGAGTAGCTTCCGTCGGTTTCGATGACCGCTTCTTTGTCGAAAGAAAAATATACCCATTTGTCGAAACCGGGAGCGTCGATTACGGTACTTCCGCTTGCGGGAGGCGGGGTGCCTCCTTTATCGTCTTTGCACGAGTTGAAAGTCATTGCTGCGCACAGGGCGGCAGCGGCACAGAGTGAAATTTTTAACATGGTTTATGGTTTGGTTAAATGAATTGAAAAATCCGGCCGGGAAGAGGTCAAAAAAGAACTCCTGCATTTCCGGCATGGCTTCCGGACGCAGGAGTTCTCGGCATTTATTGAGTTGGCTTACAAAATAAATTCGCTGACATCTTTGTTCTGATTTTTACATTACAAAGGTCAGCGAATTTGCCTGGGCGGGCAATCCCCATATATTAGGAAAAATCGGGGAATTCATCCCCACTTGTAGGGGGATTTTGTCTTTATGTTTCTTTCAGTCAGTGATTTAAGCGTTATTCAATGTCCGACTGGTCGATCAGATTGTTCAGCAAAGCATATACCGTGAGGCCCGAAACGGTTTTGATTCCCGTTTTGCGCGTAATGTTCTTCCGGTGCGAGATGACCGTATGTACCGAGATGTGGTGCGCGTCGGCGATCTCTTTATTGGTCATGCCTTTGGCTACCGAGACCAGTATTTCGCTTTCGCGGTCGGTCAGTTCGTATCCTTCGCCCGAAGGTTCCGTTTCGTGCGTGCGGTCGTCCAGCGCTTGCCGCAGTTTGCGGACGATCTTGCGGCCGTCGTCGTAGATGTGGATGCAACCGTGGTACTGTTTCAGTGTTTCGGGTTCGATAAAACCGTACACGATGGCCACGAAAGCGGCTTGGGGCAGGTGTTCGAAATAGCCGTGTACGGCTGTCCGTTTCTGGAAGTCGAATACGACGGGATCGATCAGTACCAGATCCGGTTGCAGCAGCGGGGCGCGTTCGGCGAAGTGGGCCGGGTCGTCGAATATCCCGCAGATTTCGAATTCGTTGCCGGCTTCGGCCAGTACGGCTTTCAACCCGGCGGCGATAATGGCCGACGGTTCTATGATGGCGGTTTTGCGGCCTTTTTTCGGTGAACTGTTCATCGCATGCGTTCCTCCAGTTGTTCGACCAGCGGTACCAGTATCCGGTCTTCGATCAGCGAATGTTTGTTCAGGTCGTCTTCCAGCAGGAAGAGGTCGAGCAGCAGCCTGTTGCGCGGGCCTCCGGGACAGAGGTCGGGCAGGTATTTGATCAGGATATTTTTCAGGTCGCTTAGTTTCTCTTCGATGTTGCTGTGGTTTTTTTCGAACTGGCCGATCGAATAGCCTTCGTCCGATTTTTTCCCATCCGAGAGATTGTGGATGTAGGGGAACACCACATTTTCTTCGTAGTTGAAGTGGTTGGTCACTTCACGGCTGTAGTCGTCGAAAAAACGTTCCAGTATTTTGCCGTTTTTGCCTGCGCAGCAGCCGGCCAGCGATAATACCTGTTTCCCGATTTCCGGAATTTGTTCGCGGATATAGTCTTCGTGCGATTGGTGCAGGTACGCGGTCAGGTCTTCGGCCGTGAAGGAGTGCAGTTCGTCCGCTTCGGGCAGAAAGTCGTCGAAAGTATAGATGTTGCAGACCAGCAGAAACAGGCTGGAGGATATGCCGTGCGTGCGGCATATCTCGCCGATGCTTTTGTCGCCGAAACCCAGCAGGATGCCGAACCGGGGCAGTACGAACAGCAATCGGTAATTGGCATGGACCAGGTCGGCCATTTTCATGCGTTCGGTAAAGAGAAGATGTTTCATTCGCAAGGTTCGTTTTGTGTAAAGATGTATATTTCGTCCGGGCTGTGAAAATCCGGTCTGTGTTTTTTAACGTCCGTCGGGGCCGGAACATTGTCCGGGAGCGGAAGTCGGGGCTGTTTTCATGGATCGGGGGGGCGGATACGATGCCGGAACCGGTTTCGGCGCGGCCCGGCGGGTATGCGTTCCCCGAACGGTGTTGTCGCCGGATGGCCCGACCGGTTGCCGCTTTTTCGTCGGGCGGTTCCGGGGCGGTGCGGGAAGGTTTGAAAATTGCGGGATTATTCAGCATGTCCGATCCTTCGTTCCGCTGCGGGCACGGAC
>ENA-ORMO01003093-ORMO01003093.1-human-gut-metagenome-genome-assembly--contig:-NODE-3093-length-11610-cov-6.141670_pt1 | contig 11610 bp, 10 predicted proteins | sample MGYA00242106_ERZ509001 | MGnify/ENA primary metagenome ERZ509001 (study PRJEB26280, sample SAMEA2338736) | human gut metagenome | biome: human gut; feature: human-associated habitat; material: faeces... | reverse complement strand
GTTTTCTTTCAATCGTACTCAAGAGGATTACACATTTAAATCCGAACATATTTTCTTAATCATAGCATCCAGTTACCGTTTTTGCAATGTTAATTTTGTATCCATTGAATTTCACTCTTCTGTCATAAAAAAACACAAAAAACAGACTGCCTTTGTCAATGATTTGCAAAAGCCGCCTGTTATTTTATAAAGAGTAATCCTTATGCAGAAATCTGGCCTGCTGCTGTTTGTTTTCTTTTTTTCTCAGCAGGCAAAAGATTTTTATACCGATAGACGCTGAGCATCAGTCCCAGCATCATATAAAGCACCACCAAGCTGGAACCACCATAGGAGAAAAATGGCAGGAAACTTGCTGCTGGAGGAATCCAGCCAATACAGGTGAACACATGCAAACATAGTTCTCCCAGAAATACCACGCCACATCCAATTCCCATGATTCTTCCAAGTTTGTTCTTCTGTTTCACAACGATAGAGATTCCTTTCACAACAACTGCCAGAATCAGCAAAATCAATAGCACAGCTACCAGAATCCCATAATTCATACCTACAAAAGAAATCAGGAAATCACTAAAATAACTCTGCCCTGTTTCTATCAGGGGATTTTCTATTTCTGCTGCACCCCATAGCCGACACTCTTTGACGCCATCTCTTAAAAAATAGAACGTAGAAGAAGTGTCTGATTCTGCCTGTCCCAGATAAAGAGCCAGCCTTTCCATCTGATACTGTGCAATCCATCCAAATTTTTTTCCAAACATCACCAGGATTGCCGGAAAAGTCAGAATACTGCCCCAAAATCCGCCTAAGACCCAATATTTTTTCACCTGAAACCAGTTTTTCCACAAGGCCACAGATAACAAAATTCCCTGAAAGAAAAGCAGCGTGACTGCCAGGCTAATATTGGGCACCAGAAATGCCACCCAGATTGGCGGAATTATCCAAAGAATGCTTTTGAAAAGACCTGTGTATCCTGTCCCATAATAAGAATAGAGGATTCCGCCGTATAGCGGCACTGCAAACAGCAAGAGTGCAGGAATGGACAGAGGTGCAAACGGTGTTGGAATCCAGGCTTGTGCTCCATTGACACTTGCGGTAATCCCCAGATAGCTTGCTGCCAAAAGGACCGTACATGCTATGCCTGTGATTCTTTTTGCATATCTGCCTATCTTACTGTAATCCAGACGATAAACCAGCAACATCATAGCAAAACCAAGCACCACATGAAACAGGTGTCTGAGCATATGCCCACTTCCCAGCGTGGGGTTTCCATTTCCAACAAGCACTTGTATTAAGATACTGAAAAAGCTAATTACTCCGATTATAATAAGCATCCCCCAGGACATCTGCGGCCTGTGTATGGCATCCAAGGCAATCCCTGTCTCTACCGGACTTCCCATATCCTCCACTGCTGCTTCCATGGCACAGGTTTCATCCATTCCGGCCTCCAGATTTTCTTCATACTGTTCTAGAATATGTTCCCGGATTTCCTTTTCTACCAGTTTTCTTGCAGATTTACACCGGATTTGTTCCAACAATGTTTTCATATATTCTTCCATGTGTCATCCCTCCCATCCCAGCACACCTGTGATTCCTCTGGAATACTCTTTCCACTCTTCCTGTTTTTCCTCCAGCAGCTTTCGTCCTTCTTTGGTAATGGAATAATACTTCCGCACCTTTCCAAGAAATTCCTGCTCATAGGATTCTAACTGGTTCTTTTCCTCCAAGCTATGAAGCAATGGATACAAAGTCCCTGCCTTCAATTCAAATACATTCTCAGAACGCTCCCGCAAAACAGAAATCATCTCATATCCATACATGTCCTTTTCAGATAATAATTTCAGCAACAGCATGGTCATGCTTCCTGAAACCAGATTTTTACTCACTGACATTTTCTACTCCTCCTTTTTTATTATATATAGGTTTCCTATGTATTGTTTATCTATATATTATATTGTTTTCCTATATATGTCAACAAAAAAACAGCAGCCATGCACTAAAAAATACACAACTGCTGTTTTTATTTTGCATAATTAATCTATTTTTACATACAATATAGCTGCTTAATTCTTAAAGCTATGAATCGGTGCAGGGATTCTGCCCTTCCTGTTTACAAAATTCTCACAGGAATACGGATTTACCGGCATAATTGGTGCATAGCCTAAGAGCCCTCCGAATTCCACAGTCTCACCAACGCCTTTTCCAATCACCGGAATCAGACGCACGGCTGTAGTCTTCTGGTTCACCATACCGATGGCACATTCATCTGCAATGATACCCGCAATGGTGGTTGGCTTGGTATCTCCCGGAATGGCAATCATATCAAGACCCACGGAGCATACACAGGTCATTGCTTCCAGTTTTTCAATGGTAAGGGCATTTGCCACAACCGCATCAATCATTCCCTGGTCTTCACTGACCGGAATAAAGGCACCGCTTAATCCGCCTACATAGGAAGAAGCCATGACACCACCTTTTTTCACCTGGTCGTTTAAGAGTGCCAGTGCAGCCGTTGTCCCCGGTGCTCCGGCATATTCCACACCGATTTCGTGGAGAATATCTGCTACACTGTCTCCAATAGCTGGTGTGGGTGCCAGAGATAAATCAATAATGCCAAAAGGAATACCCAGACGTTTGGAGGCTTCCTGTGCCACCAGCTGTCCTACACGGGTAACCTTAAACGCTGTTTTCTTAATGGTCTCACAAAGGACTTCAAAACTTTTTCCCCTTACCTGCTCCAATGCGGTCTTTACCACACCTGGTCCGGATACACCTACATTGATGATGGCGTCCGCCTCTGTAACACCGTGAAAAGCACCTGCCATAAATGGGTTATCATCTGGTGCATTGCAGAATACCACCAGTTTTGCACATCCAAGAGAATCCTGTTCTTTGGTGGCCTGTGCAGTCTCCACCACAATATCACCCATGAGACGGACTGCATCCATGTTGATTCCTGTTTTGGTAGAACCAAGATTAATGGAACTGCACACACGCTCTGTAGTAGCAAGAGCCTCCGGAATGGAACGGATCAGCAGTTCATCTGCTGCTGTCATACCCTTGCATACAGTTGCAGAATAACCGCCGATAAAGTTCACGCCAACCTCTTTTGCTGCTTTGTCAAGGGTCTGTGCCAGTGTCACGAAATCCTCTGAGGACTTGCAGGCAGCTCCCCCGATCAGTGCAATAGGAGTCACGGAAATACGCTTATTGACTACAGGAATTCCAAATTCTTTGGAAATATCTTCTCCTGTCTCCACCAGATGACTGGCAAGACGGGTGATTTTTTCGTAAATCTTGCGGTTTACCTGTTGCAAATCAGAATCAATGCAATCCAAAAGACTGATACCAAGAGTAATGGTACGCACATCCAGGTTTTCCTGCTCAATCATTTTATTGGTCTCATTGACCTCATACATATTAATCATAGTCTAATCTCCTGTCCTTTCCCCTGCTGCTTTAGATTCTGTGCATTTTTGTAAAAATATCTTCTAACTGTACACGGATGACCACGCCGATTTCTTTTCCCACAGCATCCAGCTCTTCTGCAATTACGCTAAGTTTCTTAGAAGCCATGCTGGTATCAGTAATCATCATCATATTAAAATATCCATCTACAATGGTCTGAGAAATATTCAAAATATTAATGTTATTCTCTGCCAGATAAGTACATACCTTTGCAATGATTCCTACGGTGTCTTCTCCTACGACTGTGATAATGGTTTTTTTCATGACTGTACTCCTTTTTCTCTTTTTTAGACTGTTACCAGTTCAGAAATCTGATCCCTGTGTGCAACAGTTATTTTAAAATCCCTGGAATTCCATGGGTTTTCTCCCATTGTAACTTCAGAGCATACGGTTTCGTATGCCAATGCCTCGTAATTATTTTCTCTGCTTAGATGCCCAAGAAATACTGCTTTCATCTGATCATGAAGCAATCTGCATAAGAGTCTTCCTGCTGTTTCATTGGAAAGATGGCCACGTTTTCCTAAAATACGCTGTTTCAGATAATAAGGATAACTTCCCACCTGAAGCATATTCACATCATGATTGGCCTCCAAAAGCAGCACATCAAGTCCTGACAGCTTTTGTACTATGTATTCATCATAATATCCAAGGTCTGTGGCAATCCCTGCGGATTTATTTCCCTGGTTGATCCGGTATCCTACCGGCTCTGCCGCATCGTGAGAGATGGTAAAGGGCTGTATCTCCAGATCCCCAATGGTATAGGTATGGTCTGCTTCAATGGGCCTGAACAGCCCCTCCGGCATTTTTCCAAGAGATGACATATTTCCCATGGCTTCCATGGTTCCTCTTGTGCAATAAATGGGGATTTTATGTTTTCTGGAGATTACCCCAAGTCCTTTGATATGGTCGGAATGTTCATGGGTGATCAGAATTCCGTCACATTCCCCTGTGGTGCGGTCAATGCTACGAAGCCCTTCTTCAATCCTCTTCCCGCTGATTCCTACATCCACCAGAAGGCTGGTGGTATCACTTCCAACGTAAATACAGTTTCCGCTGCTTCCGCTGGCTATACTACATAGATTCATAATAAGTTCTCATCCTTCGCTCAATCTGAAGATGGGTATAGGCCACATCTTCACTATTGTAAATCTGGAAGTCGCATCTGGCTTCAAATTCATCCTCAGAGAGTTGATTTCGCATCAGGCTCTCGATTTTTTCATCTGAATACCCTCGGTCACGGCGAAGCCTCTCCATGCGGACTTCTTTTTCGCAATAAATATACCACACCTCATCACAAATTTCATCATATTTTTCTTCCAAAAGCAAAGCAGCCTCAATAAAGAAAAATTCTGTTCCCTCTTTTTGGGAACGCTCAATCTCCCTGACAATGTACTGATAAACTGCCGGATGTACAATATCATCCAGTTGTTTCAACATATCTGGCTCCTGAAATACAATAGAGGCAATGGCCTGACGGTCCAGAGAAGTATCTTCCTTTACAATCCATTCCCCAAACAACTCAATAACAGGTTCATAACAAGCTCTTCCGGGCATCATCAGTAAATGTCCTACTTCATCTGCCTTCACCACTCTGGAATCAAAGTGGTCTTCAAGATAATTCAACACTGCACTTTTTCCGGAACCAACTCCGCCGGTTACTCCTATAATCCTCATAAGCTCTGCCTCCTTTGTACAACTCTATTTCGCCTCATACCAGTTCTCCCCGGTATGCATATCAATCTCCAGAGACACAGACAGATCTGCTGCCCCTTTCATCTCTTCTTCTAAAATCTGAGAAACAATCTCTACTTCCTCTTTGGCTGTTTCAATCAAAAGCTCATCATGCACCTGAAGAATCAGCCTTGACTTCAATTGTTCTTCTTTTAAACGCCTGTGAACACGAATCATGGCAATTTTAATGATATCCGCTGCGGTTCCCTGAATGGGTGAGTTCATTGCCACTCGCTCTCCGAAAGACCGCTGCATAAAATTGCTGGATTTCAGCTCCGGAACCGGCCTGCGGCGGCCAAACATGGTTGCCACATAGCCGTCTTCTTTTCCTGATTCCACTAGTCCATCCAAGAATCCTTTTATTTTCGGATAGGTTTCGAAATAATTTTCAATATACTGTGCTGCTTCTTTTCTGGTAATACTCAAATCCTGGCTCAGTCCAAAAGAACTGATTCCATATACAATTCCAAAGTTTACTGCCTTGGCATTTCTTCTCTGAAGAGGTGTCACCTCATCAAATGGAATGTGGAATACCTGAGAAGCTGTCATTCTATGAATATCCTGTGCCTCTTTGTACGCCTGGATCAGCTTCTCATCTCCCGACATATGGGCCAGAACTCGTAATTCAATCTGGGAATAGTCTGCATCCAGAAATACAAATCCCTCTTTGGGAATAAACACCTTCCTCAAAAGCCGTCCAAGCTCTGTCCGGATCGGTATATTCTGAAGATTTGGCTCTGTACTGCTGATTCTTCCTGTTGCAGTAATCGTCTGGTTAAAGGTGGAATGTATCCTGCCACCTTTGTCAATATAGTTTGCCAGCCCGTCTGCATAGGTGGATTTTAATTTCGTAAGCTGGCGGTATTCCAGGATATCTGCCACAATCTTATGCTCTGGTGCCAGCTTATCCAGCACATCTGCTGCTGTAGAATAGCCGGTCTTTGTCTTCTTGCCTCCCGGCATCTGAAGTTTCTCAAAAAGAATCACCCCAAGCTGTTTCGGAGAATTGATGTTAAATTCTTCCCCAGCCTGCTCCCAGATCATGGTTTCCAGCTCCTGAATCCTCACCTGAAGATTTTCCCCATAGGTTTTTAACTCTTCTGCATTGACCAGAATCCCCTCTTTTTCCATATCGGACAATGTATATAAAAGAGGCATTTCCATGTCTGTAAACAAGGTTTTCATTCCTGTCTCTTCCAGTGCTATTAAGAGCGGCTTTCTGGAACAGAGGGCTGCATAGGCCATATAACAGATACTTTTTGCCAGGGCATCTTCCTGCTCTTTTGCTGCTTTTTCATAGGAGAGTTTCCCTAACAAATCTTCTTTTGCGGGAAGCATTTCTCCCAGATATTCTTTTGCAATATCATCATAAGTATATTCTGATTTCAGAGGGTTCAGCAGATAGGCTGCCAGCCCTGCATCAAACATTGCACTGTGATGTTCCAAATCCATGTGCTTGAGCATTCCCTTTACATTTAAAGAAGAAACACTTGCGGTTTCACTGCACAATTCCTGAGCTTTTTCTAAGATATACGCTTCTGTCATAAATCCCTGGGGCAGGAAACAGTAGGATTTCACCTCTTCTCCCTCTTCCCAGGCGATTCCAAGGCCAAGAAGACAATTTTTTTCCTCCAAAAGCTCTAATCCAAGTTCTGCTTTTTCTTTTGCCTGCTTCAATATCTCTTCTGCTTCTGCCCAGTCTGTTATGACAGAAATCTGAATAGGAATCTCCTTTTCTGTTCCCGCTGATTCAAACTTGGAGAGGAAATTTTTAAATTCCAGTTCCTTGAAAAATTCATAGGCTTCTTCTGTAAATAAATTGTGGATCCTTGCTGTTTCCCAGTCATATTCCACAGGGCTTTCTATGTTAATAGTTGCCAGTTTTTTGCTTAAAACTGCCAGGTCATAATGCTCTAAAAAGGCATTTTTTGCTTTGTTTGGCTTAATTTCTTCTGCGTGGGCATGGGCATTTTCCACACTTCCATATTCCAGTAGAATCTTGGTGGCTGTTTTTTCTCCCACTCCCGGCAGTCCCGGGATATTGTCTGCGGTATCTCCCATAAGTGCCTTTAATTCAATAATCTGCAAAGGGCTTAACTGATATGCTTCCTGAACATCTTTGGCAAAATAGTCCTCAATGGTAGTTTTTCCGCCTTTTGTCTTTGGAATGCGGATACAAATGTGGTCTGTGGCAAGCTGAAGAAGATCACGGTCTCCTGAGAGAACCGTAACATCCATGCCTTTTGCTTCACTTCTCTTTGCCACTGTACCAAGAAGGTCATCTGCCTCATATCCCTCTTTGGAAATCACGGCAACTCCCATGGCTGCCAGCACATCCTTCATCACCGGAACCTGTTCCCTCAGTTCTGATGGCATGGGTTTTCTGGTTCCTTTGTAGGCATCGTACATCTGATGCCGGAAGGTAGGTGCATGAAGATCAAAGGCAACCGTAAGATAGTCCGGCTTCTCCTCCTCAAGCATCTTAAATAAAATATTTAAAAAACCATAAATTGCATTTGTATGAAGACCTTCCGAATTCGTCAGATCCGGAAGCCCGTAATAGGCTCTGTTTAATATACTATGTCCGTCAATCAGCAGGATTTTTTCCCTCATGTTGTTCTCCTTTATTTCTTCATTTTTCCTGCATACGGGAAATCGCTTCTGTGAGCAGCCGCTTAAACTCCGGTGCCCGCCTATCTGCAATCTCCTGTACTTCTTTGTGATTCAAAGGTGTATCACTCATACCACAGGCAAGATTTGTAATGCAGGAAATTCCACAGATTTTCATGCCACAGTGATTGGCTGCCACTGCTTCGCAGGCGGTACTCATGCCTACTGCATCTGCACCTAAGAGCCTGCACATCCGCACCTCTGCCGGTGACTCATAGTTCGGTCCCGTAAGCTGGATATAAACGCCCTTTTGAAGAGGCAATTCCAAATCTTCTGCAACATTCAGCAGTAAATCCTGCAAACATTTATCATAAATCTCACTCATATCACTGAACCGCTCTCCCAGTTCCTCCACATTTGCACCAATGAGCGGAGATGGCACAAAAGAGGAAATCTGGTCTGTGATCAACATAAAATCTCCTGGATGGAACTTCGGATTCACACCTCCGGCAGCGTTGGTCAGGAATAAAATCTCTGCACCCAAAAGCTTCATAAGCCGGATGGGGAGTACCACATCTGTGATGGAATATCCCTCATAATAATGCACACGGCCCTGCATGATCACCACAGGCACCTGCCCCACATATCCAAAAACAAATCTGCCCTTATGCCCCGGCACCGTGGATACCGGAAAGCCTTCTATTTCTTCATAGGACAGCGTGGTCTCTATCTGGATTTCCTCTGCATAGTCTCCCAGTCCGGAACCAAGGACTAACGCTACTTTAGGTACAAAATCGGTCCGCTTCCTCACACTCCGGAAGCATTGTTCTAGCTTTTCATAAACTGGATTCATCAATATCCCTCTTTCCTTCTCTGTTTCCGCAGCAAATACCGTTTTTCGCCGCCTTCCCACTCTGCCTTCTCAGACTCTGTTTCCACATACAAACCAGGAACCGGTACAGGCTTGTGGTGCTCATCCACTGCTACCATGACCACATAAGCCCGGTTGATCATTTTCCGCATGCCATGGCGGTCTTCCACATACGTGTCCACCCGCACCTCCATGGAAGTATGCCCCACATGGGTAATCCTTCCCCGCAGCACGATTACGTCATCCACGGTAGCTCCCTGTTTAAAATTCAAATTATCAATGGCTGCTGTGGTAATATCGGACTCACTGTGCCGCATTGCCACAATACTTGCCACTTCATCTATCCACCCCATAAGCTGGCCGCCAAACAGGTTTCCATACCCATTCAGATATTTCGGCCGCATAAGATAAGTCTGTTCTGTAAGAGAATCTTCTACATGTTTTTTCATCATTTCACCACTTTTTCTTTTATCGTGCAATGAAACATTGGCTTGGATTGCACTTAGTGCAATCATTATACCATAACAAATACAAAAAAGACAGGCAGACGCCTATCTTTTTCGTTTTCTTACTTACAGTGCAGCAAGGAAGCGTTTAAATGCCTTTCTTCCTTCTTCTGTACATTTATATACTCCTGCATCCTCCAGAACATGGACAAATACCTGTCCCACTTCTTCCTGAAGGATATCCATAACATTTTCTTTTGTGATGGATTCGTATTTTGGAAGGAATTCCTTTACCCATGCCGCATGTTTTTCTAATAACTCATGTTCTGCCGGGTCTTTTCCTTCTACTAAATATTCCCCCAGCAGTTCCAGTTCTGTTTTCAGTCTTGCAGGAAGTACCGCAAGTCCCATAACTTCAATCAGCCCAATATTTTCTTTCTTAATATGATGATACTGGGCATGTGGATGATACACACCAAGAGGATGCTCTTTAGTGGTGATGTTGTTTCTAAGAGTCAGATCCAGCTCAAAGAATTCCCCTTTCTTCCTTGCGATTGGTGTAATGGTATTGTGAGGCTCTCCGTCCGTTTCTGCGAAAACAAATGCTTCTTCATCTGTATAACCTCTCCACACTTCCAGCACATGGCTTGCCAGATCAATCAGGCGTTTTTCGTCTTTACTGCGGATGCGGAGAACAGAAAGAGGCCATTTTACAATTCCAGCTTCCACATCTTCGTATCCCGAAATTTTCACCATTTCTTCCATAGGAGCTGTTTCCATAGCAAAGGTATAATGACCGCCCTGGAAATGATCATGGCTTAAAATAGAACCTCCTACAATGGGAAGGTCTGCATTGGAACCAAGGAAATAATGAGGGAACAATTTTACAAAATCAAAAAGCTTTACAAATGTGTTCCTCTCAATTTTCATAGGCACATGCTGTCCATTAAAGACAATACAGTGTTCATTATAATATACATACGGAGAATACTGGAATCCCCATGGGCAGTCATTGACTGTAATCGGAATGATTCTGTGATTTTCTCTTGCAGGATGGTTCATTCTGCCTGCATATCCTTCGTTTTCCATGCAAAGAAGACATTTCGGATAGCTACTCTGTTTCGCATTTTTTGCTGCTGCAATGGCTTTTGGATCTTTCTCCGGTTTTGAAAGATTAATAGTGATATCAATGGTGCCATACTCACTGTCTACGGTCCATTTTCTGTCTTTTTTAATCCGGTAACGGCGGATATAATCACTGTCCTGGCTCAGTTTATAGAAATAATCTGTAGCTGTCTGTGGGCTTTCTTCATATTTCTTCCAGAAAGTTTCCTGTACCTGTGCAGGTCTTGGCATAAGACAGTTCATGATTTTTGTATCAAAAAGATCACGGTATCCGATACTGTCTTCAATAATTTCTCTTTTTACTGCTTCATCTAACAATTCCTTTAAGATCAGTTCCAGTTCTTCACAAACCGGTTCTTCCACGGGCTCTTCATACTCATCCTCGTGGAATAAATCCAGCAGAAGATTTGTGGTGTAATTTTTTTCACAGGCAGGTACTAATCCTGTTTTCATTCCATAAGCAACTAAATCTCTGACATTTTTATTTAACATGCTTCTGCCCTCTCTTTATCCGATTCTTCTGCTTCCGTCTCCGATTTCCACTACATAAAAATCTGCTGCATAGCCAATCTCTTTTTCGTAGATTTCGCCTACATTTTTAATAAAATCATCAATAGCTTCTTCTTTTACAATGCTGACAGTACAGCCACCGAAGCCTGCCCCTGTCATACGGGAACCAAGGACACCCTCCTGCTTCCATGCAGCTTCTACTAAGGTATCCAGTTCCTTACCTGTCACTTCATAGTCATCTCTTAAGGAAACATGAGATGCATTCATCAGTTTTCCGAAAGTCTCTAAATCCCCTGCTTTTAAGGCAGCAACAGCCTTGATGGTTCTCTGGTTTTCATATACCGCATGTTTTGCACGTTTGCGGCACACCGGATTCTTCACAGCATCCTTCACTTCTTCAAACTGCTCTTCTGTCAAATCTCCCAGAGCTTTAATATCCATCTGTTTCTGAATATCAGCCAGGGCTTCTTCACACTCTGCACGGCGTTCATTGTACTTGGAATCTGTCAGTTTTCTCTTCTTGTTACTTGCTGCAATGACAATCTTTGCACCTTTCATTTCGATTGGAGCATATTCATAGCTTAAATCAGCAGTATCCAGGAAGATTGCCTGATTTTCTTTTCCCATAGCAATGGCAAACTGATCCATGATACCACAGTTCATGCCATTGAATTTGTTCTCCGCATACTGTCCCAGAAGTGCCAGGTCAATCATAGACAGGCCTTCAAAACCGAACATATCAACCAGGATCACACCCATCAGAAGTTCTACAGAAGCAGAAGAAGAAAGTCCGGAACCATTTGGAATATTTCCGTACATGACTAAATCAAATCCAGTATCTGCCACATAACCTTT
>ENA-ORMO01003089-ORMO01003089.1-human-gut-metagenome-genome-assembly--contig:-NODE-3089-length-11622-cov-6.450938_pt1 | contig 11622 bp, 16 predicted proteins | sample MGYA00242106_ERZ509001 | MGnify/ENA primary metagenome ERZ509001 (study PRJEB26280, sample SAMEA2338736) | human gut metagenome | biome: human gut; feature: human-associated habitat; material: faeces... | reverse complement strand
CCTCAGCAGGGTAATCCGATGGGCGTCCAGCCCGGTGCTATCAACCCCCTCACCGGCCAGCCGTATTTCGGGTAAACGCGAAAGACATGCGGCCGCGGAGTAAGCGGTCGCGTGTCTTTTTTCTAAGGAGGACAAGTCTATGTTTGATTTTGATACCCCTCGGGAGGCGAAGCGGTTCCGCGTCAATCATCCGAACGGGTACATTGAGATAAACGTGGGGACGTTCTTTGGCACCTCCCCGCAGAAGAAAGTGAACAAGCTGCTGCGCCTCGCCCGGAAGTATTGCACGGATGAGCAGCGCAAGGAGCTGCTCTGCAATATCGTGGAGGAGGCCAAGTATCGCTCGGACATCCTCGATGAGCTGGACAGCTTGATTTCCAAAGGCCGGATGCTGTTTCACGCAATTTTCGGCAAGCAGTGGCCTACCGACATCATCTCAGCCAGCGGGTATAACGCCATCGACAAGCAGCGCAAGCAGTTGAGCGCCTACGCGGAGGTTATCGCGGGAGAGAGGTGGGAAGGATGAAGCACCATCTCAGCATTGACCTTGAAACCTTCAGCAGTGTTCCCATTGGCAAGGCCGGAGCCTACAAGTATGTGCAAAGCCCGGACTTCGAGATCCTGCTGTTCGCATACAGCCTGAACGACAGCCCCGTGGTGGTTGTGGATTTGGCGCAAGGTGAGGTTCTCCCGGACTGGCTCTATAAAGCCATAGAAAGCCCGGAGTACATCAAACACGCCTACAACGCCGCGTTCGAGTGGTACTGTCTCTCGAAGTTCTACGGTCATCTGCTGCCGGTGGACCAGTGGCGGGACACGATGCTGCACGGCCTCTACTGCGGCTACACAGCGGGCTTGGACGCCACCGGCAAGGCGCTGGGTCTGCCAGCCGAAAAGCAGAAGCTCTCGGTAGGCAAGGCGCTCATCCGGTACTTCTGTGTACCTTGCACCCCCACACAATCAAACGGTGGACGGCACCGCAACCTGCCGAAGCATGACCCGGATAAGTGGGATTTGTTCAAGACCTACTGCCTGGGCGACGTCACCACCGAGAAGGAGATCGAGCGCCGGCTGTCGGCCTTTCCAGTGCCGGATGACATCGAGAAACAGTGGCAGACCGACCTGCTCATCAACGCCAGAGGCGTGGCGGTGGACATGGGCATGGTGCGCGGCGCTCTGGAAATCGGGGCGCAGTCCCGTGACCGGCTCATGCAGGAGGCAATCTCCATCACCGGGCTGGAAAACCCGAACAGCATCGCCCAGCTCTCGACGTGGCTGGAAAAGGCCACTGACACGCCCGTCACTGATCTGCGGAAAGACACGGTTGCCGCTATGCTGGAAAGCAACGCTGTGACCGGCTCGGCTAACCGGATGCTTGAAATCCGGCAGGAGCTGGGTAAGACCAGCACCAAGAAGTACGACGCTATCGAGGCCGCTGTGTGCGGCGATGGCCGGGTACGAGGGCTGCTTCAGTTCTACGGAGCCAACCGCACAGGCCGCTGGGCGGGCCGTCTCGTGCAGGTTCAGAATCTCCCGCGCACCTACATTGGGCAGCTCCCGCTGGCTCGTGAGGCCGTCAGGAACAAGCAGGAGGACAAGCTGCGGTTCCTCTACGGCTCCGTGCCTGATACCCTGTCCCAGCTCATCCGAACGTCGTTCGTGGCGTCTGAAGGCAACAAGCTGGTGGACGCCGACTTCAGCGCCATCGAAGCCCGCGTCATCTCATGGCTGGCGGGAGAGCAATGGCGGTTGGAAGTGTTCAGGACCCACGGCAAAATCTACGAGGCGTCGGCGAGCCAGATGTTCGGCGTCCCGCTGGAAAAAATTAAGAAGGGCAACCCCGAATACGCCCTGCGGCAAAAGGGCAAGGTCGCTGAACTGGCGCTGGGTTATCAGGGAAGCTCCGGTGCGCTCATCGCAATGGGCGCTCTGAAAATGGGCATCCCAGAAGACGACCTGCCGGACATCGTTTCCCGCTGGCGGGATTCCAATAAGCGCATTGTGGACCTCTGGTATTCGCTCGAATCGGCGGCGGTGTCTGTCATCCAGACCGGCCATCCGGCAGGCGTCCGAGGGCTGATGCTGGCCCGTGAGATGGACATTGAGAACGGGTTGGACTTCCTCACCATCACCCTGCCGAGCCGCCGCAAGCTCTACTATGCGAAGCCCTCGCTCGGCGAGAACTCTTGGGGCCGTCCCTCCATCCTCTACTATGGTGTCAACCAGACCACGAAGCAGTGGACGCAGCTTGAAACCTACGGCGGCAAGCTCGTGGAGAACTGTGTTCAGGCAATCGCCCGTGACTGCCTTGCAATCGCCATCGAGCGGTTGGAGGCCGCCGGGTTCCCGGTGGTGTTCCACATCCACGACGAGGTGGTAGTGGACTGCCCTGCGGAGAAGGCCGACCTCGATGAAGTCGTGCGGCTGATGTCGCTGCCGATTCCGTGGGCGCCTGACCTTCCTCTCAACGCTGATGGTTGGGTTGGCGATTTCTTCAGAAAGGACTAACGCCATGTTTGTACACAAAAATGCTGAGGGCTATCCTGACCCCACAGTAGGCGAAGCGATGAGCAACATCGCGCAAGAGGAACGCCGCAAGGAGGCTGACCGGCTTGCCGCAATCAGCGCCCTTATCCCCGTGATGAAGGGCTGCGCGGAGTTGGTAGGCTTTGAGGTCGTGGGCCGGATCGTCCTCATGGACAAGGAAACTGGCAAGAAATACAGGTAGACGGAAGGAGGTCGGAGCCAATGGTCAATGACCGCCAAATTACAATCTCTGTCGGCAATAACCGAAAGAGCGTGAACTGGCAGCCGCAGACCCTGATGCTGTCGGAGTTCTATGAAAAGCTCCGAATCCCCAGCCGCTCAACGGAGACGATGCAGGAGTACCTCTCCCTGCGGAAATCTGAACAGGATGATAAGAAAGACATCGGCGGGTTCGTCGCTGGCACCCTGTCCGGCCCGCGCCGCAAGGCCGGGGCCGTGACAGGCCGCGAAATTATCACCCTCGACTTTGACACCATCCCGCCCGGTGGCACCGAAGAAATCCTGAAGCGCGTAGACGCGCTCGGCTGCGGCTACTGCATCTATTCAACTCGCAAACACTCACCGGCAAGCCCCCGGCTGCGTATTCTGCTGCCCCTCGACCGCACGGTCACGGCAGACGAATACGAGCCGCTGGCCCGGTATATGGCCGTCTGCATCGGCATTGAGTTCGCTGACCCGACCACGTTCGAGGCCACGCGGCTGATGTACTGGCCGAGCTGCTGCAAGGACAGCGAGTACATCTTCACGTTCGGCGATAAGCTCATGCTCTCCGCAGACGGTCTGCTGAATGCGATGAACGAAAAGTTCGGGGATTGGCGCGACGTCTCGAAGTGGCCGCAGGTCCCCGGTGCAGACAACGCCTATAAGAAACTGGCAATGAAGCAGAGCGACCCACTCAGCAAGGCTGGCGTGGTGGGCGCGTTCTGCCGGACATACGACATCTACGGCGCGATGGACACCTATCTCGACGGCATCTATGCGCCGGTGGATGATTCCAGAGGAAGATATACCTATCTTGGCGGCAGCACGACCGGTGGAGCAGTGGTGTACGACAACGGAATGTTTCTGTACAGCCACCACTCCACCGACCCCTGCTGCGGCAGGTTAGTCAACGCCTTCGACTTGGTGCGCCTGCACAAGTTTGGCGACCTCGATGATGGCGCTGACCCAAACACGCCCACGAACAGGCTCCCATCCTACACGGCGATGTGCAACCTCGCTGTGGAGGACGCGCGGGTCTCCCGGCAGCTTGCAAAGGAACGGGCCGATTCTGCTGTCAGCGATTTCAGCGGCCTGACCGAATCAGCGTCGGCCAGCGAGGGCGATAACCTCGACTGGACGATGGACTTGGAGCTGAACAGGCAGACCGGCACGATTAAGGCTACCATCGACAACATCTGGCTCATCCTTGAAAATGACCCGAACCTCCGGGGCAAATTCGCGCTGAACGAGTTCGCCGGACGCGGCGAAGTGCTGGGAGACCTGCCGTGGAGCGCGTTTGACAAAAGAAGGGGGTGGACAGACAACGACAATCAGGGCCTCTACTGGTACTTCGAGAAAGTCTACAAGATTACCGGCAATGGCAAAATCGACGGCGCTCTGTCCCTGCACAGCGAGAAGCACAAATTCAATGATGTCCGCAACTACCTGTCCAAGCTGGAATGGGACGGTGTACCGCGCCTCGACACCCTGCTCATCGACTACCTCGGCGCGGAGGATAAGCCCTACGTCCGGGCCGTCACGCGGAAGTCCTTCACGGCGGCGGTTGCCCGGGCGATGACGCCGGGGTGCAAGTATGACACCATGCTCATCCTCGCCGGTCCGCAGGGCATTGGCAAGTCTACGCTCCTCGACAAGATGAGCAAGGGCTGGTTCAACGATGGCATCCGCACCTTCGAGGGCAAAGAGGCCAGCGAGCTGTTGCAAGGCGTGTGGCTGGTCGAAATCGGTGAGCTGGACGCCTTCAGGCAGTCGGACGTGGCCCGTATCAAGCAGTTCCTGTCCCTGCGGGCAGACCGGTTCAGGGCGGCCTACGGGCGTCACGTCAAGGAGCTGCCGCGCTGCTGCGTGTTCTTCGGCACCACCAACACGGCGATGTTCCTGCGAGATCGCACAGGCAACCGCCGGTTCTGGCCGGTAGACGTGGGCGTCCAGTCGCGCAAGAAGCTCGTGTGGGACACACTCGACGAGGAGATTGACCAGATTTGGGCTGAGGCCGTAATGCGCTGGCGGTTTGGCGAGGGGCTGTTCCTGACAGGTGAGCTGGAAGAAGAAGCGAAGGAGGAGCAGGAAGCCCACCGCGAGGTCAGCAGCAAGGAGGGCATCATCCTTGACTTCATCGACCAGCCGGTGCCGGAGGACTGGCCGAAGTGGTCGCTGGACAAACGTCGGCTGTACCTCAACGGCACGGTGGAGGGCAGCGTGAACCTCGTCAAGCGCGACAGAGTGTGCGCCTTGGAGATTTGGTGCGAAGCCTTTGGAGGCCAGCCACGCGATTTCCGGTACAGTGATTCCACCGAAATCAATGACATCCTCCGGGCGATACCCGGATGGGAGAAAACGCCGGGAAGTCTGCGCTTCGGCTACTGCGGCAAGCAGCGCGGATTCCAGCGCATCAGAGGGAGGTAACACCATGACAAAGAACATCGAAACCCTGCTCAGGCTCGTGCAGGAAAACCCCGACCTGCCTGTTGTCCCGATGGTGGAAGGCCGTATCGCATGGGACGATAGCGGCTACTTCATGGCTGCGTTCGGGGCGGCTGAGGTGGACGAGTACATCGTCTCCCGGCAGGATGACCGCATCTACTTCAAGAGCGACGATGATGTGTTCGACGTGTTGGAGCACGTGCTTTCGGACGAGGAGTTTGACACTCTGCCCCAGAGCGAAGCAGAGTGCCGGCCCTACTTCGAGGCGCTGCCTTGGACAAAGGCCATCATCGTCTACATCGACCCGGTGTGAGAAGGAGGTAGCGTCTGATGGGCAAGAGAAGCGATTTGGAGCTTGTCAAGGGCTGGCAGACCATCCGCGCCGAGTTCGAGGCGATGGAGCGGATGTCCTGCGTCCCTGCCGGCATCAAGAAGGTCCGGGCAGACCACATCTTCGATGAGGAGAAGTCGGTCCGCTGGAACCGGGAGATGGTGGAGAAGAACAACGCCGACTATCAGGCAGAGGTGGCGCGGCTCAACACCGAGAAGAACAAGCGCCGCGATGCCATCCTCGAAGACATCTACCGGCTGATTCAGGAGGACGTGGGCCACGCGACCTTTCACGGGTCAAGGCCCAGCGCCTCTGGGCGTATGCGTGGGAGCAGGGCCATGCGAATGGGTTCCCTGACGTCTACTGCCATCTTCAGGATATGGTCGAGTTGGCACGAATGCTCTTAGAGTGAGCGCGGAGGTAATCAGCATGGTGGTGAAAAAGGCTGGCGGCAAAATCTATGGCGCGGTTCTCACGTCTGCGGAGAAGAAGGCCATGAACATGGAGATCGAGAGGCAGCTTGCGGAGTACACTCGGAAACACGAGGTCGAGCTGAACGCGATGATTCTGTATGTGCTCCATGAGCAGCTCGGCTTTGGCGAACAGCGGCTGCGGAAGTTCTTCGACCGGTTCTCGGTGGAGATTGACGCACTGGTCAAATACTACGAGATGGACGATGAAGACGCCGAGTGGCTCTGCACCAGAAAGCTGCTTGATATGGGCATCGACGTAGAGAAATGGTGCGATGAAAGCCGGAACATTTAGTGGAACATTCGCGGAACATTTGAATGTAAGTCGATGTTCAGGGCGGAAAGTCGAAAATCAGGGCGGAAAGTCGAGCAATGTTCCACCCAATGTTCCACCTCCAATGTTCCGTTGTTCCGGCAATGTTCCAGTCGATGTTCCACCCCATTTGGTTCATAAACGCGACACACGGTTGTTCTACGCAACTTTTCAGTTCTCTTTATTTACTCTATGTAGTTAGTGGAACATTGGAACATTCACTACTAAATAGACCTGTAAATAGAGAGATTAGAGGAAGTAGAGAAAATACACACTCCCTAATTCGCCTAATCCGCGCAAATTATACGCGCGCGTGCGCGCGAGGAGGTTCAGATGAAAGAAAGTCAAATTGAGCGGCGTCTTGTCGAAGGCGTGAAAAGGCTCGGCGGGATGTGCCTGAAGTTCGTCAGCCCTGGTACATTAGGGGTGCCTGACCGAATCATCATTACGGCAAAAGGCCGGGTCATCTTCGTCGAGCTGAAGGCCGAGACAGGCCGCCTTACGAAAATCCAGAGGTATGTTATCGGAGAAATGCAGAAGCGCGGAGCCGATGCCCGCGTGGTCAAAGGCATCGACGAGGTGAAGGAGCTGCTTGCTGAAATCGAGGGAGGTGACGAGGCATGAAGTTTGTACCCTATCCATACCAGCAGTATTGCATTGACCGCATCATCAGTGACCCAGCGATAGGGCTGTTCTTGGATATGGGCTTGGGCAAGACGGTCATCACCCTGTCGGCCATCAAGGACCTGCGGTACAACCGGTGGGAGGTTTCAAAGCCTCTCATCATCGCGCCGAAGAAGGTGGCCGAGGCCACGTGGACTACGGAGGCCGCGAAGTGGGACCAACTGAAGATGATGCGGGTCGTGCCAGTTCTCGGTACGGTCCAGCAGCGGCTGAGAGCATTGGCAACGCCGGCAGACGCCTACGTGATAAACCGCGAGAACGTGACGTGGCTGGTCGAGCACTTCAAAAATGCGTGGCCGTTCGACATGGTGGTGCTGGACGAGAGTTCGAGCTTCAAGAACTCCCAGAGCAAGCGGTTCAAGTCCCTGCGGCTGGTCCGCAGCAGGATTCGCAGAATCGTGGAGCTGACCGGCACTCCATCCAGCAACGGCCTTGAAGACCTGTGGGCGCAGATTTACCTGCTGGACGGCGGTGTACGGCTGTGCGGGACGCTGGGCGCATATCGCGACCGGTACTTCGTTCCCGGCAAGCGAAACCGCACGACCATCTTCAGCTACGACCCGAAGGAGGGCAGCTTCGAGATGATTAAGCGAGCCATCAGCGACATCTGCATCAGCATGAAGGCCAGCGACTACCTCACCCTGCCGGACGTCATACATAACGACATTCCGGTGGCACTCGACGCTGCGGCCAAGAAAGCCTATACCCAGTTGGAGACGGACCTGCTGTTGCAGGTGGACGAAAACACCATAACGGCCCAGAGCGCCGGCGTCCTGACGAACAAGCTCTTGCAGCTTTGCAACGGGGCAATTTACGACGGGGACCGGAACGCCGTCCATATCCATGACTGCAAAATCGACGCTTTTATGGAGCTGGTGGAGCAGCTCAACGGGCAACACGCTCTGGTGTTCTACGCCTTCCAGCATGACCGTGACCGGCTGGTGAAAGCTCTGGCAAATACGAATCTGCGTGTGCGGGTCTACTCCAACGCGCAGGACGAGGCAGATTGGAACAACGGCGAAATCGACATCCTGCTTGCCCATCCTGCGAGCTGTGGCTACGGGCTGAACCTTCAGCGCGGCGGGCATCACGCCATCTGGTTCGGGCTGACGTGGAGCTTGGAGCAGTACGAGCAGGCCAATAAGCGACTGCACCGACAGGGGCAGGAGCATCCGGTGGTCATCCACCACCTGATTGTGCAAGGCGGCATGGATGAGGCCGTCTTGGAGGCCCTTCACGACAAGGGCGATATGCAGAACGCGCTGCTGAACGCGCTGCGCGTCCGCATCAGTAAAATTCGGAGATAGGAGGCAGATGACCATGATTGGAACAGAAGAAATCGCCGAGATCGTGAAGGTAGCGGCAGCGGAGGTACTCGCCCGGAAGGATGAGATTCTCGATGAGGAGTATGACGCCCGGTATCACGACGTTAACCTGTTGATGAAGAACTACCGGAAGTTGAAGGCCCACTACTCGCACGTGTCGCCTGAGACCTTGGAGGTCAGCGCCATCTGCTCGATGCGCCGGAAGACTGGCCTGATGATGAGCCACGTGGACAAGATGCTGGCCGCGTATGAGGCAATGTGCAAGGAATCCCTCAACCCGGACGAGGGACGACGGTGGGAGGCTCTCTACCTCCGCTACATCGACAGCAAGCGCATGAGCGTGGATGACATCGCCAGCCAGTTGAACATCGATAAGCGGACTTTCTACCGCGACATCAACAAGGCGATGGAGGACATGGCTGTGCTGCTGTTCGGCATCGAGGCCATCGGCTCGTGGAAGCATAAAAGAGCAAAGGTTACACCTTAAAGACGGTTTCCGGCTTGCCAGTCTCCCGGTGTTCAGGTATAATAACCGTAGGTCGTTTTCAACCTGCAACTGGACACCGGAGGGATGGCAATGCGGAAGACCGGCGATGAGCCAATCAAATTTAGAGGCAAGGACACGGGGCTGCGCCTCCGTGACTTTTGGAGCTGGGGCTTCTCGGACTTGCTGGACAACACCCTGCGCGGCAGCTACGCTGAGTTCATCGTCGCGGCGGCGCTGGGCATCGACCTCTCCGAAGCGAGGGTGAACTGGGAGCCGTGGGACCTGACGTTTCGAGACAGCATCCGCGTAGAGGTCAAGAGCTGTTCCTACCTGCAAGCGTGGGAGCAGACGCGACCGTCCGACATCAAGTTCAGCATCCGTCCGGCGATTCGGTGGACGGCCACAGGGGGCTGGGCCGGTGAGCAGCGCCGGCAGTCAGACGTGTACGTCTTCTGCCTGTTCACTGAGAAGGACCCGGCGGTGGCTGACCCGATGCGGCTGGATAGCTGGGCGTTCTATGTTCTCCCCACCGAAGTGTTGGACGAGCACTGCGGAGAGCAGAAGTCCATCGGCCTGAACTCGTTGCTGAAGCTCGGCCCAGAACGGGCTGACTTCGGAGAGCTGCGGGCAGCGGTGCTGCGATGTGCTCCTTGCCGTGAAGGAGGGCAGGATGATGACGCGGGAGCGTCTGATGGCGCTGGCAAGCGCCCTGATTGATTTGGCGCTGGACCTGACAGATGATCCGGTGAGAATTGAGAGCTACCTTCGGTCCCTCGGTTTCACCGATGAGGAGCTTCGGCTTCTCGGCTTTGATGTATAGCTGGCAAGCTCGCCTCTCGGGAGGCGGGCTTTTCTTTTGCCCTCCCGCTCGACTACCAGTGCATTTTCTTGAAAAATTTTCTCGAAAACCCTTGACAAAACCACGATAGCGTGGTAGAATATAGACAATGAAACAAACCCCACAAACTAAGAAGTCAAGGAGGACAAAGACCATGACCGAGTACATGATGAAGACCGATAAGAACGGCAAGCCCCGCTACTACAAATCCGTGGATGGCAAGATGAAGGTCATCAGCCGCGCTGAGTACGAGGAGAACGTCAAGGCTGAGGTTGAGGAGGTCAAGTCCGAGGCCATCGTTCCCGCCGGGTTCTGGAACCTCGACGCCGCCATCACTGAGCTGGCCGAGCGTGATCGCCTGAATAGCGTGGACATGACCCCCAGCAAGCCGGAAGACGTCGCACTGAGCGTTGTGAAGTGCATCGTGTCCGGCATGGATGGCCGGGATGACGGCAAGGTCAAGATGCAGACTGTGAAGCACGGCGTCCTCATCAACTACCGGAACTGCATGGTGTGTGCGCTGGTTTTCGATGATGACCACGTTGTCACCGCTATCAAGTTCATGGGAACCACGGTTGAGAGCCGGAAGAAGTCGGAACTCTGCGAGGTCAAAGACCTGAGCGAGTACGCCGACAAGATTTCTGAGCAGGTCGTGTTCATCGACCAGTGGTGGGCGAATACGTCCAGAAAGAAGGTGGCATGAGCGCGGTTTTCTGAAATATTTTTCCCGAAAACTCTTGACGAAAACGACTTTAAGTGGTAGAATGAGAGTATAGGGAAACAACAAGAACATAAGTCGAATAGGCAAGTCCAGCAGGCCATCTCAGTCAATACAATCACCTATTCTCGCCGCAATGCGGCGGATTTTTCTTTGCCTGAAATCGTACTGACAGCGCACAATTTCACCTTCAAACGTGGTTTCCCGGCAGTAAATACCGTCTTCAAGCCACTCACGCTGAACTTTCTCACCGTCATTCAATTTAGGCAAACTGGCCTTTGCCATATTCGCAAGTTCTGTCGCAATAGAGAGAAGAACTTCCGATGCGGGATTCACTGGTCTTCGACCTCATCCACGTCATCGGCAAGCAGTTCCTCGATGGTGCAGCCATAGAGCTTGGCGAGCTGCGGCAGCTTGTCGGCACGAGGCTTCGCAAGACCTCTCTCCCACTTGCTCACGGCAGAGGGCTTTACGCCAACGGCCTTTGCAACTTCGAGCTGTGTGGGGATGGCTCCGCGAAGCCTGCGCTCTTTCATGACGTTCATGCACTTACCTCCTTCTGGCAAATTACTTGTGGTTATTGTATTTGCTCTATACTCTCATTATACCACTGATACGCCTGTTTGTCAACTATTTTTCACAAAAATATAGGGAGAGTGGAGGGCTTGACAAAACGACTTTAAGGCGATATAATCAACTTAGAGGAAAGGTGGTGTACCTATGGATGATTTTGGTGAGCGCCTCAGAAAGCTGAGAGTAGCGCAGGACCTCACCCAGCAGCAGTTGGGTGAAAAGCTCGGCGTTGTCCCATCAACCATTGGCAAATACGAGAAGGTCAAGGATTCCTACCCAAGCATAGAGGTGCTGATTAAGCTGTCCGACTTTTTCAGCGTCAGCACCGACTATCTCCTGAAAGGCGTAGAGCCTACTGGGAATGTAGAGAACAATATAAACGGGTCACTGTCTAACAGCCCCTTCATTCAGGCAAACCACGGCGGCGTGGTGTACAACGGAGACAGCACAATCTCACCCGAGGCTTTAGAGCTGCTCCGTATTTATGAGAACCTCAGCGGACGCAGCCGTCTAAAGTTGCTCAATTTTGCCGTCGAGCTTGAAGGAGGCAAAGACTGATGAACCGCGCAGCCCTCTACATCCGTGTTTCCACGCTGGAACAGGCGCAGGAGGGCTACTCCGTCGGCGAGCAGAAAGAACGCCTGATTGCGTACTGCAAGGCCAAAGACTGGATTATCGCGGACATCTATG
>ENA-ORMO01003086-ORMO01003086.1-human-gut-metagenome-genome-assembly--contig:-NODE-3086-length-11634-cov-2.645738_pt1 | contig 11634 bp, 8 predicted proteins | sample MGYA00242106_ERZ509001 | MGnify/ENA primary metagenome ERZ509001 (study PRJEB26280, sample SAMEA2338736) | human gut metagenome | biome: human gut; feature: human-associated habitat; material: faeces... | reverse complement strand
CTTTACAGCGCTGTTAGGCTGCGGCACATTCCCTCAGGTAAACGCAATCGTAGAATCCGTAAATAACGCGTTTCATGTTCCTGTTGGTATTCTGGGGGTTATCATTACTGTTTTGGCGGCGGCAGTTATTTTTGGTGGGATCGGCTCTATTTCCAAAGTTGCAGAATTGGTTGTACCCGTTATGGCCATCGCGTATATCTTGGGCTGCGTCGTTGCGCTGATTTTGCAGGCAGATCAGCTGCCCGCTGCATTTGCACAGATTTTCCAGTCCGCATTCACACCACACGCAATGGGCGGCGGTATTGCTGGTACAGTTATCATTTCTGTTATGACTGCAATGAGAACTGGTGTTGCAAGAGGTATTTATACCAATGAAGCTGGGCTGGGTAGTGCGCCAATCGTTGCGGCAGCAGCACAGACAAATTCCCCTGTACGTCAGGGTATTGTATCCATGCTGGGTGTATTCCTGACAACCATCATCATCTGTACAATGACAGCACTTGTAATTATTTCTTCCGGTTTGTTGGAAACACCTGTAAATGGCGTTCTGTTGGATGGCGGCTTGCTGTCCAATACAGCGTTCCAGCAGTCTTTGCCTGGGAATATCGGTCTGTATATTGTTTCCATTGGCTTGGTATTCTTTTCCTTTACAACTATTATCGGTTGGAGCTACTATGGCGAAAGATGTTTGGTATACTTGTGCGGCGGTACAAAACTGATTACCATTTATCGCGTTTTATATATCGTCTGTATCGCAATTGCGCCTTATCTGACACTGGATGCAATCTGGATTTTGGCGGATATTACGAACGCTTTGATGGCATTCCCGAACTTGGTAGGTTTGCTTCTGCTTAGCCCCGTTGTAATCAAAGAAACGAATGCTTATATGGAAAACCTTAAGCGAGAAAAGGCAGAAAAAGCTGCAAGAGGATTTACTGGCGTGGGTGATATGGAAGCATAAAAAGAAATCTCCATATATAAAGTGAATAGTTATTTTTGTTACACATCTCCATATTGAAAATTTAAATATTTTTAGGCAGTAAGATATCAAAAACTTACTGCCTTTTTTATTTTGAAAAATAGGTATTATAAGGTAATATTTCGATTTTGAAAGTATATTTTGAGGTGCTATGGTTGAATGTTGATATGATTTCCTTTCATATTATATTATCAAAAATAAAATTATGGTAAAACACGAAAATTTGAAACCCGAAAGATTATGTCATATAATAAAGATAGAAAGCAGCGACGGAAAAATAGAAAGGAGGGAATGAAATGAAAGGTTATTTGTCTATTCGGGAGGCGGCAGAAAAATGGGGCGTATCGGAGCGGCGGGTAAACCAGTACTGTGCAGAGGGGCGTATTCCCGGAGTGCAGCGTTTCGGTACCTCGTGGGCAATTCCGGATACTGCAAACAAGCCGGGTGATCCCAGAAAGAATAAAACCCATGAGCCACCTAAAACAATGGAATTATATACAGGCTTTATGCCTTTGATGAGTACGTCTTTTGCGCCGGGAAAATGCATGGAAACCATTGAGAAAATGTCCATTGGGCCAAAGAAGGAAATTGCGCTTGCGGAATACTATTATTTCAGTGGTCAGGCTGAAAAAGCCATGCAAAAGGCAGAGCTGTACCTGACTTATTCCGAGGCGGCTTATCGGCTTTCTGCTTGTTTGATTTATGCCTATGCGTGCCTGTCTATGGGGCAAATTTCCCATGCCAGATATGCCTTGAATGAAATCAAAAAAACATTGGCCGATGGCGCAAAGCAAGCACCCCATGTCCGAGCTATTGAAGCCTTTGTTGCATCGGCATCCGCAGTGCTGCTCCATTTGCCTTTGCCGGCAGAAATCCCATCAGTACATGAATTTCTGCCTTTATTGCCGTCAGGACTGCGTGCTTTTGCCCTGTATGTATTGGCACATTATCTCTATCTAAAAGAAGATTATAGCCGCAGTGCGGGCATTGTGGAGGCCACCCTTGCCATGGGCGGAGAGAAATATCCCATCCCTGCCATTTATCTTCATTTGATGGCAGTCATGGACTATATGAGCCTGCGTGAGCGGGAAAAAGCAGAGTGCCATATGCTGGCCGCATGGGAAAAAGCACAGCCTGATGATCTCATTGAGGGCTTGGGAGAACATCATGGTCTTTTGGGTGGCATGTTGGAAGCAGTCATCAAACCAAAATGGCCGGAAGATTTCAAACGAATCATCGACATCACATACCGTTTCTCTTCGGGATGGCGTAGAGTTCATAACCCCATTACCGGCCATGATGTGGCAGACGATTTGACTACCACAGAGTTTACTGTGGCAATGCTCACTGCCCGTGGATGGACACAGCAGAAAATCGCAGAACATATGAATATCTCAGTAAATACAGTGAAAAGATATATTGCGCAAGTGAAGAACAAATTGTGTGTTAAAAATCGAAAAGAACTGAAAAAATATATGCTTTTATAGGAAAAATGCCTGCGGAAATATCCGTGGGCATCACCTGTTTTTAGGGGTCAAATGGGTGATAGATTTCAAGAATATTTTTTAGTATAATATAAGTATTCGCAGATGCGTTGCGCGAGAAAGGGCGGGAACTTTATTTGGAAAAATAACTTCTGTCCAGAAAAAGGGGGCGGAATGAATTGTGTTTTTGGAAAAAGATCAAAAAGGAAAAAAGAGGGGGGAGAAAGCCATGAGAAAACGAATTTTCGCGGCGTTTGTCTGCCTGTGCATGTTGATGGCATTGGTGCCGTCCATGGCGTATGCAGGGGATACGGTTTCCGTAGGTGGGCTGTGCGAACACCACACCCAGCATGACAGCGCTTGCGGCTACAGCGAAGGAACTGCGGAAATTCCATGTTCCCATGAACACAACGAGAGCTGTGGCGGACTGACCGATCCGGCAGCCTGCAATCACAGCCATGACGAAACCTGCGGCTATGTTCCTGCCACAGAGGGAACACCTTGCACCTTTGTTTGTGAAGTCTGCAACGCACAGGACAGCGGGGACGAGGCAACCCCGTCCGACGCACAACCGGAAGAATGTACCTGTGAAACACTCTGCACCGAGGAAGAAGTCAATGGGGATTGCCCTGTCTGCTCTGCGGAGGGTGCCGAACTGGACAAGGTTTGCGTTGGCGTAGCTCCTATGCTCCTTAAAACCACGTTTGCGGCGGGTAACGGTAAGGCGATACAACTCGGCACAAGTGCTTTGAATGAGAATGTAAACACAGATAATGCCGCCACCATATATTTTGGCAAGAATGGCGCAGACCAGCCCACCTCGTGGCTTGTGATCGGCTATGATGGAAGCGGCGTTGTTAGCACACAGGGGGGATATGACCCTGCTGGCGGCAAGCACCATGGGAGTTGTGAAATTTGACAGTGACGGCCCCAGCAACGAATATGTAACGAGCGATTTGAAAATCGCGATAGAGGCGCTTGCAGAAAAGCTGACAGCAGAAGAAAATGCCGCCGTTAACGAACGGACGCTTACAAGCGGAAGTTTCAACGGAGAGAATACCGACTGTGTAGCAGGAGCGCAGGTGGATGACGCTGCATTCTGGCCTCTTTCCACAGCGGAAGCGTTTGCGGTAAATGAGGATCTGCGAATCGCGGATAAAGAACATCAAAGCTGGGCATCAAGCTGGTGGTGGCTCCGTTCTCCCTGCTACGCAGGTAATGTGGCTGCTGTCGTGGATGGGGGTGGCAATGTCAATATCAATATAACTATTGGCACTGTCTTCACTGAGTACGGTGTGCGTCCCGCTTTTCACTTAGATTTGAACTCTGTCCTCTTCACATCTGCCGCCGAAAGCGGCAAATCTTCCGGCGATGTAGGAGCTGGCGCACTGAAGAAGGTAGGCGATTACAGCGGTAATGAATGGAAGCTGACGCTGTTAGATAATAGTCGCAATTTTTCCATTTCCAACATGGCGATCAACAGTAACGGAGATACAGTAGGATTTTCCTACTCCAGCGCACAGACAGGGGCAAATGAATATATTTCCGTTGTGATCGAGGAAAATGGTGCGATTACCTACTATGGGCGTATTTTGCAGCTGGACGGTACGACCAATGCGCAAGCGGAACAGCAAGCCTAACGCTCCCTGCGGGTGTATCATTGAACGATACGACAAAACTGTATGTATTCAACGAACAGTATAACGGTGGGGGAAACGACGATACCAAGCTGACGGACTACGGCAGTAAGCCGATTGAAGTAGAAAATCCTGCCGTTGACGATACTACCCCGGCTTTGACCGATGGCAGTGCGACCCGCGACAGCGAAACCACCGCCACCGTAAAGTTTACCAGCAACGAGGCGGGCAAATATTACTATGCAGTCGTGGAGAGCGGCGCGACCGCTCCGACCATTGACACAACGGGAATAGGTGTGTCTTACGATACATCGGAGCAGACCGTTACGCTTAACAATCTTTCGGCGGGCGAAAAACAGCGCATAGGGCTTGCGAGAGCGTTTCTGAAAGGAAGCGATCTGATACTTTTGGATGCGGTGGGGAATGTCAGCCAACCGCTGAAAATCGAGATACCCGCAATCTATACCCTTACCGTCAATCTGAACGGTGGCAATGGCACCACAATAGGCGGTCAATATGCCAAAGGAACAGAAATCAGCATTGACGCAGGGATAAAATCTGGCTATCGTTTTGTTGGCTGGACTTCTTCCAATGGTGGTAGTTTTGCAGATGCTTCCAGCGAAAGTACTACTTTCACCATGCCCGCAGCCAATACAACGATTACAGAAAACTGGAAGAAGAAATCCTCCGGTGGTTCTGTATTCTTCTGGGATTTGAAATTCGACACCAACGGCGGCAGTAAAATTGACACCGTCACCGAATGGGAATACAGCACCATTTATCTGGACGAATATGTTCCCAAAAAAGAAGGCTATAAGTTCGTAAGCTGGTACGCCGATAAAGATTTGACAAAGAAAATCGACGAGGTTTACCTGACGAAAGACACCACCGTTTATGCAAAATGGGAAAAAATAGAGGAAGAAGTTTCGGAAGAACCAGAGGAAACAGAAGAAATCAAAGAAACTGAAACCATTTCTTTCAAAGACGTGAAGGAAAGCGATTGGTTCTATAAAGCTGTTTCCTATGCGGTGGAAAATGGCTTGATGAGGGGGATGAGCGAAGATATTTTCGCACCTAATACACCTCTGACAAGAGAAATGTTGGCTGTTGTCCTGTATAATGTGGAAGGACAGCCGGAAGGCACAGAAGCCAATACTTTTACAGACGTAAAAGTGGATATGTGGTATACAGACGCGATCCTTTGGGCAAATGAAAACGGCATTGTAGCAGGCTATGACAATGGCGCTTATGGTGTGGGCGATCTCATCACCAGAGAACAGTTCGCAACCATTTTGTATCGCTATGCCCAGTTTAAAGGCTATGACACCACCCAAGGCGGCATGGCAGTAAGAGAATTTTCTGATTATGAAAGTATTTCTGACTATGCAAGAACTGCGATGGCTTGGGCAGTGAACGCAGGAATCATGGGTGGCATGGACGACGGCACATTGATGCCGCAGGGCAAAGCTACTAGGGCCGAGGCAGCAACTATGCTCATGAATTTCTGTGAAAATATTGTAAAATAATCAATCTAAAAGTCGGAGGCTGAAAAGCTTCCGGCTTTTTGTATTTTCTGGCATGCCTCTTTTTTGGACGGATTTTCTTTTAACTGATTCGTTACGACGGCTCTTTATTTTGTTTTTCATAAGGCGAAGCTTGTTCTCCTTGATGATTGAGGTCACAGCGTTTTTTTGTTAAAATAAAAAATAAGGATTTTGTCAGAACATGTTTTACACAGAAAAGTGTGTGGAGGAGGGAAAGCCATGGCATACAGTGAATTGGTCAAAAATTTTAACCGCATTCGTGATTATATGCGGGAATTCTATGTCTATGGCTTTAAGAGTCGGGAAGAGTATACGAGAAAAAGTGCCCGCTCCTATGATGATGAACGTCGGCGCATAGAAAGCTGGTTGGGGGATTACATGGGATTTCGCCAGAATACAGACGGAAAGAATGTGTTTATTTCCATTGACAGCAGGGCAGCGAGTCACAATCCCCTTTATAAAGCATGGAAAACCAAAAGCTTTACGGACGGGGATATTACACTGCATTTTATATTGATGGATATTTTTGCCTCTGCTCAAAAGGCGCTTTCCCTGACAGAAATCACAGAGCAGATAGACGAATATCTTTCTGTTTTTCCGGAGCCAAAAACATTCGATGTTTCCACAGTGCGGAAAAAGTTGAATGAATATATTTCCGAGGGAATTGTGTTGGGTGAAAAGCAGGGAAAATCCATGCATTACAGTTGGACAATGGAAAAGTGCGATTTGGATCGGGATATACTGGACTTTTTTTCAGAAATCGCCCCTTGCGGGGTCATTGGGTCTTTTCTGTTGGATCAAGTGAAGGAACAGGACAGCCATTTTTCATTCAAACATCACTACATCACAAGCGCCATGGACAGTGAGATTTTGTGCAGCGTTTTTATGGCAATCAGAGAAAAGCGAAGCGTAATACTGGAAACCTATAACCGCCATAAAGAACACGTGTCTGAGTCCCACGTGGTTCCTCTTCGTGTGATGGTCAGTGCCCAAAGCGGCAGACAGTATCTCATGGCGTATGCGCCAAGATTCAGACGAATTTTATCTTTTCGGACAGATCATATCACTTCTATAAAAATGGGAGAAGTCAGTGAGCGTTTTGACCAGATGCGACAAAAGCTGGATGAAATGCAGAAACACATGTGGGGTGTCAGCACACAGAACCGATGGGGGAACCGTATGGAACATGTGGAATTTACCATTCGTTATGGAGCCGGGGAAAAGCACATCCCTAAGCGGTTGGAACGGGAAAAACGCTGTGGAACTGTGGAGCATCTTGACGAAAATACCAGCAAGTTTACGGCGGATGTATATGAGGCCAGTGAACTGATCCCCTGGATTCGGACATTTATCTGCCGTATCACAGAAATCCATATTTCCAATGAGAAACTGGAGGAACAATTTCTGGAAGACATCAAAGCAATGTACGCTCTTTACGGGCTGGAAGATGGTGAAAATCATGATATTCAGTGAATTATATAGTACATACTACCAAACAGTGGCAGCTATACTGAAAGCAGCCATAGATCATCCTGTGGAAGCAACGGAGATGCGGCATATTGTTGAGGAACATGCTTTTGGAGAAAGCATGCTGCATATTTTGCCCACCATTGAGGAACAACGCTGGCAGCTGATTACACCCGATGGCAAGACGCCGCTGCAAAAAGAGCCTTCTATGCCATTGACACTTTTGGAAAAACGATGGCTGAAGGCAATTGCCCATGATCCGCGCATCCGTTTGTTCGGCGATGAAATTTTTGATTTTCCAGATGTAGAACCATTGTTCTTGCCGGAGGATATTCTTGTGTTTGACCATTACGCAGATGGGGATGATTATACAGATGAAGCATATATACACCACTTTCGCCTGATTTTGGATGCCATTAAACATCAGTATCCTCTGAAAATTACACTGCAAAACCGCAGAGGAAATCCTTTACAGATGAGAATCACTCCTAATTGTCTGGAATATTCGGAAAAAGATGATAAATTCCGATTGATTGGTTCTTCTGACCGATACGGCAGTACCATCAATCTGGGGAGGATTATAAGCTGCGAAAAATGTCAGGATTCCATCAAAGGGAAGCTTACCAAGAAAACGGAACGACAGCGGCGAGTGGTATTTGAATTGGTAGATCAGAGAAAGACACTGGAAAGGGTGCTGCTCCATTTTGCCCACTATGAAAAAGAGGCAGAAAAGCTGGATGAAAAGCATTATCGGATTACGGTTGTTTATGATAAAGAGGATGAAACGGAGATGGTTATCCGAATTCTTTCCTTTGGGCCAATGATAAAAGTAACGGCTCCTCAGCATTTTGTGGAGTTGATAAAGCAAAGATTGATACATCAGAAAAGTTGCGGACTTTAATGTTCGCAACTTTTTTTCCGTGATGAGATTGGAAATAACAGGTAGAATAAGGATACAAACAGAGAAACAAATTCCAAGACGAAATATAACAGTCCAAGAAAGTGATTCTCTGAAACATAAAAGGCGCATACAGCAATTTCGATTGTAGAGGACTCAAAAACCTGGCACAAACAGATGCAAACGCGCATCTGTAAATGACGCACCTTGTAAAAATGAAAAAGGCACCAACAGCAATCTTTATTGACTTTACTTCACATCTGATGGCTTCAGACCATTGGTGCGGGCTAGCCCCGCTTTATATGGTGCCTTGTGAGAATAAGAAAAGGAGGATCATTATGCTGGAATACATAAAACAGGAAGCCAATATGACTACAACAGAAAACGGCGCAGTTACATACGCTTCTACTGGCTCTGAATGTCTGGATTTGTTTGCCACCATTGGAGCACTGCGCAGACAAAGGGAAGGAGAAATCATTGCTCGTTTCATTCGAGCTTACACAGAAGAAGCGGATCTGGCCATGAAACTTCTTTTCTTTGCGAGAGATATTCGAGAAGGATTGGGAGAAAGAAAGGTATTTCGGATTGTCCTTCAATGGCTGGCAAAAAACGAACCTGATTCTGTTCGGAAAAACCTGGGGTATGTGGCTGAGTATGGTCGTTTTGATGATCTTTTGGCATTGATGGATACACCCTGCGAAAAAGAAATGCTGGCTTATCTGAGAGAACAGTTTGAAGCAGATATGAAAAATCTTGCAGAGGGAAATCCTGTTTCCTTGTTGGGAAAATGGCTGCCATCTGTCAATGCGTCCAATCAGAAAACGGTACATCAGGCAAAAAAGATTGCCAGAGCCTTTGGCTTGCATGACGCAAGTTACAGAAAAGCTTTAACAGCCCTCAGAGCACAAATCCGTATTATTGAGAATTATCTGAGAGAGAAAGATTATACTTTCGATTATGAACAGCAGCCGTCCAGAGCCTTGTTCAAATACAAACAGGCTTTTTGGCGCAACGACAGAGAAAGATATGCGGCTTTTCTTTCCAAAGCAGCTGCCGGCAAGGCAAAGCTTCATGCAGATCATGTGGCGCCATATGAATTGATACAGCCTTATTTGGGTTGGAGCAATAACGGAAGCTTTTTGCGGGATATTTCTTCGGAAGAAAAGGCTGTACTGAATGCCACATGGGCTTCCATGCCAGATTTTGGTGGAGATGAAAACGCCCTTGCTGTTATAGACACTTCCGGGTCTATGTATTATGAAGGAAAGCCTGTTCCTGCGGCAGTGGCACTGTCCTTGGGACTGTACTTTGCAGAACGGAATAAAGGGATTTTCCATAATCATTTTATTGAATTTTCTGGAAAACCACAGTTGATTGCCATCAAAGGGGAAACCTTTGCCGACAAACTGCGCTATGTGGCAACATTCAATAAAATTGCGGATACCAATTTGGAAGCAGTCTTTGACCTGATTCTGCAAGCAGCGGTGAAAAATCACGTGCCTCAGGAAGAACTTCCTGCAAAACTAATCATCATTTCGGATATGGAATTTAATGTCTGCGTGAATAATGCGTCAAAAACAGTTTTCAAAAATGCCAAGAGAAGATACGCGGAAAAAGGATACCGCCTGCCGGAAGTTGTCTTCTGGAATGTCGCCAGCAGAAATCGTCAGCAGCCTGTAACGAAGAATGAAAGAGGGGTTGTATTGATTTCCGGTGCTACACCAAGGATTTTTTCCATGGTTGCAGGAGGAAATCTTTCGCCCTATACATTTATGATGGAAGTGCTGCATAGTGAGCGGTATGCTCCCATTGCAGCATAGCTTCAAAGGAGGGAAAAACTATGTTAGAAATCAAAGGAAAAGTAAATACAGCTATTTGTTATGCGAAAGTCATTGAGGATGTTGCCATTGAACAGATTCGCAGAATGTGCGACTATGACCTGACCGAAAGCAGCAAAATCAGAATTATGCCGGATGTCCATGCCGGGAAAGGATGTACCGTTGGTACGACAATGACAGTCAAAGATAAGGCATGTCCCAATATTGTAGGGGTGGATATCGGATGTGGAATGTATACTGTAAAACTGGCGGAAAAAGAAGTGGACTTTGTGAAACTGGATGAAGCATGTCATTATATTCCTTCTGGAAGAAACGTGTGGGAAGGCAGAATGGAGCGTTTCGATCTGACACAGCTACGCTGTTACCGCTCTTTGCGGGATGCCAAAAGGCTGGAACGCTCTCTAGGAACATTGGGTGGTGGAAACCACTTTATTGAAGTAGATCAGGCGGCAGATGGTACTTGCTATCTGGTGATCCATTCTGGCAGCCGTAATCTGGGAAAACAAGTGGCTGAAGTATATCAGCAGCTTGCCATTGACCTGCATATGGGAAAAGAGGACTATTTCCGCCAAAGAGATGACATCATCCGTACATATAAGGCAGAAGGCAGACGGGCAGAGATTCAGGAAGCTTTGAAAGAACTGAAGAACAATTATGAAACACAGGATTTGCTGATTCCAGAAGATATTTGCTGGCTTTACGGGACATTTTTTGAGGATTACCTGTACGACGTAGAAATCTGTCAGCGTTTTGCAAAGCGCAACAGGGAAAGAATGGCGGAGATCATTCTGGAAAGAACAGGTATGACTGCTGTGGAATCATTCCATACCATTCACAATTATATTGATGTGAATGAAATGATTCTCCGTAAAGGTGCCATTGCGGCGCATGCTGGAGAAAAAGTCCTTATTCCCATCAATATGCGGGATGGTTCCATCATTGCGGTAGGTAAAGGCAATGCGGAGTGGAACCAATCTGCACCCCATGGAGCAGGGCGCGTGATGTCCAGAGCAAAAGCAAGAGAAACCCTCAATATGGAGTCCTACAAAGAAGCCATGTCTGGGATCTACACAACTTCTGTCAATGAAGATACACTGGATGAAGCGCCTATGGCATATAAATCATTGGAGGATATTCTGGATGTCATTGGCGAAACAGTGGAGGTCATTGATGTGATGAAACCTATTTATAATTTCAAAGCATCCAATGAAGATGTACCATGGAAAAAGAGGAAGGAGGAGGCTGATGGAACAGACAATAGTCAGGAAACTTCGTAAAATCGAGAAAAATGAGCGTATTCACATTATCCTTGCTGTGGAATCCGGCAGTCGTGCATGGGGCTTTCCTTCTACGGACAGCGATTATGATGTGCGGTTCATTTATATTCGCCAGAAAGAAGACTATCTGCGGTTGGAAAAAACGCGAGATGTGATTGAATTGCCATTGGACGGCATTTTGGATATCAATGGATGGGACTTGCAGAAAACATTGCGGCTTTTCCATAAATCCAATCCTACATTATTTGAATGGTTTTCCTCACCCATTGTATATATGGAAACCCCATTTGCGGATACATTCAGAACCATGATGGGAAATTACTTTTCAACAAAAGAGACTTGTATTGGCATGTCGATGGATTCTGGAAACGAAAACACCGCCTCCTATGCTGTTTTCAGAATTGATGGAGGCAGAACTTCCAGACGCTTTGCGGGAAGAAGTGGAAAGGCTTCTGGAACTGAAACAGAATGTTCCAGAAGTTAAAATGATCGCAAAAGTAGATAAGCTCA
>ENA-ORMO01003083-ORMO01003083.1-human-gut-metagenome-genome-assembly--contig:-NODE-3083-length-11635-cov-3.403713_pt1 | contig 11635 bp, 11 predicted proteins | sample MGYA00242106_ERZ509001 | MGnify/ENA primary metagenome ERZ509001 (study PRJEB26280, sample SAMEA2338736) | human gut metagenome | biome: human gut; feature: human-associated habitat; material: faeces... | reverse complement strand
TTTGGATTCATTCCGGATTTTGCCATATTTGAGCAATAGGTATGCCGACATACATAAGGTGTAATATTTGGCATCTGTACTCGGTAAATGTCATTGTATGCTCTTCAAAGGAATGCCAAAGATCAGACCGAGGTCAATACATCCAGCCGGCGAGTTGCAAGACAAGTACTTATTTATCTGGAAAGTGCAGATAAAAATGCAAAACCACATGCTAAGGGAGTTCTGCAGTATCGTCTTTTTTTATTCTTCTACCTTCCACTCTCTGGTATCAAAGATGTGAAGATGCAGTGCTTCTGAAATATATCCCAACAATTCGCAGCCTGCGATACAGTTTCCTTTTTTATCAAGAGACGGTCCGTAGATCCCGATTCCCATTTTCTTTTTCGATACGCTAAGCAGGCCGCCGCCGACTCCGCTCTTAGTCGGAATTCCTGTTCTTAACGCAAATTCACCTGATCCGTCATACATCCCGCAGGTAAGCATAATGGTCTGTACCATCCGTACAGTCTGAGATGAGATCAGACGTTTTCCGGTAGATAATTGCACTCCGTCATTTGCAAGCAAAAGACCGAACATTGCCAGATCTCTTGCATTTACCGACATGGAACACATCTTTGTATAAAAGGTAACACTATCTTCTACATCGGTATCAATGATCTCCTTACTTTTTAAAAGATAGGCAATCGCCTTATTTCTTGCGCAAGTCGCCATCTCAGACTGAAATACAGCTTCGTCTACTGCAATCTCCGGATCTTCACATACGTCCTGCATATACTTCTGCATATCTTCGATGGAATAGTGGTTTACAAGCAGGCTCGCAACCGTGATTGCTCCAGAATTGATCATCGGATTAAAGGGCCGGTTACTTCGGTTATCCAGTTCTACCAGTGAGTTAAAAGCCTCCCCTGACGGCTCCACACCAACATGATCAAACACAAACTCTGCTCCAAATGTTTCCAGTGCCAGACACAGTGCCATTACTTTGGAAATGGACTGTATCGTAAATCTGTCTTCTGTATTTCCGGTCTCAAATTGATTGCCGTCTATTGTGTAAAGGCAGATTCCCAGTTTATTCTTATCTGCCTTGGCAAGCTCCGGAATATACGATGCAACACTTCCATACCGGATCACACCTTTTCCGATACGGATGGCATTTTCCAGTATTCTCATAACCTCTTCTGATTTCATCATATTCTCCTTTTCGCTCAGCCATAATCCCCTTACAACTGCTATTTTCTAAGTACTAAGATACATCATTTTCCGGCTTCAATCAACCACCATTTTTTGCTGAAACCCGACGGAATAAGATAGACAAAAAAGTGCCCGCATTGTATATTATTAGTAGTTTGAAACTGGGGAATATGCAAAGGGGAAAACGTATCATGAATCTAATTTCACAATACAAAGGTCTTAGAAAAGAAAACTATGTCTTATGCTTCGGACGCTTTGTGACGGCCATGGGGGCAATGGTCCGTCCGATGCTGACGATGATCTGTTCTCAATCACTTAATGATATATTTCGTTCCTCTGCCTTTCCCTTTAATTGTAATCACACCTTTTTCTCCCATAGCTTTCAATAACTGTGTTGTTTTTGATTTGCCAAACGGTACATATGGTGCAATTTCACTTATTGGTTTCAATATCGTCTTGCTTAAGAGCTTATAAATCACTTTTTCATCTTCAGTTAAATTAGCATTCTTTTCAAATATCGGAAGTACAATTTTTATAGCATTTTCTGACACTTCAAAATCCGGTTTTGTCAAACCTTCTGCATACAGTTGTTTTATTCTTGTAATTCCTGTTCCGAATATCTCTACAAATCCCAATCTGTAAAATACATTTGCAAGGTTTCTATTTCTTAAAACAGAAAGTTTACCTGACAAATACTCTTCTGCTGTTATTCCAGATGGCAATCCACCAGGAGATACAACTTCTATTCTATCATCAAACATGGAAACTCTGATGTGTGAATCAACATCCCATACCCTATGAATCAGAGCATTCGCAATTGCCTCTCTAAAAGCTGCTTCCGGTATCTTCTCCATCTTCTTTCTGTCAGCGCCCTGTATCACTTCATATTGGTAATAGTCTCTAAATACAGCAAGAGCTCTTTCATATGCATCTAAAACTGATGTATTTTCAAAAGTTACTCTTTTTTGAATAATACTGATATTCTCACCGAACTTAACAATATCAATTCCCGAAAAATGATTTTTATCTGCCAAAAGTCCTGCTGCATTATTAAACCCATTTACATTGTTATACAGGTTTAATGTCTTTAATGTATCCTGATTGAAAGTTTAAATCTGAATATTTTCTTTCAGCTTACGATGTAAAATTTCAAAAGATAATTGCTGGTCTTTACAAGGCAGTTCTTCAAAGCTAATATTTCTTCCATCTAATACAAGCCTTGAAAATTCCAGTGTATCTACCTCTATCGTTGCTGTATCATTTCGTTTGTATGCTTTTGATTTATATAAATAAATATACTTTAGCCGGATTGCATCGCTTCTAATCACACCCCAAACATCGTATTCAGCAGATATACCCCTGTCTCTGTTTCGAATACATTCTCCCTGCATTTTCTGATTGCCTCCTTGGGCAGATCATCTTCCAGCGCATTTACGAGGAAATCCGCTTCCAGTAAAATTCTGTAATCCAGTCCGTCCACATTCTCATATGTATGGTGATGTGCGATCAGGTAGCAGATTCTGTCAGTCTCAGCCGCAGTTACCTCCTGGAACTGTGCAAGTATTTCCTTTGCGTAGGCAGGGCCTTCCTGCTCCTGCAGCTTTCCGTCGCATCTACCATATTTCTCTTCCGAAGGACGGATTCCGATATCGTGCAGGATAGCTGCCATTTCCAGAATATGTAATGTCTCCGGATCCAGTCCTTCCCTGATACCTATCACATGTGCAAATTCATATACTTTCAGAAAATGCTGAATTCTCTTTGGATCACCGGCATTAAACTCTGTCATCTTAACGATCAAATCTTCCATTATCATATCTCGTCATCCTTTCAATTATGAATGTGTGTGTGTCCGGATTCCTGCGGAAATTGTCTGTGCGATCTGGGCAGCGGTTTCTTTCTTGCCGCTCTCTTCCCACTGAATGAACACATTTAAAAGTGCACCGCCGTAAAAATATAATTCATAATCCGGAATATGATAAACCGGCCTGATCTTCTCGATCAGATAAGTGTTCATTGCATCTATTACAATGGAATACAGCCCCGCATGCACAATTTTCAAAATGAAATCAGCGTATTGATCAAAAAAGCTGAGTGCATACATAATGCTGCTTCTGTCATGAAAATGCCCCAGTTTTCCTTTACTTCTCTCCCCTTCCCAGACATATTCTTTTACAATTTCATGGAAATAGTCCTGAACGGCCTCCTCTTTTGTATCGTAATAATGATAAAATGTCATTCTGGAAACGCCTGCACGCTTTACAATATCTGAAATACGGATCTGCCCGTATTCCTTCTGATCCAGCAACACAAACAAGGCTTCCCCGATACACATGCGGGTAAACCTTGTACGCGTATTATATTCTTTTGTAAACAGATCTGCCATGTAGTATTCTTCCTTTAAAGTATTTTCTCCTGCACCTATTATATCTCGCTTTCTCGTATATTTACAGCTGTAAATTTCCTATTTTCCGAAACCGTTCATACCGCATTTCTTTTACCTGTTCAGGATTTATTCCTTCATACTTTTGCAAAAAGAAGCCTATTTCTTTGGAAAGCTCTGCCGTCAGTTTGGGCAGCCCTTCAGGCAGTTTCTCTTCTTCCGCAAATACTTTTTCAATGACTCCCAGCCCAAGCAGATCCTCTGCCGTCAGTTTCATACATGCAGCCGCTTCTTTTGCTCTGTGGCTGTCTTTCCATAAAATACTGGCAAACCCTTCCGGTGAAAGAATGGAATACATTGCATTTTCCAGCATCCAGACCTCATTGGCTGTTGCAAGTGCAAGTGCGCCGCCGCTTCCTCCTTCTCCGATGATAATGGATAAAACCGGTACAGAAAGTGCTGACATATCCGAAATGGATGTCGCAATTGCCTCTCCCTGTCCCTGTTCTTCCGCTTCAATACCGCAGTAAGCCCCCGGTGTGTCCACAAAGCAGATCACCGGTCTCTTAAATTTTTCCGCCTCTTCCAGTAATCTTTTTACCTTACGATAACCACCCGGCTGGCACATGCCGAAATTATGTGCAACCTGTTCTTTCGTATTTTTCCCCTTTTCCTGTGCTATGATTGTCACAGGTATATTTTCAAACATGGCAATTCCCGCAATGACAGCCGGATCATCCGTTCCCGCCCTGTCTCCATGTAATTCATAAAAAAGCGGAAATAACTCTCTGATATAATCCGAGCTGATACTGCGCCCCTGCTCTCTGGCAAGCCGGACACGATCCCAGGCAGTTTTTTCACATGTCAGTTTCTTTGCATTACATGACGGTTCATTTTTCTGATCTGTCCCTGCTTTCCCCGACTGAAGCTGTTCTCTCCTGCCTTCATCCGAGTTGTCACACGCCAACTTATTGATTTTATCCTGTAATCCGGAAATATTCTCCGATACGTTTTCTTCTCCTGCATGGTGCAGCATCAGAAGATCAGAAAGCACCTGCCTCATTTCTTCTCTTTTTACAATCCGGTCCACAAACCCGTGTTCCTGTAGAAACTCCGCTCGCTGGAATCCTTTTGGCAGCTTCTGATGGATCGTCTGCTCGATCACACGCTGTCCGGCAAATCCGGCAAGTGCTCCGGGCTCAGCCAGTATGATGTCCCCAAGCATCGCAAAGCTTGCCATTACGCCGCCTGTTGTCGGATCCGTCAGCACACTTATGTAGAGCAGTCCTGCCTCACTGTGTCTTTTAATGGCAGCACTCGTTTTTGCCATCTGCATCAGGGATAGTATCCCCTCCTGCATTCTTGCACCGCCTGAACATGCAAATATAATAACAGGTAATTTTAACTTCGTGGCACGTTCTACCGCTCTTGTAATTTTTTCTCCGACGGCTTCTCCCATGCTTGCCATAAAGAATCTGCCATCCATAACACAAAGAACTGTCTGTCTGCCACCGATCCTGCAGCGGCCTGTGATAACTGCCTCTTTCATGTGCGTTCGCAGCCTTGTCGCTGCGAGCTTTGCTTCATACCCCTCAAACTGCAGCGGATCCGTTCCGACAAGATTTCTGTCCCATTCCAGAAAAGTACCTTCATCCGCAACTCTTTTAATACGTTCATATGCACTCATTCTGAAATAACCGCCACATTTCGGGCAGATATATCCGCCGCTTCTGACATCGTCTATCAGCACGATACCACCGCATTTTTTACACTTACAAAGCAGATCATCCGGAACAGACGGATTTATGCCTGTATGATATAATCCCTTTGTTGTTTTTTTAAATACATGATCTAAATTCATCGGTCAACGCTTCTCTCCAAATTCAAAAATGGTTTTCTATATAGTTGATATCCACATTTCCGTCCCGATAGTCAGGTTCCTCCAAAATGCCATATTGATAATCCACATTAGTATCAACGCCTTCTATGATGACTTCACCTAAAGCACTCTGCGCTTTCCGGATTGCTTCTTCTCTTGTTTTTGCCCAGACGCTGATCTTTGCGATCATGGAATCATAAAATGGTGGAATCTTATATCCGCTGTATATTGCGGAATCGATTCTGATTCCTTTTCCACCGGGCAGATGTAAACCCGTGATCGTTCCGGGGCACGGTCTGAAATCTTCTTCCGGTTTTTCCGCATTGATCCGCACCTCGATCGCATGTCCGTTAATTCTGATATCTTTTTGGGAAAAAGTCAGTTTTTCCCCCGCAGCTATTCTGATCTGCTCTTTGATCAGATCAATTCCTGTGATCCACTCCGTGATCGGATGTTCTACCTGTATTCTTGTATTCATTTCCATAAAATAAAAATTACCGGAAGGCTCTAACAGAAACTCTATCGTGCCTGCATTTATATATCCTGCTGCCTTTGCCGCACGTACCGCTGTCTGTCCCATCTCCATCCGCTGTCTGGATGATAATACGCTGCACGGCGCTTCCTCGATCAGCTTCTGGTGTTTTCTCTGGATAGAACAATCCCGTTCCCCAAGATGTACCACATTACCGTGGGAATCTGCCAGGATCTGAAATTCCACATGGCGGGGACCTTTGATATAATGTTCCAGATACATGGCATCATCACCGAAGCACTGTTTTGCTTCTGCCTGTGCGATCCGGAAATTCTTTTCAAAATCCTCTTTGGATCCGGAAAGACGCATTCCCTTTCCACCACCTCCGAGTGCTGCCTTGATCATAATGGGATAACCGATTTTTTCCGCTTCCTGCAGTCCGTCCCGGTAATCAAAAACCGCTCTGTCGCTGCCCGGTATAACCGGAACTCCCGCTTTCTGCATCGTTTCCCGTGCAAGCTGTTTATTCCCCAGCCTTTCAATCGTTTCTGCCTTAGGACCGACAAAAATAATATTGCACTTTTCACACAATGCTGCAAACTTTGCATTTTCCGATAAAAACCCAAATCCCGGATGAATTGCCTGTGCACCGGTCACAATAGTTGCACTGATGATCCTCTCCATCGATAAATAGCTTTCAGAAAGTGCAGCAGGTCCGATACATACAGCCTCATCTGCCAGCTTTGCATGTAACGCTTCCCTGTCTGCCTCCGAATAAATTGCCACCGTCTCGATTCCCATTTCGCGACAGGCTCTGATGATCCGCACGGCGATCTCTCCGCGATTTGCCACAAGTAACTTTCTTATCATTTTTATTTACCCTATCATAAATGTCAGTTGTCCGCTGGCAACTACTTTTCCGTCAACACTCGCTGTTGCTTCTCCGATACCAACCGGTCCCTTTTGTTTTATAATCTTCGTTTCCAGCCTGAGCATATCTCCCGGTACTACTTTTCCACGGAATCTGCACTTCTCAATTCCGCCGAAGAAGGCGATCTTCCCTTTATTTTCAGGCTGTGATAAAATAGCAACGGCTCCTGTCTGTGCCAGGGCTTCTATGATGAGTACACCCGGCATAACCGGTTCCTGCGGAAAATGCCCCGCAAAAAAATCTTCCCTGTAAGTCACACATTTATAACCGATCGCATATTGTCCCGGTTCATAGTCCTCAATTCTATCCAGCAGAAGAAATGGGTGTCTGTGTGGCAGGATCTCTTTTATTTCATTGATATGCAAAGATTTCATGATGCTGCCTCTCCTATCGTTTCTTTTTCGATCACAAATAATATCTGTCCGTATTCCACTGTGTCCGTATTGTGTACCCTGATCTCCCGGACGATGCCATCAGCATCACTTTCAATTTCATTCATCAGCTTCATTGCTTCAATAATACCAAGCACCTGTCCTTTTTTTACGCGATCTCCGACCTGCACAAATGGGTCTTCTCCTTCAGCCGGTGCTTCATAAAACACGCCTACCAGTGGTGAGGCAATGTCTGTACAATCTTTACTCTGGACATCTCCGCCTGCATTCATGCCACCACAATACGCACTGTTTTCTGCGGAGTCATGTACCATAACCGTTTTTCCCGATTTTTTTCCGCATTTTATCCTGATACCGTTTTCTTCATAACAGAAGCTGTCCAGTTCCGATGCCGACACTGTCTGGATCAGCTTTATCATATTTTCAAATTCCATAGCTTTGCCTTTCACCTTTTCTGATCTATGATCACTCTGTACCGTCCTTCCATAATCGTCAGGCATCAAATGCTTTAAAAACAAGCACCGCGTTATGCCCGCCAAATCCCAGAGAATCGCTCATTGCATAAGTGATTTTTTTCTCCACAGGTCCGCCGATCGTATAATGCAGATCACATTCCGGATCTGTTTCTTTTGTACCTGCTGTCCGGTGCACAAATCCATCCTGAATAGACTTCACACAGACAATAGCTTCCACGCCGCCTGCTGCCCCAAGAAGATGTCCGATCATGGATTTTGTTGAATTGATCTGCACATTTTCTGCGTGTGCACCAAATGCAAGCCGGATCGCTCTTGTTTCAAACAGATCATTATGATGTGTACTTGTACCGTGTGCATTGATATAGTCAATCTGCGCCGGCTCTATGCCTGCTTCCCGCATGGCGATCTCCATTGCCTTTGCCGCGCCGCTTCCATCCTCACACGGAGATGTAATATGATATGCATCCGCTGTTGCTCCATATCCCACAAGCTCTGCATAAATATGTGCGCCACGCTTTTGTGCGTGAGAAAGCTCTTCCAGTACCAAAATACCTGCCCCTTCTCCCATGACAAAACCGTTTCTGTCCTTGTCAAAAGGAATGGAAGCCCGCATCCTGTCTGTTTCCGTCGAAAGTGCTGTCAGCTGCTGAAAACCTGCAACCCCCGTAGGGCAGATACAGCTTTCTGTTCCACCGGCCAGCATGATATCCGCTTCTCCGTACTGGATCGTGCGCATGGCATCACCGATACAATTTGTGCCCGTTGCACAGGCTGTTACGACATTTTCACACTTTCCCTTAAGTCCGAACTGAATGGAAACATTACCTGCAGCCATGTTAGAGATCATCTTAGGAATCGTCAGCGGATTTACCCTGTTTACCTTATGTTCCAGCACTTTATTGTAAGTAGCCTCCACTGTCTCCAGACTTCCGATACCGGAGCCAATGATCACTCCCACGCGGTAAGGGTCTTCCGCTTCCATATTGATCCCTGCATCCTCCATCGCTTCTCCCGAAGCCGCCACAGCATACTGTGCAAAAGGCTCCATACGTCTTGCCGCCTTCGGATCCATATAGTCAGCAGCTCTGAAATCCTTTACCTCTGCTGCAAGCTTTACCTTAAAATCCGATGTATCAAACTTTGTGATCCGGTCAATGCCGACTTTTCCTTCCTTACAGCTGTTCCAAAATGTATCCACATTGTTTCCGGTCGGGGTAACTGCCCCCATTCCTGTAATAACAACTCTTCTTTTCATTCTCTGTCTCCATTCTACATTACCATGCCACCGTCAACAGCAAGCACCTGTCCTGTCAGATACGATCCTTCCGCAGCCAGAAATGCCACTGCCTTTGCCACATCCTCAGGCTGTCCGAACCGCCCAAGCGGGATCTGCTTACATGCACCTTCCCTGATTTCTTCGGGAAGCTTCCTTGTCATATCGGTTTCAATGAATCCCGGTGCAACTGCATTTACTGTAATTCCACGGCCGGCGAGTTCTCTCGCGGCAGATTTTGTCATACCGATCATCCCTGCCTTCGCAGCAGCATAATTTGCCTGTCCTGCATTTCCGGTAATTCCCGATACAGACGCAATGTTGATAATCCTGCCATAGCGCTTTTTCAGCATTGTCTTTGCTGCAGCACGCATTGTATGAAATGCACCTTTCAGGTTAGTTGCAAGCACCGCATCAAATTCCGCATCTGTCATACGGAGCATCAGGTTATCCCTTGTGATCCCTGCATTATTGACAAGAATGTCTATTCCGCCGTAGTCTTTTGCAATTGCTGCGATCATAGCTGTCGCGGCCGCTTCATCCGACACATCACAGCCATAGGTTACAGCACTGCCGCCTTCTTTACAAATTTCCCCTGCAACAGTCTCCGCTGCTTCCTTTGAGCCATTATAATTCACGATCACAAGCGCTCCCATGCTTGCCAGCTTCTTAGCAATTGCACACCCGATTCCTCTGGATGCACCTGTTACCAGTGCCACTTTTCCAGTTAACATAATTCATTTACCACTTTCTCCACATCTTCCCAGACGGCGACATTTTTCACAGTTACTGCCGGATCTATCTTCTTCATGAAACCGGCCAGTGTTCTTCCCGGACCGATCTCTACAAAAGTATCAACTCCCTGCCTTATCATATATCTCACACTCTGCTCCCAGTGCACGGAAGAATGGATTCCCTCACAAAGCAGTCCGGCAATCTCCTGCTTATCCGTTACCTTCTGCGCTGTCACATTGGAAATGTAAGGGATCTGCAGATCGGATATTGTTACTTTTAAAAGCTCCTGTTTCAACTTTGAAGCTGCCGGCTCCATCAGGGAAGAATGGAACGGGCCACTCACTTTCAATGGCAATACCCTCTTTGCACCGGCTTCTTTCAATGCAGCACCTGCCTTTTCAAGTGCCGTAAGCTCACCTGTGATAACAATCTGTCCCGGACAGTTGTAATTTGCGATCATAGCTCCCGGAATGTCCTGCAGCACAGCTTCTATCTTTTCTGCTTCCATGCCCAGCACCGCACTCATACCGCCGATTCCCGCCGGTACGGTGTACTGCATCAGCTTTCCGCGCTCTCTGACAAGAAGTACTGCATCCTCCATGGAAAATGCCCCGGCTGTAGCGATTGCCGCGTATTCTCCAAGACTGAGTCCTGCAGTCATTTCCGGTCTGATTCCCCGCATAAGCAGTTCCTGCGTGATCATCAGACAGACTGCAACCATCGCCGGCTGTGTAAACTCCGTCTGATTGATCTCTTCATTTTCTGTAAAACAGATTTTTTTCAGATCAAAATCAAGCTGCCCACAGACATCATCAAAGTATCTTTCTGCCTGCTCACTGTTTTCATAAAAATCCCGTCCCATGCCACATTTCTGTGCCCCCTGTCCGGGATAGATAAATGCAATTTTACTCATACATCCTGCTCCTGTTTAATGCTTCTTTTGTCTGGCTTACCAGCGTATCAATTAGTTGTTTACAGCTAACTTCTTCTTTGATAAGTCCTGCAATCTGACCGGACATCAGACTGCCGTTATGAATATCGCCTTCCTGCACGGCTCTTCTGAGTGCACCGGATGCCAGAAGCTCCAGCTCTTCTGTAGAGGCTCCCTCCTGTTCCTTTTGCAAATAGGCTTTTGTCATATCATTCCGCAGTGCCCGGATCGGGTGTCCCGTACTTCTTCCTGTGACTCTTGTATCAATATCCTTTGCCCGGATGATGCGTTCCTTATAAGCCGGATGTACCTGACATTCTTTTGTGACCACAAACCGTGTACCCATCTGTACGCCCTTTGCCCCCAGCATAAATGCTGCTGCAATTCCTCTGCCATCACCGATCCCTCCGGCGGCGATCACCGGGATGTCAACCGCATCCACAACCTGCGGTACTAATGTCATTGTTGTACTTTCTCCGATATGTCCGCCGGATTCGCATCCCTCTGCCACAACTGCGTCTGCCCCGCAACGCTCCATACGTTTTGCCAGTGCAACCGATGCCACAACCGGAATCACTTTGATATTCCGTTCTTTCCACAGTTCCATATATTTTTCCGGATTGCCGGCTCCTGTTGTAACAGCCTTTACACCTTCCTCTGCGATCACCCGGGCAACTTCGTCCGCATAGGGACTCATTAACATGACATTTACGCCAAACGGGCGATCCGTTAATTCCTTTGTTTTCCGGATCTGCTCTCTGACCCAGTCAGCCGGTGCATTTGCTGCACCGATCAGCCCAAATCCGCCGGCTTCTGATACAGCTGCTGCCAGATGATGCTCTGCTACCCATGCCATACCGCCCTGTATGATCGGATATTCTATTTCCAATAAGTTATTTATTTCTGTCTGCATTTTATTCTCTCTATACTTTCTTATATATTTTGCACAAAAAAGCTTGTATTTTAGCCATC
>ENA-ORMO01003080-ORMO01003080.1-human-gut-metagenome-genome-assembly--contig:-NODE-3080-length-11653-cov-2.120366_pt1 | contig 11653 bp, 12 predicted proteins | sample MGYA00242106_ERZ509001 | MGnify/ENA primary metagenome ERZ509001 (study PRJEB26280, sample SAMEA2338736) | human gut metagenome | biome: human gut; feature: human-associated habitat; material: faeces... | reverse complement strand
ATAGATGTGCGCATGTTGCGATAAGATTATAATAGATTTTGTAAGATATTTGAACAGGAACTTGGGCATAAATATAAACTTTTAACTCCAGAAATGGATGGAAGATACGCATGTACTGTTACCCATATTCAAAAGCGGGGAACGAAGTTTATATCTCAGGTGTCTCAAAATTTAAAGTGTGAGCAGTGTATTTTTATGGATGTCTTTCCGTTTGATTGTGTGGCAGAAGATATAAAGGAACAGAAAAAGCAGGCACAAAAAGCTAATTTTTTAGGGCGACTGTTATTTTTGGCAGGTACACCTTATCCATATATACCATATCAAGGGTGGAAGAAGGAATTGGCAGGATTTTTTTGCAACATTGCACATTATGGGTGTAAGATGTTTCATATTACACCTAAAAAAATATATAAAAAATATGTTCAAGTTGCAACATCATATAACGGTAAAGGTGAAAATAAATATGTGACATCTTTTGAATATACAGGTTGCTTAAAAGATAAGGTTAGAAAAGAAGCATTGTTTCCGTTGAAGTTAGTGCGATTTGAAGATACTGAGATTTATCTTCCAGCGAACAATCATGAATTTCTAAGTAAAGTTTATGGTAATTATATGAAAATTCCACCCAAAGACAAGCAAATTAATCATATGCCATATGTCTTGGATTTTGGGGATGGTATTAATGTTGTAGAAAGAAATAAAAGTATAATTTAGGAGATATTATGTAATGATTAAAAAAAAATATTGCATTTTTTCAGCACAATACCTACCACATATGGGTGGAGTGGAGAATTACACATATCATCTGGCTAAGGAGTTAGTTGAAAAAGGGAATGAAGTTACCATAATTACCTGTAATGTGGAACGGGTAGAAACATATGAAAAGCAAGAAGGTATAAAAATATATAGGCTACCGTGTTTAAATTTCATAAATGGTCGTTTTCCGGTTTTGAAATTCAATAAGGTGTTTTGGAAGATACATCGTAAAATATCAAAACAAAGCTACGATATGATTATAATTAATACAAGATTCTATATCCACTCTTTATATGGGGCTATTTTTGGAAAGAAAAAACATTGTAGGACAATATTTATTGAACATGGCACAGGACATTTGACGTTGCATAATCCGATACTGGATTGGGTAGAAAATATAGTGGAACATACGATGACTTTTTTTGAAAAACAGTTATGTTCAGAATTTTATGGGGTTTCAGAAGCATGTTTGGAGTGGTTGCGGCATTTTCATATCAAGGGGAAAGGAGTTTTATATAATGCCATTGATTTAGGTGATATTGGTAAAAAACTTGAGTCTCCGATATGTAGTTTTAAAGAAAAATATAATATTTCAAATCAGGCACAGATAATAACTTTTACAGGACGCTTATTAAAGGAAAAAGGTGTCTTGACTTTAGTAAAGGCATTTGATGAGCTCAAACGAGAAGATGTATATTTATTTATTGCAGGAGATGGAGAGGAATATGATTCTATTAAATCAATGAGTAGTAAACATGTTATTTTATTAGGCCGCATTACATCAGATGAAATAGTTGCATTGTTAAAAGAAACAGATATTTTCTGTCTGCCTTCAGACTCTGAAGGAATGCCAACATCTGTTCTTGAGGCGGCAGCATGTAAATGTTATATTGTAACTACAAAACAAGGCGGAGCAAAAGAACTTGTTTTAGATGAAAAACATGGTATAATAATGGAAGATAATAATTTGCCAACTGTCATTAAAGCATTGCAGAAGTCACTGCAAGACAGAAAAATTAGAGAACAGGGAATTGAATTGACATATCAACGATTACAGAAATATTTCACGTGGGATAAAGTAGCAGAAAAAGTGATGAAACTGTAGAGATAAGATTAGGAGAATAGCAGAATGAAAAGTGAATTGCTTATTGTAATTCCGGCATATAATGAAGAAGAAAATATAAAAAATGTAGTTGAACTTATCAAAAATCAGTATGGTCAATATGATTATATTGTTGTAAATGATGGTTCGAAAGATAAAACAGCGGATATCTGTTATGAAAATGGATATGAAATACTGGATTTACCGGTTAATTTGGGACTGGCAGGTGCATTTCAAGCGGGATTAAAGTATGCATACAAAAAAGATTATCAATATGCCATTCAATTTGATGCAGATGGGCAGCATAGACCTGAATATATTGCTAATATGCTTGAGAGGATAAAAGAAGGATATGATATAGTTATAGGGTCTAGATTTGTTCGTGTAAGAAAAGATAGTTCTATGCGAATGATAGGGAGTAGGATGATTACTGTTGCAATTAAATTGACTACAAAAGTAAGAATATCTGATCCGACTTCCGGAATGCGTATGTTTTCGCAAAAAATGATTGAAGAATTTGCACAAAATTTGAATTATGGTCCTGAACCGGACACTATATCATATTTGGTTAAAAATGGCGCTACGATTTCCGAAGTGCCGGTTACTATGGACGAAAGACAGTTTGGGATAAGTTATTTAAATATTGCTGGATCAATATCATACATGATCAAAATGTTAATATCAATCATTTTCTTGCAGAATTTTAGGAAGAGGAGTTAAAAGATGTCAGCAATTTTAAGAGTTTTTATTATAATCGGCGCTTTTTGTTTGTTGATTTATATGCTTAAGAAAATCCGTCAGTCAAAATTAAAGATAGAATATACTATTTTTTGGATTTTATTCTCTTTAGTATTAGTTTTAATGGGTATTTTCCCGAAAGTGTTTTATTTTATATCCAGAATAATTGGTTTCCAAGCACCTATAAATATGATTTTTTTGGTTATTATTTTTGTATTGATTGTTAAATTGTTTTTAACATCCATGCAGATTTCTAAGCTGGAAAATAAAGTCGATTCTTTAACGCAACAGATAGCTATTGATAGAAAAATAGATAAAGAAAAGAAGGAGGAATAAGCATGAGAACATATTTAGTTACTGGGGGAGCAGGTTTTATAGGCTCCAATTATATTCATTATATGTTCAAAAAATACGGAGATTCTATCCGTATTATTAATGTGGACAAACTTACTTATGCAGGTAATCTGGAAAATCTCAAAGATGTAGAAGAGAGAAAGAATTATGTCTTTATTAGGGCGGATATATGTGATGCGGATGCAATTACTAAAATTTTTCAAGAATATGATATTGACCGAGTTGTTCATTTCGCAGCAGAAAGCCATGTGGATCGAAGCATTAAGAATCCGGAAGTGTTTGTGAAAACGAATGTATTGGGGACACTGGTAATGTTAAACGCGGCAAAAGCGGCATGGGAGCTGGAAGATGGAACCTTTAAAGAGGGAAAGAAATTTCTTCATGTTTCTACTGATGAAGTGTATGGCTCTCTGGAGAAAGAAGGAGAGTACTTTTATGAGACAACTCCATATGATCCACACAGCCCTTATTCAGCAAGCAAAGCATCTTCAGATATGTTAGTAAAATCGTACATGGATACTTACAAATTTCCTGCGAATATTACGAATTGTAGTAATAATTATGGCCCATATCAGTTCCCGGAGAAATTAATTCCACTGATTATTAATAATGCCTTACAGGGGAAAAAACTTCCGGTATATGGAGATGGAAAGAATGTTCGTGACTGGTTATATGTAGAAGACCATGCAAAAGGTATTGATATGGTACAGGAGCAGGGGCGTCTGTTTGAGACTTATAATATTGGCGGTCATAATGAAAAACAGAATATAGAAATTATTCATATCATTCTGGATACTTTAAATGAGATGTTGCCAGAAGAAGATCCAAGGAAAAAGTTGGTGAGCAAGGATTTAATCACATATGTTGAAGACCGAAAGGGACATGACAGAAGATATGCTATTGCACCGGACAAGATTAAGAAAGAGATAGGGTGGTATCCAGAAACCAAATTTGAAGATGGAATCAAATTGACGATACAATGGTTCTTTGAGAACGAGGAGTGGATGAAGAACGTAACAAGTGGTGATTACCAGAAATATTATGAAGAGATGTATCACTAAACAAATCGGCAGTATCGTGAGATACTGCTAATTTGCGTTATTTAAGAAAGGAGAAGTGTTATGAAAGGAATTATATTAGCAGGTGGTTCCGGAACTAGATTATATCCATTAACAAAGGCAGTATCTAAGCAGATTATGCCGGTATATGATAAACCAATGATTTATTATCCATTATCTATTTTGATGTTGGCAGGCATACAAGAAATACTGATTATATCGACGCCAAGAGATCTTCCGGTTTTTAAGGAACTGCTGGGAACCGGTGAAGAACTGGGACTTCGAATGTCCTATGCGGTTCAGGAATATCCAAGAGGGTTGGCTGATGCGTTTATTATTGGAGAAGAGTTTATTGGAAATGATAATGTAGCATTGATATTAGGTGATAATATCTTTTATGGACAAAGTTTCTCCAATGTATTGAAAAAAGTTGCAGCCAGAGAGGAAGGCGCTACTATATTTGGTTATTATGTTCGAGATCCGAGAGAATATGGTGTTGTAGAATTTGATGAAAATGTAAGGCTATTTCTATTGAGGAAAAGCCTGAAAAACCAAGATCTAATTATGCAGTTCCAGGCTTGTATTTTTATGATAATGATGTTGTTGAAATTGCTAAGAACGTTAAACCGTCAGCAAGAGGAGAAATAGAAATTACCAGTGTAAATAATGCATACCTTGAAAAGGGAAAGTTACAGGTTGAGACTCTGGGGAGAGGGTTTGCGTGGCTGGATACAGGAAGTCACGATTCCCTGTTAGATGCTGCGGATTTTGTGGCAGCCTTTCAGAAAAGGCAAGGATTGTATATTTCGTGTATTGAGGAAATTGCTTATAAAAGAGGCTTTATTGACAAGGAACAATTAATAAAATTGGCACAACCGCTTTTAAAAACAGCGTATGGAAAATATTTGATGGAAGTGGCAGAAGGGCTGTAAGGAGATATTATAATGGGAAAGATTAAAGTGACGACATGTGAGATAGAAGGATTAAAGGTGATAGAACCGACGGTGTTTGGCGATGAGCGTGGATACTTTATGGAAACATACAATTATAACGATTACAGAGAAGCAGGAATAGATATGGAATTTGTGCAGGACAACCAGTCTAGTTCCAGAAAAGGCGTTTTGAGAGGATTACATTTTCAGATTAATTATCCGCAGGATAAATTAGTAAGAGTGGTGAGTGGAGAAGTCTTTGATGTGGCTGTGGATTTGAGAGAAGGTTCGGAGACATATGGCAAATGGTATGGTGTAATCTTATCGGCAGAAAATAAAAAACAATTCTTTATTCCCAAAAACTTTGCACATGGATTTTTGGTATTGTCTGAACAGGCGGAATTTGCATATAAATGTACAGATTTTTATCATCCAAATGATGAAGGTGGTCTTGCGTGGAATGATCCGGATATTGGAATTGAATGGCCGTTAGAAGATGGAATAGAATTAATTATTTCTGAAAAAGATCAAAAATGGGCTGGGATAAAAAAGTTGAAAGAGGAGTATTCAAATGAAAGTTTTAGTAACAGGTGTTAGAGGTCAACTTGGCTATGATGTTGTAAATGAACTGAAGAAAAGAAATCATGAAGCTGTCGGTGTGGACATTAATGAAATGGATATTACAGACAGTGATTCAGTAGAGCGGGTTATTACAAAGGAAAAACCGGATGCAGTAATTCACTGTGCAGCATATACGGCAGTAGATGCGGCTGAAGAGAATAAAGAACTATGTATGAGGGTGAACGCAGAGGGAACAGAGAATATTGCAAAAGCTTGTAAAAAGATAGATGCTAAAATGATATATATAAGTACGGACTATGTTTTTGATGGTGAAGGAGAAAGACCATGGGAACCGGAAGATGAGCGTGCACCGCTTAATGTGTATGGGTTATCAAAATACGAAGGAGAACTGGCGGTAGAAAAGTATTTGGAAAAATATTTTATCGTAAGAATTGCATGGGTGTTTGGCGTTAATGGTAATAACTTTATTAAAACCATGTTAAAGCTTGGAAAAACCAAAGATGAAATAAGTGTAGTAAATGATCAGATTGGTTCTCCGACATATACATATGATTTGGCGCGACTGTTAGTGGACATGGCAGAAAGTAATAAGTATGGCAAATATCATGCAACCAATGAAGGATTATGTACATGGTATGAGTTTGCTTGTGAGATATTCAAGCAGGCGAATATTGAGGTGAAAGTGAAACCGGTTACAAGCGATATGTTTCCGTCCAAGGCAAAGAGACCTCATAATAGTAGAATGGAAAAAATAAAACTGGATGAAAACGGGTTCACAAGATTGCCGGATTGGAAAGATGCATTAAGTCGTTATCTTTCTGTTATAAGAAATAGTTAAGAACTTGTATGTTGCAGAAATAAAAGGAATCATATATAATAATACGAGTTTAAGATGACGCAGGTGGTGTTTTATGCGAGGTAAATTGAAAAGAAGCGAATCACTTCTTTGGCTTTTTATAAAAGTGTGTCTTTACATTATATTAATGACTATATTTATGATATCTCTGGGACGAGAGAATCATGCATTGGTTAGGTTGTCTAGAACAATGGGAATTACAATTAGTACCTTTATTGTTGTAGGTCTTCTTTTTGTATCTATTTATGGTAAGTATGATGTGGGAAGAAGAAAAAGTAAACCAATTATATTTTCCATGGCGTTAGCAGCTTTTTTTACAGATATTATCACATATGCTCAATTGATGATAATGAACACGATCACTCCAAGTGTGTATGCGTTTCGTTTTGTGAGTGTTAAAGCATTGTTTATTGCTATGGGGCTTCAATTAGTTGTTATTATATTCTTTGCTTATGCGGGGAATGCATTATTTTTTAAAATTCACAAACCGGAGAAATGTTATATTGTCACATCATCTCAAGAGAATCTTGATGCAATATTAAGAGGAATACTGAAATACAGAAAGCAGTATAGTGTTGAAAGCGTATTTGATTATAGAGATAAAGAATTACTTAACAAGCTGAAGGATGCGGACACCGTATTTCTGTATAATATTCCTATTCCATATAGAAGTGAATTGACAAATTACTGTTATAGAAATCGAAAAAATGTATATTTTAATCCTGAAATAGAAGATGTTGTAGAAATGAGTTCGGAATATTATCTTTTGGATGATATATCTATGCTTAATTATAACGTAAAAGGATTAAACATGGAACAGCGCATAATTAAACGTTGTATGGATATAAGTCTTTCGATTTTGTTAGGGATGGTATCAGCGCCGATTTGGCTATTAAGTGCAGCTGCAATAAAAATATATGATAGTGGAAGTATATTGTTTAAGCAGGATCGGGCAACTATCCATGGTACTGTTTTTCAGGTGTACAAATTCAGAACTATGAAAGAACATGTGGAAAACCGTTCTGTAACAGAGGATGATGATAGAATAACTCCTCCGGGAAGGATTCTGCGTAAGATCAGGATGGACGAGTTGCCGCAGCTTTTAAATATCTTGAAAGGTGATATGAGCTTTGTGGGACCAAGACCGGAAATGCTGGAAAACGTAGAGGCATATACAGAAGAATTACCGGAATTTAGATATAGATTGCGTGTGAAAGCAGGTTTGACCGGATATGCTCAAATTGCAGGAAAATACAATACAACTCCAAAAGATAAATTGATGATGGACATGATGTATATTGAAAACTACAGTGTGTTTAAGGATATACAGCTCTTATTTCAGACAGCAATTGTATTATTAAAATCAGATAGTACGGAAGCTTTTCAAAAAGGAAAATCAGAAAAAGAATATATTTTTGTAGAAGCAGAGGAGAAAGAATGATGAAAAAGTATGATTATGTGTTAGTGGGCAGTGGTTTATTTGCAGGAACTTTTGCCTATGAAGCCGGTAAAAGAGGGAAAAAATGTCTTGTGGTAGAAAAACGTTCCAATCTTGGCGGTAATATTTATTGTGAAAAGATTGAAGATATTAATGTGCATAAATATGGTGCACATATTTTTCATACAAGTAATAAGAAAATATGGAACTATGTTAATGAGTTTGCTGAATTTAATAATTACATAAATTCTCCTGTGGCAAGATATAAAGATGAATTATATAATTTGCCATTTAATATGAATACATTCAATAAAATGTGGGGATGCAGAACCCCGGAGGAAGCAAAAAGAATCATTGAAGAGCAAAAAGCTGTAGTCACAGGAGAGCCTAAGAATCTGGAAGAGCAAGCCATTTCTTTGGTAGGAACCGATATTTACACGAAACTGATCAAAGGTTACACGGAAAAGCAATGGGGAAGAGATTGCAAAGATTTACCATCTTTTATTATTAAGAGACTTCCGGTTCGTTATACTTACGATAATAATTATTTTAATGATCGGTATCAGGGAATTCCTATTGGGGGTTACAATGTCTTGATTCAGGCATTATTTGAGAACTGTGATATAGAAACGGGAGTAGACTTTAATAAGAACAAAGAGAAGTATATGGAAATGGGAGAAAAGATTCTGTATACGGGAACTTTGGATTCTTACTATGATTTCTGTTATGGCAAACTGGAATATAGAAGTTTACGTTTTGAATCGGAAATATTGGATGAAGAAAATCATCAGGGAGTAGCAGTCGTGAATTATACAGATCGGGAAACTCCTTATACCAGAATTATTGAACATAAACATTTTGAATATGGAACACAGGAAAAGACAGTGATCACCCGGGAATACCCAGCAGAATGGGAAGAGGGAATGGAGCCGTATTATCCGGTGAATGATGAAAAAAATCAGGGATTATTCGAAAAATATAAGGAATTGGCAGAGAAAGAAGAAAGAATGATTTTCGGTGGTCGATTGGCAGAATATAAATATTATGATATGGATAAAGTGATTGCTTCTGCATTTGAATTGGCAGAGAAAGAATTAGTATAGGAGAAAAAGAATGTCAGATATTAAAGTAAGTATTATTATGCCTGTATATAAAGTGGAAGAATATGTAGGAAAAGCAATTGAAAGCATTCAGGCGCAGACGTTAAAAGGATGGGAATTTTTAATTGTAGATGATGGAACACCGGATAGAAGCGGTGAAATCTGTGATGAATATGCAAAAAATGATGACAGAATCAAGGTATTTCATAAAGAGAACGGTGGAGCACCTAGCGCAAGAAACATGGCTATAGAAATGGCTAAAGGGGAGTATATGTATTTTCTGGATTCTGATGATTGGGCAGAACCTACCATGTTGGAAGATATGTACAATCTGGCAAAGAAAAATAATTCACAGCTTGTGGTAGCGGGTTTTTATATTGATACTTATTACGAAAAAGATAAATATGTTACCGATGACTATGTGGTGGAGGATGCAGTATATCCAACAAAAGAAGAATTCCGCAGAAATGCATATAAACTGTTTGATAAAAATCTTTTGTATACACCGTGGAATAAACTGTATGAATCGAAATATATTATGGAAAATAATCTTCGTTTTCCAACTACGTTTTGGGATGATTTTCCATTTAATGTGAGTATTGTAAGAAATGTGGAACGTGTTACCGTTACTTCGAAACAGTATTATCATTTTCTGAGAGCAAGAACAGAGTCTGAAACAACAGCATACCGTCCGGGGATGTATGAAAAACGTGAGGAAGAGCATGGATGGATGGTTAACCTGTATAAAGGATGGAATGTAATGGATTTTGCCAGTATGGAGATGATAGCGAGAAGATATGTGGAACGGTTTATCGGGTGCGTGGAAAATATTACAAATCCAAAATGTGTAATGACAGCGGGAGAGAAACGTCAGGAAATCAAGAAAATGCTTAGAAATCCAAGATTAAAGCAGATGTTGAAACTGGCAAAGCCGAGATCTGGATATATGAAAATCATGGTGTTGCCATTAAAGTGGAATAGTACACTGTTGACATATTGGGAAGCAAAGACGATAACATTTGTGAAGACGAAAAATACGAAGTTGTTTACGAAATTGAAGGTGGGAAGATAAGGATGGAAAATCAACCTTTTTTTAGTATTGTTATGCCTGTTTATAATGTAGAACGTTATTTAAAAGAGGCTGTATCTAGTGTGCTGAATCAAACATTTAATGATTATGAACTTATTTTAATAGATGATTGTTCGAAAGATTCTTGTGGACAGTTGTGTGATGAAGTTTGTGTACAGTACAAAAGAGTAAAGGTGATTCATAAAGAAAAGAATGAAGGATTGGCATATGCAAGAAATACAGGGATAGATGCAGCGCATGGAAAATGGATTATTTTTATGGATTCCGATGATTGGATTGAAGTTAATCTTTTAGAAGATTTGTACAAAGAGATAGAGAAAAAAAGTTTTGATATTGCTGTATGGGGATATTGCCAGGAATTCATGAATGAAAATGGGAAAGTAACAGATAGAGTTATAAATTTGCCTGGAACAGAAGAATGTGTAGGAAAGACTCAAATTGCAAAAGCATGTATTGAATTAGATGAAAAAAAATCGTTTGCATATGCTTGGAATAAAGTCTATAAAAAAGAATTTTTAGATAAAAACCATTTTTATTTTGAAAATATTCAGTTAATGGAAGATTTCTTTTTTAATATAAAGGTGTTTCAATGCGCGAAAAATATTGTTATAGTAAATAAAGTATATTCACATTATCGTAAGCCAACACATGAAACATTAGTATCAAAATATTCACCAGAATTTTTTGAATTATGTAAAAAAAGGTATAATGCACAATATGAAATGGTAAAAAAATGTGATATTTATACAGTAGATATACAAGAAAAAATGTTAACAATACATATTAAACATCTTTTGTCAGCGTGTATTAAAGAAGTATCTAAAAAAGGCAATTTAAATTTGAAACAACAATATGCCAGTATTAAACAAATTATAAATGACAAACATACTTGTAAGATTTTGAAAGAAAATAGAGTATTGACTAATACAAAACTTAATGTGATAAAGAACTTGTACAGAACACGATGGACATTAGGAGTTTTAGTATTGGTGAAAATTGCATATGTTTTTCAAAATAAATGGAGTAAAGTATGGCAAAAACTTGTTGGAATGAAAGAATAGAAATTTGTAAAATGAGGGATAGATAGATGAAAGTAATAACGAAATACTATGATCAAATAAGAATAGTATATATATTGTACATTACAATGTATTGGATATTACGTATGATATTACCGATTACAGATAGTATAAGTTCTATGCTTTTTTTATTAGTGTTAGTACTGCTTTCTGCAATTGTTGTAGTAATTGACATATTCGGTGAGAGAAGGATGCTAAATGCAGAATATGGAGGTCTAATTGCTATTTATATTTTATGGGGACTCATTTCTTTGAGTATAAATCATGAATATGGAATATGGGATGGACTGGTTGCATTTGGCTTTTTAGCATTTCAATTTATGATTTTGTATGGAACAATACCGAAGACAATAGAAACAATAAAGAAAGAAGTATATATTATTTTTAATGTAATATGTATACTTTCTTTTGTTATTGCACTTTTAGGAATTGCAACTTTCATATTTGAAATTGATTTTTGGGCGTACAAGAACGGAATTGCATATTCTCAAGGTTTCATTTTTCAATATGGACGTGCATGGGGAATACTTGCAAGTGCAAATCTACATACGGGAACATTTGCGTTGAT
>ENA-ORMO01003075-ORMO01003075.1-human-gut-metagenome-genome-assembly--contig:-NODE-3075-length-11680-cov-4.337462_pt1 | contig 11680 bp, 10 predicted proteins | sample MGYA00242106_ERZ509001 | MGnify/ENA primary metagenome ERZ509001 (study PRJEB26280, sample SAMEA2338736) | human gut metagenome | biome: human gut; feature: human-associated habitat; material: faeces... | reverse complement strand
ACTGCCGAGCTTGAAGACACTGAAAGCGGAGCAAGCACAGCTCTTTGAAGAACAGGAACGGCTATATGCTGAACGGAACAGGCTCAAAAAAGAAGCAAAGCAAATAGAGACGATCAAGTCTAATGTTGATACGTTTCTCGCTCCTTCTGCTGACCATGACCGTGATCATCTGCGCAGCACACAGCGCGAATAGTCCTTTCAAAAGCGGGGCATCTCCTGTTGACCGGAGATGCCCTGCATCCTTGAGAGAAGGTTCGAGAAGTTGAAACTTTTTCTTTAATTTCTGCATCAACGGATTGCTTTTGAGAATGAAATCCAGTATAATATTATAAGCGATGTTGAATGCAAGCAAGTGAAAGGATGGTTGCCGTGCGCATAAGCTATAAGAAACTATGGATGCTTCTTCTGGAACGCGACATAAAGAAGGCTTCTCTACGACATGAAGTAGGGCTGTCTGCCGGAACATGGACAAAACTGAATAAGGGGGAAGAAGTGTCCCTCTCTATTTTGCTGCGCATTTGTGATTACTTGAACTGTGACATCGGAGATATATGTGAGGCTGTGCGAACGGATAAGAACTGAGTCCGGTTTTTCGTACAGCTTTTTTATAAAATAGTAAGTGTGAAACTATACCTTTGGAGGTTGCTGAAATGGCTGAGAATAACACAAGCAATATCGGCTTTGAAAAACAAATCTGGGACGCGGCTTGCGTCCTGCGCGGAAACATCGACGCATCCGAATACAAGTCCGTCGTCCTCGGATTGATTTTCTTGAAATACATTTCTGATCGCTTCGAGGCAAAGTACAAGGAACTGGTTGAAGAAGGCGATGGATTTGAAGAGGATCAGGACGAATACACTGCCGAAAACATCTTCTTTGTCCCTGAGAATGCACGATGGAGTGCGATTGCTGCTGCCGCTCACACGCCGGAAATTGGCACGGTGATTGATGACGCAATGCGCAGTATCGAGAAAGAAAACAAGCGCCTCAAAGATATTCTGCCTAAGAACTTCGCCCGTCCGGAGCTGGACAAGCGGCGTCTTGGTGAAGTGGTTGATCTCTTCACCAACATTCAGATGATCGAGCATGGGAGCAGCAAGGACATTCTCGGTCGTACATACGAATACTGTCTCTCCAAGTTTGCTGAACAGGAAGGCAAACTTGCCGGTGAGTTCTATACTCCCTCTTGTGTCGTGCGTACCCTTGTTGAAGTATTGCAGCCGTTTAATGGACGTGTTTATGACCCGTGCTGCGGCTCTGGCGGTATGTTCGTTCAGTCCGCAAAGTTCATCGAAAATCACGGCGGCAACATCAACAAGATTTCCGTTTTTGGTCAGGACTCCAACCCGACCACATGGAAGATGGCGCAGATGAATCTTGCCATTCGCGGTATTGAAGCCGACCTCGGCAAGTTTAATGCGGACACATTCTTTAACGATTGTCACCCGCAGCTCAAAGCAGACTTCATTATGGCGAATCCTCCCTTCAATCTTTCCGGCTGGGGTGCAGATAAACTTGTTGATGATGTCCGTTGGCAGTATGGTACGCCTCCTGCTGGCAACGCAAACTTCGCGTGGTTGCAGCACATGATCTGGCATCTCGCTCCGAATGGACGTATCGGCATGGTGCTTGCAAATGGTTCGCTTTCCTCGCAGTCCGGTGGTGAAGGTGAAATCCGCAAGAACATTATCAATGCCGACCTTGTGGACTGTATCGTCGCAATGCCGACGCAGTTATTCTACACGACGCAGATTCCGGTATCGCTCTGGTTCCTTGCAAAGAGCAAGAAGCAGAAAGGCAAGACACTATTCATCGACGCACGGAAACTCGGCACTATGGTTACGCGGAAGCTGCGCGAACTGACGGATGAAGACATCAAGAAAATTGCCGACACCTATAACGCATTCGTTGAAGGAACGCTTGAAGATGAAAAGGGCTTCTGTGCTGTTGTTACAACGCAGGACATTGCAAAGCAGGATTACATTCTCACACCGGGACGCTATGTTGGCATTGAGGAACAGGAAGATGACGGTGAGCCGTTCGAAGAGAAAATGGGACGTCTGACTTCTGAACTGTCCGAGCTTTTTACCAAGTCTCATGAGCTTGAAGCTCAGATCAAAGAACGACTGGGGGCGATTGGATATGACATCTGAGTGGAATCATTCAACGATTAACGATGTGTGCGTTCTTGTCACAGACGGTTCTCATTCAAGCCCTAAAAGTGTGAATGACGGGAAGTATATGGTTTCCGTCAAGGATTTCACGGACTATGGTTTTGATTTCGCATCATGTCGGATGATTAGCAATGATGATTATGAAACACTCAAGAGAAACGGTTGCGTCCCCCAAATGGATGACATTCTGATAGGAAAAGATGGGGCGCGTTTCTTTGAAGATATAATAATCTATCGCCAAAGGGAAAAGCCAGCATTGCTCTCATCTATCGCTATTCTACGGTGCGATAAATCAAAGATACTGCCTGACTTCCTTTACTATGTCTTGCGTACACCATCATTTAGGCAGGACGTCAAAGACAACTATGGTTCCGGATCAGCGATTCCGCGTATTATTCTAAAGGACTTCAAGCGAATGATGGTTTCATATCCATCACTTGAAAAGCAGCAGTCTATTATTTCTGTGCTGACTGCAATAGACAGTAAAATTCAAGCTAACACGGAGATAAACGATAATTTAGCTGATCTCCTGCAAACGATATATCAAGAGCGGTTCGGCAATGACATTTTGGCAGTAAATCAGGGAGTCCTCTCGGATATTTGCTCATATTCAAGAGACAAAGTAGCTGTCTCTGAGTTGAACGTCAGAACCTACTTCTCAACGGAAAATATGCTGTCGGGAAAAGCTGGTTCAACCGAGGCAACAAGCCTACCAACTACATCACAGACAACCGCTTGCCATAAAGGTGATACGTTGATTTCCAACATTCGTCCTTACTTTAAGAAGATTGTCTACTGTGAGGACAAATGTGGCTGCTCAACCGATGTTCTTTGCTTTACGCCAAGTCAGCCGTGTTACTCGGCGTACCTATTCAGCACCCTATATGCCGACAAGTTCTTCGCATTTATGGTTGCTGGATCGAAAGGAACGAAAATGCCCCGTGGAGATAAGCAGCAGATTATGACATACCCTGTTGTTCTACCATCGGAAGAAGAGTTAGCCGGGTTTAATACCATTGCTTCACCACTTCTTGAGCAGATTTATTCTAATAGAGCGGAAAATAAACGGCTGTCCATACTAAGAGATACCCTTCTTCCAAAGTTGATGTCCGGAGAGATCAATGTCTCTGCCATCCAGCTCTAAGCCGCTAAATTATCGTTTACCGTCTGAATAACTCTCACCAGTGGCGAGAGTTTTACAAAAGGGACTGCCACTGAATGTCGTTCTCTTACCTCGAAAGGAGACACGACAATGATAGAACAACTCATCACGGAGATACAGCGAAAAATGCTGCCGTATCTTAACAACGAACAGCTCATGCACCTTCGGGATGCAATGGCTGAGACATTGGAAGGGGCAACGATCACCTATGATAGTGGCTCAATTCCAGCAGAAGGAACAGATGCAGTCGAAGCATTTATCACGGCAAAACGGATCGAAGGCTGCTCAGAGAAAACCCTGAGCTACTACCGGAAGACGATTGAATCTCTGATTGCCGGAGTCGGAAAGGCTGTGCAACAGGTCGCCACAGATGATTTGCGCCGCTATCTAACCAACTATCAGGTTCAGCGAAGGTCGAGTAAAGTGACCATAGACAACATCCGCCGGATCCTGTCCAGCTTCTTCTCATGGCTTGAAGATGAGGATTTCATTGTGAAAAGTCCGGTACGCCGGATTCACAAAGTCAAGACTGCAAAGGTGGTCAAGGACACCTACACCGATGAAGTATTAGAACTGATGCGTGACAACTGCACAACGGCACGAGACTTGGCGATGATTGATCTTTTGGCTTCCTCTGGAATACGCGTTGGTGAGCTGGTCACGCTAAACCGCGAAGACATCAACTTCAATGAGCGCGAATGTGTGGTTGTCGGCAAGGGTAATAAAGAACGATTGGTCTACTTCGACGCAAGGACGAAGATCCACCTTCAAAACTACCTTGAGGGCAGATCGGATGAAAACCCGGCTTTGTTTGTTTCCCTGAAATCTCCCTTTGACCGGCTGATGATCGGCGGAGTGGAGACACGACTTCGGGAACTGGGAAAGCGTCTGAATATCCCGAAGGTTCACCCTCACAAGTTCAGGCGTACACTGGCTACTACTGCCATAGACAAAGGAATGCCCATAGAGCAAGTCCAGCAGCTCTTAGGGCATCAGAAAATCGACACCACCATGCACTATGCGATGGTGAAGCAACAGAACGTGAAGCTGGCACACAGAAAATACATCGGATAGGATGGTGGGCATTATGTTATTTGCCAAACTAAATGACCTCTCCATAGGAGGAAAAGGATCGTATGGAATAGCTGCCTCCGCTGTCGAGCGAAAGGCAGACCTTCCTACTTACCTTAGAATTACAGATATTTTTGACGATGGAACATTAAACCTAAGTGAGCTAAAGAGCGTCGATGCTCCTAATTCAGACAAGTACATCCTTAAACCCAATGACATTGTTTTTGCACGAACCGGAGGAAGTACAGGTCGCAACTACTTTTACGACGGAAGTGACGGGGTGTTTGTATATGCTGGATTCTTGATTAAGTTCAGTATAGATCCGGAGAAAGTGAACCCTAAGTATGTGAAGTATTATTGCAGGTCGAAACAATACAATGACTGGGTTCAATCCTTCAACACTGGAAGTACACGAGGAAATATAAATGCACAGACATTTGGAAACATGGAAATCCCTCTGCCAGAAAGGAAACAGCAGGATTACCTTGTTTCGATACTCGAACCGATAGATGAGAAGATCAGGAATAACAAACAGGTAAACGATAATTTAGCTGCTTAGAGGTGGACGGCAGAGACATCGATCTCGCCAGACATAAGCTTCGGCAGCAAACTATCTCTCAATTTCGCAAGCGATTGATTCTGCTCTTCCAAAGTACGTTGCTGTGCAAAGATAGGTGCGCAAAAGTCGCTGAATTTGGCAAGAATTTCAGCGTCAGGAATAACCGCCGGGACATTTTTCATAGTGCTGCCAGATACTTCTTTGAATGTTGACCCGGATGCCATGCCTTCAATAACCGGGAGAGTGTTTTTCAAGAAGAAGTAAACAAATGGTGTTCCAATTTCCGGCTTAGGCACAACCGATTTGAAACCTTGATTTGTTGTTACTTCACCAGCGGCGATAGCAATATAACCTATTGGCGCACGAGATGAGAACAACACTGTTCCTTCTGGCATGATTGCTGCGCTGCTGTTCTTCAAACCGAGTTCAGTTATGTCATTCTCGCCATGAGAAATGAACTTCGACTTGTTGATAGATAAATCTTTCGGGGTTATCCATGCTATACCGGACTCCGTGTAATACTCAGGTTTAGCTTTTGAAGGTGTACTGCCTCCAACAACAGTACCAAGATCGCTAATTGTTCCGGTAGTCCATTCTGGACTGGCATTATCAACAAATAATTCTTGAAAATAGGACTGTGCTTGCTGCTCTAAATTATCGTTTATCGGAGGTGAAATAGCTTTTGAGTAAATTACCTAAGGACTGTACTGCACGGATTATTGGAGCAGAAGCACGAAAGCTGGTTCATTTTCGATTTCCGTCAGAAAACTGGGAGTACCATGAAATGACTGGGCGGGATAATGGATTGGATTGCACAGTCGAATTAGTTGAGAACGAAGAGTGGACGAACAAGAAAATAGAAGGGCAAATTAAGGGAACTCGGTCGCCACGACAACTAAAAAATGGAGACGCATTTGCGCTTGAGATGGAAATTAAGACAATACGATATGGTTTGGGCAGCTCGTGCGCATTTGTCATATTCTATGTAGACGTAGAAGAGGAAACCGTTTACTATTTGCCCTTGCAGGACTATTTTATCAGCAAGCCCGAACTATTTGACAAATTGGACAACAACAAAAGCCAGATAACTGTCCATGTGCCATGCGACAACATTGTCTGCGAAAATGATTTTGATTTGCAGCAGATCGCAAAGAGCATCTACATAGATGGTCCGTCAAGAAAACTGAGAAAAGTATAGGATTCTGACATAGGAGGTTTAAGTTAAACCATGTTAAATAGAGTTCAGGAGAGCTTGAAAAGAAGCAAAGATGAGCGCCAGAAAAAGCGGCTTGAAAAGGAACGGCTTCGTCTTGAGAAAGCCGCAGCAGAAGCAGCTCGTGAGGAAGAGCGGCTTCAACAGGAGGCTCAAAAGATACAGACTGAAAAAGAACGCCTTCTCTCCCTTGATGACAAGGGGCTGATGGTAGAATTGATTCTGGCAGTGCGAGGTTTGTACTCACAAATAGAGTACATTCAAGGTCAGCAGGATTCTTTGTCCGAGCGGGTTGACGATATTGAGTCGGACATCTCTTCCATACGCAGTGATATTTCAGATTTGGAAAGCAGACTGGGCTCGTCCGATCAGTAAGACTCAATGAAGGAGGCGCAGACGTGATTATTTCACCACAATCTCTTGATACAAACCTAAGTCAGCTTTTAGCGGAGGTTAAGTCCGGCTCAATGCAGTTGCCGGAGTTTCAGCGCGACTGGACTTGGGATGATAACCGAATTAGAGGCATTATCGCCAGTTTGTCGCAAGGCTACCCTATGGGTGCCATTATGCGACTGCAATATGGAAATCCAGACATTCAATTCAAATATCGCACGATTACGGGTGTGAAGGGTGTTTCAGTAAAGCCAGAGCATTTGATTCTCGATGGTCAGCAGCGGCTTACTTCCATCTATCAGGCAACATCCTCAAAAGAGCCAGTCTCTACCAAAACGGAAAAAGGCAAGGCGATTAAGCGGTACTACTACCTCTCTATGGAGAAGTGCCTTGACGATGATGAGGATCGCTTTGATGCAGTCCTGTCCATCCCCGAAGACCGCAAAATTAAAGAGAATTTTGACCGTGATGTGAAGCTCGACCTCTCAACCAGAGAATATGAATACGAGAATAAGCTGTTCCCGGTCAATATTGTGTTCGATAGCAACGCCGTTATGGACTGGTTCATGGGCTACATGACGCACTATGGAATGAAGCCGGAAGCAATGGACGAGTTCAAGCGTTTTCAGGCGGATGTGCTGAATACAATTTCCGGGTATAAGCTGCCCGTGATTACGCTGGACAAGTCCACGCCGCGAGAGGCGGTATGCAAGGTGTTTGAGAACGTCAATACCGGCGGTGTTCCTCTCACGGTGTTTGAGCTTGTTACCGCAACTTATGCCACAAGAGACTTTGACCTGAGAAAAGACTGGGTGCAGTGTCGAAATGCCATTTGTGGCTTCGGTGACACACTGAGAACAGACCTGTTCGATGGGATTGATGAGACTACATTCCTGACAACTGTATGCCTCTATACAAGCTATTTGAACAAGCAATCTGGAAAGACAAACACAATCTCCTGCAAAAAGAAGGATGTTCTGGGACTTCCTTATGAATCGTACATAGCGAACCGGGATGTAGTGCTGTCTGGGTTCAAAATAGCAAAGGAGTTTCTTCTTCGGGATCAGTGCGTTTTCCGTCAAAGAGATTTGCCCTATACAACGCAGTTGATTCCACTTGCGGCAATCTGTGCTGTTCTCGGAAAATCCAAATGCAATGAACCAAACACAATTAAAACGCTCTCTCGGTGGTATTGGTGCGGGATTCTGGGTGAGATGTACGGTGGGGCTAATGAAACCCGGTATGCCTACGACATTGAGGACATGGTTGAAGAGGTTAACGGACGTCCAAATGCGATGCACACGATCAACAGCGCAGTCTTTTCTTCTACGCGGCTGCTGACCCTTCAAACCCGTTTGAGTGCGGCATATAAGGGAATTATGGCTCTTCTCTACAAAGAGAAATGCCGTGATTTTATGAACAACACGACGATTGACATTGTGAACAGTATGCTTGAGTCTCCGGACATTCACCATATCTTCCCAGAGGCATATTGCGAGAAAATGGGTATCAAGCGCGAACGATATAATTCTATTATTAACAAGACGCCGATTCTTCCAGCAACTAACCGCTCGATTGGAGGAAATGCGCCGAGTGAGTATCTGGGGGCAATTCTAAAGAAGGTTGATGGACTGACCGAGGATGAACTGCAAGCACGGGTAGAATCGCACTTTGTTGACTACGCAAAATTGAAGGCAAATGACTTTAATGGCTATTTCATTGACAGAGCGAAGAACCTTCTCAGCTTGATTGAGAAGGCAATGAATAAGCCTGTCACCGACAGAGATGCAGAAAACACGCTGGATCAGTTCGGGGCGAGTCTGGCGTAAAAGGGAGTGACAAACTATGGCAGGATATTTTACAGAATCAAATTACGAGAACGCTGTCTTACAGCTTCTCAATGAAGAACTGGGCTATAACTATATCTATGGACCGGACGTGGAGCGCGATTATCACTCGCCGCTTTATGAGGATGTTCTGCTACCTTCCTTGCAGCGGATCAACAAGAACCTGCCTATGGATGCTCTGACGGAGGCGATCTACAAGCTCAAAAACTTTGAAACCGGAACGCTCTTGCAGAAGAACATGGTCTTTATGGACTACCTCCAAAACGGAGTCTCGGTAAAATACTATGACAAGGGCGAAGAACGCTCTACTCTTGTCTACCTTGTAGACTTCAAAAATCCTGCCAATAACGAGTTCACGGTTGCGAACCAGTGGACTTTCATTGAAAACTCCGAAAAAAGACCGGATGTGATCCTCTTTGTCAATGGTCTCCCGCTCGTCATTGTGGAGTTGAAGTCTCCGTCCCGCGAAGAAACCGACGCTTCCGCAGCATACCGTCAGCTCCGGAACTATATGTATGAGATCCCCTCTATGTTCATTTATAATGCGGTATGTGTCATGAGCGACTTGACCACTTCAAAGGCTGGTACAATCACGTCCGGCGAAGACCGCTTTATGGAATGGAAAACAACTGACGGCAGCTACGAGAATACGCAACACGCATCATTTGACACATTCTTTGTAGGACTGTTTGAGAAGACCCGCTTCCTTGACATCGTGAAAAACTTCATCTGCTTTAATGTGGATGGACAGAATACTTTCAAGATACTCGCCGGGTATCATCAGTATTTTGCAGTCAAAAAGGCGATTGAGTCTACAAAACACGCAACAGTGACGGACGGTAAGGGTGGCGTCTTCTGGCATACACAGGGCAGCGGAAAATCGTTGTCTATGGTCTTCTATGCTCATTATCTGCAAGAAGCGTTAGAAAGCCCCACTATCGTTGTCATTACCGACCGTAACGATCTGGATGACCAGCTTTACGGACAATTCGCCCGCTGCAAGGACTTCCTCCGGCAAACGCCGCAGCACGCTGAGAGCCGCAAGAATCTGAAAGAACTGCTTGCAAACAGACAGGCAAACGGCATAATCTTCACGACCATGCAGAAGTTTGAAGAAAGCAACGAAGCTCTTTCGGAACGCCGGAACATTATCGTGATGGCTGATGAAGCGCATCGCGGGCAATATGGTCTCAATGAGAAGGTTGTGGTCAAGCAGAAGGACAACGGCGAAGTCGAGGCGAAAACCGTTATCGGCACTGCCCGCATTATAAGAGACACGCTTCCTAATGCGACCTACATTGGATTCACCGGAACACCGATCTCCACAAAAGACCGCAGTACACGAGAAGTCTTCGGTGATTACATCGACATCTATGATATGACTCAGGCAGTTGAAGATGGCGCGACCAGACCCGTCTACTACGAGAGCCGTGTGATTCACCTGAAACTCGACGAGAACACTCTCCATCTGATCGATAATGAGTATGACATTATGGCTGACAACGCTGATCCGTATGTCATTGAAAAGAGCAAAAAGGAACTTGGACAGATGGAAGCAATCCTCGGTGCCGACCAGACGATCAACTCCTTGGTAAATGACATTCTTGATCATTACGAGAATTACCGCGAGAATATCCTGACCGGCAAGGCGATGATCGTTGCTTATTCGCGTCCCATAGCAATGAAGATTTATAAGCGCATTCTTGAGCTACGCCCAGCGTGGACGGAAAAGATTGCAGTGGTCATGACGCAAGGCAATAACGATCCCGAAGAATGGCGTGAGATTATCGGCAACAAAGCTCATAAGGACGATATGGCGCGGAAATTCAAAGACAATAACTCTCCGCTGAAAATCGCTATCGTCGTGGATATGTGGCTGACCGGCTTTGATGTTCCCTCCCTCGCTACGATGTATGTCTATAAGCCAATGGCTGGACACAACCTGATGCAAGCTATCGCCCGCGTCAATCGTGTCTTCAAAGATAAAGAAGGCGGTTTGGTTGTTGATTACGTCGGCATTGCGGCTGCACTGAAACAGGCAATGAACGACTATACTGCCAGAGACAAGAAGAACTATGGTGATACAGATGTAAGCAAGGCTGCATATCCGAAGTTCCTTGAAAAGCTCTCTATTTGCAGAGATTTGTTCCACGGATTCAGTTATGAGAAATTCATGACCGGAAGCGACCTCGACCGTGCAAAGCTTATCAGCGGCGGCGTGAACTTCATACTCGGCAAGAGTGTTGCAGAGTACGATCTTCCCGACAATGAGAAGACACAGAATGTGTTTATCAAAGAAGCTCTGCTTCTCAAGCAGGCACTTTCGCTGTGCAGCAGCTTGGTAGACGAGCAAACTCGCATGGAGGCGGCTTTCTTCGAGTCCGTAAGAACAATGACCGTGCGCTTGGTTTCAGGCGGTACCGGAAAGAAGTTTACGCTTCCGGAAGTAAATGAGCGCATTAACGAACTTTTGAAGCACAGCATCAAGAGCGAAGGCGTTATCAACCTCTTCTCCGATGTCAAGACTGAGTTTTCGTTGTTCGATCCGAAGTTCCTTGAAGAAGTGGCAAACATGAAGGAGAAGAATCTGGCAGTCGAACTTCTGAAAAAGCTGATTTCCGAACAGGTCTCTGTTTACCGCCGAACAAATATCGTCAAGTCTGAGAAGTTCTCCGAAATCATTCAGAGCGCAATGAACCGCTATTTGAACGGAATGCTGACCAACGAGGAAGTCATTCAAGAATTACTCAAGCTGGCGAAAGACATTGCCGCTGCTGCCGCCGAGGGTGAAAAACTCGGATTGACAGCGGACGAGCTTGCTTTCTATGATGCTCTCACGAAGCCGCAAGCAATCAAGGACTTTTACGAGCATGACGAGCTTATTGCTATCACGAAAGAACTGACAGGTTTGCTTCGCAAAAACCAGACAATAGACTGGCAAAAGAAAGAGAGCGCAAGAGCTGGAATGCGCCGCCTGGTCAAAAGGTTGCTGAAAAAACACAAATATCCGCCAGAGGGCATGGATGATGCTGTCCAGACTGTCATGAGCCAGTGTGAGATGTGGACGGACAATGTAATGACCGCTTAACTCCCCTACGAGAAAGGAGTAGATCATGGGCAATTCAGTCATGTTGAATGGCGTCGAATATGCCGGAGAGCAGATTGCCTACAAAGACAGCACCTATGAGCTTGTGTCAAAGGTCGCTTACCTGATCGGCGTCCCGCTCCGTATTTTTCAAAATGAACACGAGCCGCCGAAGA
>ENA-ORMO01003068-ORMO01003068.1-human-gut-metagenome-genome-assembly--contig:-NODE-3068-length-11697-cov-24.161914_pt1 | contig 11697 bp, 11 predicted proteins | sample MGYA00242106_ERZ509001 | MGnify/ENA primary metagenome ERZ509001 (study PRJEB26280, sample SAMEA2338736) | human gut metagenome | biome: human gut; feature: human-associated habitat; material: faeces... | reverse complement strand
AAATACCACGCCGCCGAATTTATAATGCGCTGGCGACTTCTGGGCGCACACAGTTGCCGATAATTTCCTGCCATTGGTTATAAGGATAGCGGTTCTGCATCTGAGGCAAATTCTGAAAGATGCAGGAAATGCTGAGATTCCGGCTTCGGATTACACTGATCTTCTTATTCAATTCCAGGATAGCTCCGGTGTTAGCAAGCTCATCAGCCAGTATATGTACAGCAACAGGAAGTTTTCCTTCTTCTCCATATTTATCTGCATAACGGACCAGTTTGATGAAGATGAAGGTCATAAACAGGGAAGATAAAAAATCGAAGGTGCTGTCCTGGTCTGAGGTAATGCAAAAGTAAGCACATTTCTGTTTCCCTGGAAGTGTCAGATCAATCTCATCATAAGAGGTAATCTGCCGAATGAGTTTATTCTGAAATACCTGAAGTCTGGCACCCAATCCGATAATAACTCCGCTTCGCACGGTATCACTGGCTTGTTTGTAGATGCAGTAAGGAACTTTTGCTGGATGGGACACTGGGAGCAGATCAAAAAGACTGTTCAGCTCCTTTTCGGAACTCATGGTCAGCAGCTTATAAACCTGTCCGATATTTCTGGCTTCCGGCGGAAATCCCTGATCCACATAGAGAACCAGGGCTTTTAGCAGGTTCATCTCCGCATTATCCCAGAAATGATCTCCTTTTCCGGAACCTGTATTCTGGATAATGACATCTGCAAATACCTGAGCCATCGTTTCTTGTCCATTGATTTCACCCAGACAATTCCAACTATCCGAGTTTTCTGGATTGACCAGATTAAATGCTTTTACTACATAGCCCTCGTTTTCCAGATAAGCAGACATGCTTTCATAGAGTTCGCTTTTGGGATCGGTAATGATTAAACTTTCCCCGGAATTGCCTTCCTGCCCTCTGGCGACACACTGGAAAATCATATTCCTGGCAAATGCCCTGGATTTCATGGAACCACTGGCACCATACACGGCGATATTTTTATTCATTCGTGTTTGATATGGAAGACATACAGCTTTGCCATTCAATTTGCCTAAAATGGTTCCTTTATTTTTCTTTACATCTCCGGTCAGTTCCAAAACTTTCATCATTTCATCTGGAGTCATGAATCCGGATGTACCGTAGGTTCCTTTTGTAGAGTAATTTAAGTTCCGGTCATGGTCACTAATCTCCCCGTTTCTGTCATATCCCATACGCATAAGTAAAAAAGTAAGAAGCCCAAAGAGAACCAGGCAAAGAAAAATCCCATACAAATTGTATGGGAAATCGGTAAGGGCAGTATGGAAGCAGACCAATGGGTGTAAAGAAGCTGCTTGCGGATAGGTTCCGTTGCCGGCAAAGTTTCCGGCAGAAGTCCATTCCTGATAGTTTTTAATAAATTGTGCTGCGTATCCTCCGGCATACAGAGTGCAGACGCTTATGGGAAGCAAAAACAGAAACTTCCACCATTTACGGTTCATGGAAAAACCTCCTTTTAAACTTTTGAAAATCAATGCTGGAGAAGTGTATATCTGCAGTCAGGTATTTTTTCAGGCAGGGAAGCTGAAAGTCAAAGCAAATCAGGGTCCCGGATAGCCCATATACATTTAATCCAGTATTGAAGCGGTTGATACGCTGCATGTCAAAATCATACGCAAGCAAAATAGGCTTTTCCTGGCTGTCTATTCCATCATGTTCAATAGGCAGATCCTCACGCTGGGGAAAACAGTCGGACAGTAGTAGCTGATTGAGCTGCATCATACGCTGGGGTTGTACCAATAAACGGAGCAGGTATTCTCCGTAGCTGTTATTGGGCAGGAAATAGAAGTGTTCATACGAAGTATCCAGCATGAACAGTGTTTTTTTGTATCCCCCAGTACTGGTCAGGAGCCGGAAAGCCATATCCATATCACTGCCAGTCATGATGGCATAAACGGTAGGCGGGCCATGGTAAGGAAGTCCTTGAAGATAGTGCTGCAAAAAAGCATTGAGTCGGACTTCCGTTTTGTATTCCCATTTTAGAAGTGTATTTCCGGTATTATAAACAGCATAGACACAGTGAGGAGCCATCAGGATTCCTATACAACGGGAATTTTTGATTTTTGTAGTGGATGCTCCAAGATTTTTTATTTCCCTGGAAGAGTAAAACAAAGGAAGGCTTCGCACGGGAAACGTAGCCGCTTCGCCGGATTCAGAAAAAAGCAGGGGCTTTTCATCTGGAAAGAATGGGATTCCGGCATGAGAAAGCATCAAATAGGTTTCTGCTTTTTGATGAAGCCGCAGCCGTCTTGGTAATTCGCTACGTATGAGGTTGGTTTCTGCATTTCCGGTTAAATAGTTTTGAAAACGACAGGAATTTTGCGAAAGCAGCAGTTCTTTTGCCCGTTTGGTAAGGCGATAACCTCGTAGGCCATCTTTATAGTGTGTTCTTATAAGCTTACTCTGCTTTAAATCTGTAACCACCTTCTCTGCATAGGAATCACTCTCAATCAATCTGTTAAGCTGTCCGGAAGGGAATTCCCCACATAGCCCAACCATTTCCAAAAGCTGATATTTTATAGAATCGGTTTTTATCAAATAAGCATCACCTCAGTTCGATTTTTACCTATGACAGCCTATACTTGGGTAAAGTAAGGGCGGTATTAAGCATAAAAAATGCAAAGAATATGGCTTCTTTGCAGAAAAATTACCTATATCGGAAAAAGAAAGAAAAATATCAGGAAATTTCCGATATGGTTTTGATAGACGTTTTTCTATCTTTCAGCCAGCCAGGAAAGATTTCCGGTTCCATTACAAAGATAACGGTGTGATCGTAATTCCCCAGTTCTGTAGTGTGATAGGAGTCGCAAAAGAGTCCCGTATCATCAACCAGAACATAGGAAGCGATAGTATCTAAAATCTGTTTGAACTCCAAATTATCGTAATCACGTATCCGTTGTAAAGAAAGGCTCTGGTCATAAATTTGACTGAAACAGACCACACATCTTTTATATAACGGAATAGAATGTTCTGCCACATAAGTCTGCAAGGCAAGGTTTAATGGCTCATGTAGAAAAGCGGTGTTGGTTCGCAATTTACGTTTGGGCAGTAGCCCTGGCATGGTAATAGAAAGAACACTATTTGAAAAAGAGATTTTGATTCCCTGCACAGCCGCAGCCTGTTTCAGATAGTCTTTCTTTCCAGTATCAGTTGTGGTATATACCAGATTTCTGAGCCGGCAGGTAATCCTTTCAGAACGTAGGGCAGCACTGATACTCAGCTCTTCGTATTTGTCGGCATACGCTTGAATATCTGTTGTTTTCAATGCAAAAATAGTGTTGTGAAGTTTTTGGACTTCATCATCAATGCTCTGTAAACGGTCAAAAACAGTTTTGGTGTTCATACATACCTCATTTCTTTGCATAATAGCTGACAGATCCGGTAGAGGAGTCTACAAGGCAAAAGGCAATCACACCTGTGATATGGATTTTTGAAGCCTGTTCTTCCGATTCTAATACAACCAGCCGTTTTGCATCGCTTTTTGTCTGGCTTTCCATGACATGATTGATAAGATATTCCTGTTCCTGGGGGACATAGAGGACTTCATACCGCTCATCTTTAGAGAAAAAGTTCAGTTTCACAGGAAATTCACCGTCAGTATGGTACACAATGGCGTTTTTGAAGTCCAAAAGCACCCAAAAAGATGCAATCATCCCATAATCAGGATTGTTTGCAGATTCCTGGCTGTCGCAGAGAAGCCCGTTCTCCTTATCATAGATAATACGTTTTTGTTTTACCAGACTAGTGATCAGAGACTTGATAGATTTTCTGTTTTTGGAAAAGAGCCGTAAGATCTGTTCATATTGCAGCGAATGGTAAGTTGTAATGAACCGGAGCAGTTGGGCACCTTCCCCTTGATAGATTTCATTTCTTGTTTTCATGGTAATCTCCCTTCATTATATAATAGGAAGTTTTACTTACACTGTACGCACAGAATACGTTTTATTTTAGGGGAGGTACGCTGTACGTACTGTGTAAGTATTGGCTACTGTCAGCGAAAGGTTTACGGGTACAAAAAAAGCACCGATTAAGGTGCTGGGGAAAATAGGAATACTATAAGCAATACCTATTGTAACATGGGTAAAATTACCCTTCAATCGCAGAAGTGTGCCATGTTAATGTCAAGGGAATTATTATGTTCTAGTAATATACTTTGTATGATGAAGTCTATATTTACAAAACTAATCTCCATAGTTTTCAAAGAAGTTAGTAATATTTATAAAAACTGTATGAGACCTTAATAAATGCTTTAACAACGTACTATTCTAATATAATTATTTATAATAGAGGAGTTATTTTAAATGAATCTAGCGAGGAACGTTGTAATAAAACCAATTTAATACGTGGAAATATCTAGAATTTTAATAATGAATACTTGATTATCTGAGGAGAATTACAGTAAAATAATTATAGACAAATGTTACGAAAGAAGGGGATGCCTAGTGTTTGTCAAAGGTAATAGCCCGGAAGTATTTGAAGGGGTTAGAGCTGAAGAATATAAAAAGATGAAAAATAAGTGGATAAGATTGGCAGTTGTAGGTACAGGTGTGCCTTTTATTCTTGGCATTCTTGTTACTATCTTTAATGAAACATTCAATTTGCTTGATTTGTTTGGAAATGGAGAAATTATTCTCTTACTGTTTTCACTGAATCTGCCAATGGCATTTGATTTGTTTGAAATGAAACATAGAGATGATGAAAAGTTGGAATGGGCTTTTTGGGGATGTGTTATAATAATATGTTTGCAAGCTGCTTTATATTGCCTTATTAGAACAGACAACTCAACAAATAGTGCAATTAAAAGTATTATTGCTTCTGGAATTATGACGTTTGCGTCTTGGATAGATTGTGCAGCTTCAATAAGAGCAATGTTTCAGCATAGTATTACAGAAAATGGAGGTGAAGCTGATGAAGAATGATGATATTGTTGTGTTGATTTCAATTATGGCTTTGGTGGTTTCTGTAATAAATATGTTTATGGTTTGGATGAGATTTATAAGAATAAATATGGAAAGTAAATCATTGTATATAAAAAGGACAATAAAATTTCAGAAACTACAGACGGAATTAGAAAAAGAAAAACGAGCATTATATTCAAAGCGGGATAAGGAACAAATATATCTGAAAAAGTTATCAGAGATAATAAATGAAATTTATCCAGAATGTAATGCTACTATTTCTGTCAAATTAATTGCAAAAAGTGATAGAAGTAACCCATCAGATAGTGAAGTTATTTCTTTGGCTTCTTATCCAGATGAAGAGTATAATATAAAAATATCTTATAGAATAAAGGATAGTACAGAGTTTAATTCTATTATAGGAAAGAATAAAGAATATTTTTTTGTTTCAGATTTAAAAAAATATAGTGTATTAAAACCATACATAAATACAAATCAATATTTTATGGAAAAATATAATACCAGTATAGTAGTCCCTATTCAGAAAGAGAGTAAAGAAAAGGAAGATATCATAGGTTTTTTATGTGTTAATTCAGTGCAAAAAATGGGAGATGTGAAAAAAAATAAGAAATTAATTCATATTATAAAGTCTATAGCATCGTTTTTTTATGATTATCTGGTAGAAAACAAACTGAATCAAGAAGAAATAATTTTAAAAAAAGAATAGTTTAAATTTGCAATTAAGTTTTATTTTTACAATAAAAATAGCACCAATTATAATATGAGTAATTACTATTCAACTTTGGAAAGCATAGTTATTTTACCATAGGATATATTGTGCAAAAATGCAGGATGCGTTATAATAAATGTAAAATTTATGGTTTTATGAACCAAGGATAATATCTAATTATCTATTACAAAGGAGTCTGCTATGCGAGAGAAAAAATATATTCCTTTTTGGACCAAGGAAGAAAATAAAGTAGATAAAAATATATTAAGTATCATTTTATTGGCACATGTCCAACAGCCAAGAGGTTATATCAACAATAGTCAACTTCAGTGCAGTGAAACTGAACGATTTTCTATTGAAGAATTTAATGAAATTTATCAAGGAATCGTAGCTGCCGGCTATTATATACAATCGGTATATTATAATGAGTTGGATTTCATATCCGATTTTATAGAGCATCCTACCCGATTCCAAAATTGTCTCATATATAATTTAGCAAGAAATGGACTTGGAGATAACAAAAAGACGATGATTCCTGCTTTTTGTGAATTAGTAGGACTTAATTACAGCACTTCGTCTTCTTTAGCCTGTGCATTATGCCGTAATAAGTACTATTTCACAACATTATTTCGTTCACATAATATTTCTGCACCAAAAAGTTGGTTGTTAAGCAGTGAAGGAAGTTGGATTAACGGTACTCCTGAAGAGGGGATTCAAGTTATCTGCAAACCCTGCTCGGAATCTGCAAGTCAAGGAGTCCATGAATCTGGAATTTTTTATACTTCCCCAGAAAAATTCAAGCAATTTTATGGGGTAACCTGCATCGTACAAGAGTATATTGATGGTGAGGAATGTGAAGTTCCTGTATTTAAAATAGGAAATTCCATAAAAATACTTCCCCCTGTCGGTATCAATCTTGGTAAAAGGAAGATTCTTGATGAGCAATCTTCGGCAGAAAACAGCTATGATTTTTATTGTTTAAGTGACACACAATCACAACAGACGATTGACCAGATATGCAATTACGCCCAAGAAGCGTTTCATCTGATGCAGATGAATGTATATGGGCGCATTGATTTTCGTATAAATTCATATGGGAAGCCTTACATATTTGATGTTTCAACAACTCCTTATACTACTCGGCATAGTTCATTCGCTTTTGCTTTTGATCAAATGCAGTTTCAATACAGTGATATATACCATGCAATTATAACTGCTGCTGTTCACAGATTAAAACAGTAGCACTAAAATGACAAAAACTGGAGATCTGAAAGCAAAAAACCACGACCATAAAACTGACAGGAGGGATCTTGAATGTGGGTACATGCTGTTGTGATGGCGGTATGATACATCATGGGATCTCCATTTAGTTTAAAAGGGGCATGAAGTAGATTTTCCTGCTCATTCTGCCTTTTTCTAAAAATTTGCTTGTATTCACGCAGAAGTGGGACATCCAGTGACTTTAAAATATCCAGTTCTTTCCCGGCAATGACTGTGTTATTTTGGAGTAATGCATGAGCAAAAAGTAAATCATGCAGAAAGTATTGATAATATTCATCTGCATCCGAAAGATCTTTAGCCGCTTTTTCAAGTTCCTTTTCTATAGATTTTGAACCATATAATAAAGAAAGTCCTAAATAATTAAAAAGAATCACATGGGAAACTTCATCTTCTTGGTTTTCCATAATTTCTGAAAAAGCCATAGCCGCCTTTTTTGCGCAAGTTAAATATTGGTCTCTATCCTCCAGATACCTTCTTTCATCTAGAAGAAATTTAAGAAGAATCTGATTATTCTCTAATTTGTATCGACTTGGATAGTACCACCCATCATTTTGTTTGAGCATTTCGTTACATTCATTTAGAGTTTGTTCTGCTGAAAAATAATCACCAGCAACAATTGTATTTGCTAAATGATTGCAAAGTGCCATATAAAGACCATTGCGGTTAAAGTGGCTACGATAAAACTGTATGCTTTGTGCCGTTTGCCTACTTGCAATCAATGCCGAATAATAAAGAGCAGCCTTCCGGTTATAACAGGCTTCAAATTCTTCAAATGCAGGACTTCCCATATGCTGTTGAATCATTTGAATAAATCTCTTTTTGAGAATCTTTACTTTTTGACTATCGTTTGAGCGATCTATATAAACATCCAATAACACAAGTGCTGCTCTGCAATACTGTTCATCTTCGCAAAAATCGGACATATTTATCGTTTCGTATAACTCTTCAGCCAACTGACTGATTATAATAGGGTTTTCAGCCAACTGCACATAACAAAGAAGAATTAATCTCTGACATTCAGCCAAACTGGCTGGAATCAATCGGCTTGGAGTTATTGACTGTAAATGGAGAAGTGCTTCTTTATAATTATATTTTGAAAATTCCTTATATCCTGAAAGAAACTCATTTAGCGTATGACGTTGAGTTTCTTCCAGATCACCATTTAAACGCCTGAGTAATGAATAAATTTGATCAAGTATATTATATATATCGTTCATTTCCCCGATTTTAGAAGCTCGTCGAAGATAAGAAAGAAACAATAGCTGCCAGGCTTCTAAAATAATTTTAGAATCATTCGTTTGAAGGCTAAGTTTCAAATGTTTTCCCCTATTATAGTAGTCATCCGCATGTCGTTTCTGCAAGTATCCAGAAAATTTGCGATGATGATATTTTTCTCTTTTTGAAAGTTGTGTTTTAAAATATGATTTAATCCACTCATTAGAAAAATGGTATCTTTCTTTTCCAACAATAAACATGTGCTCTTCAGCTAATGTAAGATATTCTTCAGCCAGATACTCTGTCTCGTCCGCATCATCAGGGGCAGAATTAATAAAAAAAGCAGTCTCATCTTTGGTAAAGTAAGAATCTATAATGGAAAGTGGCTCTAAAACCTTACATGCACTTTTATCTTGCGATGGCAATTCCTGACAACGTTTTTCCATTATCTCATTAAAATCCCGTGTTATAGAATTGCTATGATGATAATAATCTGCAGCCATCAGTGCAAGGGTCAGGTCATTTCCTGCACAAGCTCGTATATCTTTTATATTAATGCGTTCAGAATGTCCTTTTTGTCGTAATATATCCAGAATATCATCATCAGGTATATCTTTCACCGGAACATCAAAAGAAATATTCCCATTTACAGAAGCTTTGTCAAGGGATACAAGTAATGTAACCAAATGGAAACCAGAGAGTAAATTCAGCTGTGGTAACATAAGTTTCTGAAGAAATTGCTTTGACGGAACATCCCACAGTTCATAATTATCTGCAATAAAAAGTATATGATGATTTGCGGCAGCCTGGTTCTTAATTCCAGCTATTAATGCTTCCTCACTGGGAGTCAATACAAAATGTTGTTTACCATATTGTGCAGTGCCACCAAACTCTAACGATATCGGCATCGGAGAGAAATTGATTCCAAAGGAAATTTCACTTCCTAAATCTAACTTCTTTTTAGAATACATCTTAGTTCCAATATGCCATGTGAGATATGGAGCCAAATTTTGATCAATTCCTTCAATAAAAAAAATAGTCCACCCTTCTTTGAGTTGTTTACTGATCTCTAACGCTATTGTAGATTTTCCACATCCAGTATCGCCATGTAAAGATATGACTTTATTATGATCGTCATCTGTTAGCAGATGATAGATTTGGTTAATCATCTCCCACTGATAATCTACCAGGTTCATACAATCCTCCCATCCCCATAAAAAGGATAATTAGATATTATCCTGTGTTCATGAAAAGTACATACAACGGAGTCACCAGTTTGCAGTGGAAAATATGCATTATATAGTGATAAGTTTGCGAAAGTGTATTTTTATTGTGGTGTATATTCCATTTAAGTAGTGCACTTTTTCCGGGAATTCAGAGCACCTAAATCCGATATTTCAGAGCAGGTATTTCCGCCCTATAGTGCAATCACCTATAATGAATCCATACACATAAAAATGTGTAAATTCATTACAGGAGCTTCCTGTATACTTTAAATAGATCAGGAAATTGACATTAAATGTATATTTCGTTCCAAGCGAACCACTTGCACGGTCAGACTGAGCCAGTCCCACGGAGGATGAGAGCCACCCTCACGGAGACTGAGCCAGTGCTATTTGATGCTAATTATCAGACAACTGCCTGTTAATTATAAATACAACTGAATAAATCATAGATCATAGTAATCGTCTGGTAATACAATGCTGTTTTCTTCCAGAAGCTTTTTCAAGAAATCTACCTGACGCTGGAGAGATTCTATTTCAATCCAGTTGCCATGACATAATTCATCACATTCTTCCAGTTCGAGACGAGCTAACACATAGTCTTGCCACTTGATACAATGATGATCTTTGCTGAATGCACAATAATTATTCATGGATGCCTCCTTTCTGGATTGCTTTCAATCCGTGACGCTCACGCATGGATACTTTACCATCAATCAATACTTCGTATGAGTTGTGAATGATTCGATCCATGATTGCTTCTGAAATAGGACTTCCAGCAGCCTCTGTTGGAGTAATGCGTGAATACCACTCCACCGGTTCATACTGAGTACAAAAGATGGTGGATTTATCTGTGCATCTTGACTCTGCTATCTCAAGAAGATCATAAGATTCCTGCGGTGTTAACGTACGAATAAGCCATTCGTCGAGAATGAGAAGATCAACCTTCTGATAAGCTTTGATTGTTTTCTTGAGGTCACCGCATCCTTTGGCAACATTTAATTCGTCAAGAAGTTCCGGCATGCGAATGTACTTCACTGTATAGAACTTACGACATGCCGCATTACCTAATGCACATGCAAGATAAGTTTTTCCATTGCCAGAAGCACCTTTCAGAATGATATGATGACCGTCTATGATGTATTGGCAGGTCGCATACCGAAGAATCTCAGCTTTATCCAACTTACGATCCTCATGGTATTCAATGCCTTCTATACTTGCACTTGGTGTAGAAAAAGTTGCATTTTTGATATATCTGGCCAGTTTGTTAGCCTGGCGTCTGCCCCATTCCGCATCAGTAAGAAGTGATAAACGATCCTCAAAGCCCAGTGCAGCATATGTGGCAGGATCCTCCATTTGGTGTTGGAGTTCATTAGCCATTGCTGTAAGCTTCATTGCTTTTAGGAGTTCAAGCGTGCTCTGGCTAATCATGAGCACTCACCTCCTTTCGCAAAGTAGGCAGCACCCCGCGTGATACCATGTCCTTTTGGGGTAGCTGTATCATCGGGACTTGTTGCTCTGATCTTATCCTGTCCGTTTTTTAGCATGGAACTAATGATGCGAATGGATGGCGTGCAGGTAAGCTCCCATATTTTAGAACAGGCATTCTCCAAACGATTATGGCCGTATCGATCACCAAGTTTAGTTAGGCTCGCACAAGCTTTGTAGCCTTGTTCAGGCTCGCTGCCACTGGAAAGAAAGGCTTCTACAACTTTAGCAGTGCTATTGCCTATACTCATTGCCCATACCGTAAAGTCATCGGCATTGTAAGATAAATATTTTCTGTGTTCTGTCGGCATATGTCTGGCTGAATCACCGGGTCACGACGGGGTGTCGCTGATCTTGGATGTGAAGCAACACGAGAACCATGAAAAAACACTTCCACGGTAGACTTAGTCAGGCGGATGTCTACCTGTTCTCCGATTAAATCAAATGGAACGGAATATTTGTTTTTTCCGTCAGTTATGAGATAATCAAGTGGAACCTTGGCAGTGGACCAGACTGCAGGCTCAAAAGGGGTTAAAGGGAGCGGCTTCATGAATGATTGTTCTTCTTCTTTGTAAGCAGAATAGCGGCATCCCTCCCTTTTCTTAAAAGTAGTTTTATTAAGCTCATCGAGCTTTTCTTTTACCGCTGATTTTACTTCTTCCAAGGAGAAAAACTTTCGATTCCGAAGGGCTGCAATAATCCATGTGGTAGCGAACTTAACGGTCCCTTCAGCAAGACTTTTATCCCTCTTATCGGTAATTACCGATAAGAGGGATAAACCGAATGCGGAAGGCACTGTAAAAGTTCTTGAAACATGGATTCTTGCA
>ENA-ORMO01003064-ORMO01003064.1-human-gut-metagenome-genome-assembly--contig:-NODE-3064-length-11707-cov-2.164950_pt1 | contig 11707 bp, 10 predicted proteins | sample MGYA00242106_ERZ509001 | MGnify/ENA primary metagenome ERZ509001 (study PRJEB26280, sample SAMEA2338736) | human gut metagenome | biome: human gut; feature: human-associated habitat; material: faeces... | reverse complement strand
CTCTTCCGATCTTAATTCCATAAAAAATTCAACGATTTAACGTGAAGAGGAATATTGTCGTAAGGTTACTTTGTAGTGACTATGGGGGAGGCTTCATCAAGCGTGGAAAGCAGCTTGTCCTGTGGGATACCGGAGGAATCGGAACGGAAAAGTAACCTTACGATAATATTCCGCAAAAATCCAACAATTGCACGTAAAAAAGTAAATAATTCTGATTTTTCGACGCCTGTGAGCGAAGCGAATCGAGCCAGAAAAATTAAAATCATTTACTTTTTTACTTCGTGAACGGTCAAAAACTTGTCATTCGGGCTTGTTCGGGATATAATGTCAGGGTGTTTAAATAATTAGGCGGGGCAAATAAATTGGCGGGTTTAATCGAAAAAACTCAAGAAAAAAACAACAAACGCAAAAACAAAATCCGTTTTTATTATTCATTTTTGACAATTGTTCTGCTTGTCTGCCTTGCCCAAATAGGAATAAGCGCGTTTAACAACATCACGAAAAGCATAAGCTACCACGGAAAAATCAATAAAATGAAAGAGCTGAACAAACAGGCTTATGCAGAAAATCAGCGGCTAAAAGAGGAGCTCGAGGACTTCAGCTCAATGAAAAGCCTCGAAGCCATCGCCAGAAACAACCTGAAAATGGCCGGCGAGGATGAAGTTCTGGTAATTATCAACAAACCCCAGCAGCAAGCAGCGTCAGATACAAAAACTAAGAAAAAATCCAAGAAAAAGTAGAGCATAATGGCGAAAAAAACTGCTGACAGTGACAATTTTCAGTACAAACTGCTGATTCTCCCCGCGCTGATTGGCACATTGATTTTTATCGTTATTCCCGTTGTTTTTTCATTCGGTTTGAGCTTTTGTGAGTGGGATTTGCTCTCAGATATCCGGTTTGCAGGGCTAAAGAACTATTTTGAACTGCTGACCAGCCCGAATTTTGCCCTAATATTAAAAAACACATTCGTCTTTGCAATCTCCGTAACCCTTATCGCAGTTGTAATTCCCGTAATCCTCGCAGCAGTGCTGAACAACAAAATCAGGGGCAGCGAATTTTTCAAAACTGCATATTTTTTGCCGTTCATAACGCCGATGATTGTTATTGCGATAATCTGGGAGTGGATTTTTGACCCAAATTTCGGGCTTTTGAATTATCTTTTAAAAACGCATATAAACTGGCTCTACGACACAAAAACCGCACTTTTCGCCCTCATAATCGTGTCCGCATGGAAACTAATCGGCTACAACATGGTCATTTTGCTCTCCGGTTTCTCCACAATCAGCCAGAACATCTACGAATCCGCAAAAATCGACGGAGCCTCGCCCCTCAATACGTTTTTCAAAATCACACTTCCGCTTTTGAGCCCGACGATATTTTTTGTTGTGATTATTACGACGATTTCATCGTTTCAGGTTTTTGATTTGATTTATTTGATGACGCAGGGCGGCCCGATGGATAGCACGAATGTGCTTGTTTACTGGATTTACAAAAATGCGTTTGAATTTTTCAATATCGGCGCAGCTTCCGCCGGAGCTTATATTTTATTCGTAATTGTGTTTGTTTTAACTGTAATTCAGTGGAATATTCGCAAAAAATGGGTGTTTTCGGAATAATTATTACGAATTATAAAAAGAGCCCTTGACCTGGAGTTAACTCTAAGGTGTAAACTGCAAATATAAGTTAATAAAGGTGAAAAAATGAAGAATTTTGAAGGTTTGACTTTAGACGAAGAACGCGCCCTGTACGGGATTGCAGACGCAATGGTTAAAAACTGCCGTTTTTCCGGCCCGCTCGACGGCGAATCCGCCCTGAAAGAATGCACAAACATAAGTATAAGCGATTGCAGCTTTGATTTGCGTTATCCGATGTGGCATTTGCAAAGCAGCCGCATAAAAAACAGCACAATGTCCGAAACCTGCCGCGCAGCCCTCTGGTACGACCGCGAAATATGCATTTCGCACTCAAAATTACACGGAATAAAGGCGCTGCGGGAATGTTCGGACGTACTTATAAAAGATTGCGATATAAATTCGCTTGAATTCGGCTGGTTTTGTGACAGGGTGAAAATCAAAGACACAAAGCTCATTTCGGAGTACCCTTTTATGAAAACCAGAAACCTTGAAATCACGAATTTTGAGATGAAAGGCAAATATTCTTTCCAGTATGTCGAAAATGTTCTGATTAAAGACTCATATTTGGACACCAAAGACGCTTTCTGGCACGGGAAAAATATTACAGTGCAGGATTCCGTTGTAAAAGGCGAATATCTGGGCTGGTACTCGGAAAATCTCAAATTTGTACGCTGCAAAATCCTCGGAACCCAGCCGCTGTGCTATGCGCAGAACCTTGTGCTTGAGGATTGCGAAATGATTGATACTGATTTATCTTTTGAATACAGCGATGTGCGCGCGGACGTAAAAGGCTCAATTTTGAGCGTAAAAAACCCGAAAAGCGGCTATATTTGCGCTGATTCAATCGGAGAAATAATTCTTGATGAACACAAAATCAAAAATTCAAGCTGCGAAATCACAGACAGAAATTTTGAAAAAGTATCATAAAAATTAACATCTAATCCCGTGTCGCCTCAGTCGATTCACCTATGCGAACCGCCCGGGGCGCACCTTTTCTACCAGTTCCAGCCGTCGACGGGGCGGGCGCTCAAAAAATATGTTATAATTTCAAAAAAAGGAAACATGCAGCATGAAAATTTCAGAAGTCAGCAAAAAATATGATATTCCGGTCGATACGCTCAGATATTACGAAAAAGCAGGGCTTTTGCCGAATGTAAGAAAAAATTCCAGCGGAATTAGAGATTATTCCGAAAGCGACTGCGGATGGGTGGAATTTATCAAGTGCATGCGCGGCGCGGGGCTGCCTGTTGAGGTTTTAAAAAGATATATTGAACTGTTTTTTGAGGGTGATTCGACTTTGATGGCGAGAAAATCAATCCTCGTCGAAGAACGCCAGAAACTAATCGAAAAACGCGACGCAATTCAGGCTACAATTGACCGTCTGGATTACAAAATCAGCGTATATGAAGACAAAATGATTAGCTGCGAGAAAAAGCTCCTCGGCGGCGCCAAAAAGGAAAAAGCCTCCTGAAAACCAGCCGCACAAAACCTATTTCAGGCACTTTCAGCTCAAAAGCTATCCAAAAACAGCCCTTGCCTCTTCTCTGTCGTCAAAATGGATTGTTTTGTCTTTTAAAATTTGATAATCCTCATGCCCTTTGCCCGCAAGGAGAACAACATCCTCCGGTTTTGAAATCTTTTTGAGCATTGCAATTGCAGCCCTTCTGTCGGGCTCAACATAAACTTTTCTTGTGTTGACGGATTTTATTCCGGTCATAATATCCGAAATTATGAGCTGGGGATTCTCGCTTCTCGGGTTGTCCGACGTAACAACAACAACATCCGCAAAATCATCAGCAATTTTGCCCATTTTGGGGCGTTTTGTTGCGTCTCTGTCGCCGCCGCAGCCGAACATACAGATTAAACTTCCGTTTTCCGGAGTAAGCTCCCTTGCTGCTTTCAGCACATTTTGCAGCCCGTCGGGCGTATGCGCATAATCAACAATAACAAGCGGCTGTTTGCACACAATCTCGAATCTTCCCGCAACGCTCTGTGTTTCTTCAAGCGCTTTTATGCAAATCTCCGCGTCAACGCCCGCAGCAATCCCTCCTGCAAGAGCCGCAAGAGCATTATAAACACTGAACATCCCGTTCATCTGCAATTGCACTCTTTTCGTGACGGAACCTATTTTGCAATCGAATTTTGCACCATGGATTGAAAAATCAATGTTAGCAGCGGTTATGTCAGCGTCATTTTTTATGCCGTAGGTGCAAATTTTCACTCCCTGAGGAACTACGTCAATGAATCTCTGCGCATATTCGTCATCTTTGTTTATAACAGCGAAACAACCGGCTTTCAGGCCTTTGAAAAGTATGGCTTTTGCCTCAAAATAGTTATTCATTGTAATGTGGTAATCCAGATGGTCCTGAGTAAGGTTCGTAAACACAGCGCCCTTGTATTCGCAGCCTCCGACGCGGTTTTGTTCCAGCGCATGGGAGCTCACTTCCATCGCAACATAATCAATTCCCTTTTCGCAGATAGTTTTTAACGTATGCTGGAGCTCAGGAGCCTGCGGAGTAGTGTGTTTTGCCTCGTGGTAGGTGTCAGAGCCGGAAAGTTTGTAGCCCAGCGTGCCGATAAGCGCACATTTCTTTTGCGCGTCTTCAAAAATCCGCTGCAAAAGGTGCGTAACCGTAGTTTTTCCGTTTGTTCCGGTTACGCCGATGAGATTTGTTTTTCTTGAGGGATATTCGTAGAATTCGGCGGCAATTTCCGCAATCTGATGTCTTGTTGAAGGCACAATAACCTGCGGAGCGCCCAAATCGAGCTCATGTTCGCAGAAAAAAGCCGAAGCGCCGTTTTCGTAAGCCATTTTCGCAAATTCATGCCCGTCAGAGTGCTCGCCTTTAAGGCAAACAAAAATATCGCCCTTTTTTGTTGTTTTTGAATTGTAGGAAATCCCTGATATTTCTACATTTTCAAAGTTTTTTAGCTGTTTTCCGGTGACATTTTTTATTAAATCTTCAAGTTTCATATTTTTATCCTCAATTCATCTTTACAGGTTTTTTAGGCGCCTGTTTATCCGGCGCAATATTCATTATACGGGCAGTCTGGAGCGCAACTTCTCTGAAAACGGGCGCAGCAACGGTACTTCCCCACAACGCACCCTTGGACGGCGAATCAACAACCACATAAATCAGCACCTGCGGGTTAGATGCCGGAAGATAGCCGATAATAGAGGTTACGAGCTTGTTGGAATAACCCTTTCCGCCGGAGGTAGATTTTCTTGCCGTGCCTGTTTTTGCCGCAACCTGATACATATCAAGGTTTACCGGCGATTTTGAGCGGCCAATGCTTCCTGCGAGCAGTTTTGTAATGGAACGGGCCGTTTCAGGCGACATAATTCTTGTGTGGTGAATTTTTTCTTCCGCCTGTTCCTGCGAATATTTGATTACATGCGGCGTAACCTTTACGCCGTCGTTTGCAAAAGCGGAAATTATTGAAGCCAGCTGGATTGCCGTTACCGAAACACTGTATCCGTAGCCGATAGAAGCGTGTGTGGATTTGTGCCAGTCGCGGTAATCTGTCAAAAGCCCTCTGGACTCGCCCGGAAGGTCGATACCTGTTTTTTCACCCAGCCCGAAGCGTTTTAATACGTCATAATGCTCTTTTTTCGTCATCATCAAGGCGACTTTTGCGCTGCCAACGTTGCTTGAATGCTCAAAAAGGTAGTACAAATCAATCCAGCCAGGGAAAGGTTTGGTCGAATAATCATAATTTTTGATTGTCCATTTATCAATATCGAGTTTTCCGCTGTCAAGAACCTTTGAATCCTCCTGAATCCGCCCGTTTTCAAGAGCGGAAGCGACTGTCAGAACTTTAAATGTAGAACCGGGCTCAAAAACATCGCTCAAAGTCCAGTTTGTAAGCTGCGTTAGCGTTGCTTTTTTATAATTATTAGGATTATAGGTCGGATAAACAGCATAACCGAGAATTTCGCCGTTTTTCGGGTTCAAAACAATGACAGTACCGCGCAGAGCCGCCTTTTCATGGATTACTTTTTCCAGCTCAACCTCACAAACATGCTGAATAGCCGAATCTATTGTCAAAGTGATTGATTTCCCTTTTAAGGGCGCAGTTGTCGCAGCAGGGTCTGTGTTGACTTCGTAGATAATGTCACCGTCAGGTGTTTTTTCAAAATTTACATTCTGCTCAACTTCCTCCAGAACGTCTTTTGCGGTCAATTCAATTCCCGCAGCCACATCAGCGTCCGAATTGTAATACCCGAGGATGTGCGCAGCCATTGTGCCCTGCGGATATACGCGTTCGTTCTTTTTGCCGAGGCTTATTTCCCTGAGTTGGAGTTCACGGATTTTTTTTGCTGTAGTTCTTGAAACATCCTTTTTCAAAACAATGACTTTTTCGTCGCGGGCGAGTTTTTTTGCGAGCTGGCCTTTATTTACTCCCAGAATCGGCGCCAGAATTTCAGCAAGTTCGTTCGGCGTGTGGTCGTAATAGTCCTGATGGGCATAAACATCAAAAGAAGTTTTGTCCGACGCGAGTTTTATCCCGTTTCTGTCGGTGATTGCGCCCCTCATGACAAAGCTTTTTGCGCTTCTTTGACGCTTAGCCTGCCCGCGGTAGTGTTTTATATCAATAACCATCAGCAAAAAGAGATAAACGATTATTACAAAGCAGATTATTATACAGATTATCTGCCAGAAAATGAGCTTATTATCAAACTCCTTAAATTTATCCTTATCGGTTTTATACTCCCTTACCATACTAAAAATTTTATCATAAGCCCATGTGGCGGAGCATTAATTTATGTAAATTGTTGGAAGTATCGATTTTTTTAATCCCCGCCCTGTTATTCGCGTTAAACGGCGTTGCGAAAGCCGCCTGCGCGCCTCCCGCCAGCCTCTGCTCGCAATCCGCTCCTTGGTTGCTCGCGTTAAACGGGTCTTCGCGATTCGCCTACGCGAACCGCTGCGCCCTCTGCTCGCAATCCGCCCCTTGGTTGCTCGCGCTAAACGGCGTTGCGGGAGCCGCCTACGCGACTCCCTCCAGCCTCTGCTCGCAATCCGCAATAAAAAGCCTTTTGATTGCTCAAAAGGCTTAAATCTATATCAGACAAACAATTGGAGGAGGAGTTAAAGTTTTTATTCTACCATTCCGGCTGCAATTTCGTATTTTACATCATCCGGAAGGTTGAGTTCGCCCAGTTCTGCGTCGATGGCGAGTAATCCCTGAGCAACAGCGTCTTCAAATCCGCCGATAAATCCGGCAATTCTTTGAGCCTGTTCGGGAGTTACGTATTTTGATACGTCATAAGTCTTTGGTGCATTAACTTTCGGGGCATTTACCATTGCGGCGTTAGCCATATAAGTTAATACGTCATCGGGTTTTACATCCGTGCCTCTTGTTTGTGCCTGGGAACCCTGCGGTTTTTCCTCTGTTTTGGGTTCATCCTGAGGTTTCGGATTTGTGTAATTCGCGTTTACATTTCCTGCATTGATGCCAATTCTGTTGATGTTGTTTGTCATAATATATTCTCCTGTTTTTTAGATGATTCTTTTGTCCACACTATCTATATCGGCATACAGTTTAATTTTCTTTAGCGATTTATCAGTTTTTTGAGCTCTTTTTTACATAACTTAACAAAATACGGCCAAAATCCGCGTAATTGCTGGTGTTTAAAATATTAACTAATGTAACAAAGACCGCAAAAAAGGTAAATTTTAAAAATTCAGAATTGTTATAGAGGCATAAGTGCGAAGAACAACCGTTCCAAAGCCCTGCAGCAGCGGGAAGCGCACACTTATACTGCCCGTAAAACGGCAGTTTTCCCAGAAACTAATCCTTATAAAAACCTATAACCTAACTACCAAATCCGGCCGCGCAAGGAAGCCCTGACCGCCTCCGCAGCAAAAGCCGGACACTACTAACCGATTATTGCCCCTGAAAAGGGGCTTTTTATTTAACAATTTCATTATCTAATCCAATTTCGCCTTAGTCGCATATCGCCTATCGCAAAACGAGATATTTAGCCAATTTCTCGCACCAGCAATTAGCAGGAAAGGGACAAGGTGCTCCTTATCACGAACTTTTTTCGGACATTTTTAACTTAAACCCTGTTAAGCTGATTTAGCCAGCAGGCGGGGTTGGGTTTCAGGCTGAATCTGCCTTTTTTCATTGTAATTTTTATAAACATACAAACTGCCCGCAGCAAGCAAACCACCCGCGCCCAATATACCGGCCGCTTTTTTGCCTCCGGTTGTTTTTGCCGCATTTGATACTTCTTCAACAGCCTTTTGTGCTTTTGTTTTCACATTTTCAAATAAGATTTTGACAAGATTTTCGCTATCAGCAAACTGTCTGCCCTTAAATACTTCGTGCTCAAGGTTCATCTCCGAAATTCTTTCTTTTAAAGAGGCAAAATATTTCTTTTCAACACCCTGTGCGCCCTGTTCCAGCCTGTTAATCATATTAATGTAATCTTGAAAACAGCTGAAAGTTTTCTTCTGCTGGTCGCCGTGGCATAGAATCAACCATTTAAGCTGCATTTTACCAAGCTCTGCTTTCATTACATTTTCTGAGGGGTTTGCAAAAACCTCTTTAAAGATTTTTTCTTCCTCAACCGCATTTTTTCTCATATTTTGCTGGTAAGTGTCTGTTTTTGAGAGCGCCAATGACTCAAGAAACTCAATCATTTTGCCATGATATTGTTCAGATTTTGTTTTGAGATAATTTGAGAAAAATTCTTTTGGTTTTTCATCATGTCCGGTTTTCAAGTAGTCATAAACCGTTCTATATTCAAAAACAGTAGCATTTGAATATATTTTCAGGAATTTGTTGTCAGAACGCATAATAAAATTCGGCTTGTAATCGGAATAAAATGTTGCCATAAATTTGCAATCTTTTGGTGAATTTATCAAATTGGAAATTGTTCCGTTTTGATAATGTTCCGAGGGCCGCACATCGGAGTTTATGTAATGGCCGTTGTTTCCCAGGAGCGAAAAGGAGCCGAAATCAATAAACTTTGTTTTGTCTTTAGCGGTCAATATAATATTTCCGCCCTGCAGGTCGTTATTGATTATGCCGTTTGTGTCGAGTATAAATGCTTTGTTTATTATATCTGTTATATGCCCGGGAGTTAGTTTTGTTCTGTATGGATGACCGCCTTTTAAAAATTCCTCCACAAGATAATTTTTGCCGTTTTTATGTATCAAATCATGCGGATTTACTGCAATATCAGGCGAAATTTCATTGATTTTTTTCAGCGCAAAAAACTCTTTTATGTTTCCATGACCGTAAAAATCAGCATTTGGATATTCAGGATGGAGCGGTTTTGGGGATTTTATACCTATTTCACCATTAATCTTGTAGAACTCACTTTGCCAGCCGCTGTCCAGAGGGCGAATTTTGGATTGTTCAATTTGTTCAATGAATTTTTCTGTAGCTGCCCTATCATAGCCCTTGAATGAAACATGCAATACTGACTGTTTTACAAAAACATCTCCGGATGGAGGCCTAAAAGTAACGTACCCTAACCTGTTTGCCCCATTTCGAGCTTTTGCAGCATCAGTACGGTAATTTCTTAAATTCGTATTACTGATTGCTGAGATAACCATGCCTTTTACCCTATCTTTCAATTAGTTTTAAGTATTATAAATGATTTTTTTTGCTATTACAAATGTAAAATTTTGTAAAATCAAAATTTTGTATTTTTTAAATTATGCTAGAATTATAAAAATTAATAATTGTGTAGTTAATAAGCTGCACTAAAAGGATTAAAAGATGAAAATATTGCAAGTGGCACCTAATGTATTAGTTAAAAACCCCGGAAAACAAAAAAGACAACAAGATTTAATAAGTTTTGGCATTCAGGAAATAAAAAATCAAAAAGAAGTTCTATCCCCAAAAGCATCACAAGCTGTTATTAGCAATTCAATAGCATCTATCTCTTTTAAGGGAACGGAAATTATTGATAGAAAAGTCTATGTTGGTACATCCGGAATATTCATTGATGCTTCTCATATTTCAACAAATCCTGCCGAGTCCATTCACAGAACAGGGAAGTTTATAGGCAAAGATGCCTATTATAACGCCTGTCTTGATATTTATTATGCTGACGAAGGTGAATTTATTACAGAAGATATGAAAAAAAAATATCACTATATTGTCACAAAAAATGAACCATTTTTAAATCTGGAATACTTAAAAAGTAATTACAGGTATGGCTATGAAAAGTTTGCAAATAAAGCAATTCAAGAAATTGAGTATTTTGAAAAGCTGGAAAGAAATGCGAAAAAGGGTATTGAAGAAAGCAAATACCTTGCTGATGAATACAGAAAAAACTTTGAAATAGCGAAAGAAGAAAAAGAGCGTATTGATAGTGCAAAAAAATATCATGTGTGGGAAGAAGGCAAGTATGAGGAACAATCAAAAGAAGCTGACTATTATTACGATTTAAACAGGAAAAGACTTGAAGAAAATGATTACAAGAAAATCGTCTATGAAGCACAAATTCAAAGAGCACATGAAAGACTCCCAAAAGCAGCAGCTAAATATAAACTTTTGAAAGAGCTGGATGACAAGGCCAGTGCAAAAGATGCCTATAATGATATGGGCAGAGAAATTGGAGAAATAAATAAGCACTTAAAATTCGTAAATGACAGCCTTGATAGTGATTATAGAGATAAAGAAATTCTGAATATTTTTATTAAAAGGTTAAAAAAAGCAATACAGGAAGGACGCCAGAAAGATTACAATTATGATATTGAACACTCTTTAAAAAAAGACGAAGAACAACTTAAATCAACTGAAAAATCAATTGCAAGCTCAGAAGCACACAAACTAGAACTTGAACAACATATACAAAAACTAGAAAATAACCGGACTGAAATTGCCCGGGATTTTGGGAAACTAGACGCTCAACTTGACGAAATAATGTCAAGAATAGAAGCATTTTATAAAGAAAATTATTCTGACTAATCATAATAAAAGCAAATATTTTTCAAATGCTCCATTTTACACTCTTTCAGCCCGATAACCGAAATTACATCAATACGAAAGCTTCTGTATCTTTCCTTCGTGTTCTGCAAGTAAAACTGCGCTGCATGGAAAATATTTTCCAATTTTTTCCTGCTGATTGCCTCAAAAGGATGTCCAAAACCGGTAGTTGAGCGCATTTTGACCTCAACAAAAACAATTGAATCTTTTTCTCTGGCGACAATATCGATTTCAGAGTATTTTGAATAATGAAAATTTCGCTCGAGAATTTTGTATCCGTTATTTTCGAGGTATTTTGCCGCAATCTCCTCGCCAAAGCGGCCTTTTTCTTTGTTTGAAAGCTTATAGTACATACTTTGCCGCCATTTCATCGAGGAGTTTTACAAAATAGCTTTTGAACTCTATCGGGCTCAATACTTCGCAATCCTTACCATATCGCAAAAGTCTTCTCGCAAGCTGTTCCCGGTCTTCCGAGTAGTTCAAAATAACTTTTTTAGGTTTGTGGGTTTCTGAAATCTGCTCACCCTCGCGCAAATCATAAACCTTTGCCAATCCGCCTTTTACACGGAACATTACGGGGTTGAGAAAATTATTATCCAGCGCTCTTTGAGGCTGGCGGATGACTTCCGTAATATCTTCAAGCAAAAATTCTTTAAATTCGCGTTTTTGAAGATTATAACCCAGCAAAAACGCTTTTTCCTGCTTAAAAATAATATCTTTTGGCTCTATTGAAAAATTTCTGCCGTCTTTCAGGAAAATTTTCAGCCTGCGGCGGTCTTTGCAGTATTCCTCGTAGGTGCGAATCATCAGCGCCGCAGAATCCGAAACACGCCGCCCCAGATGAAGTCCGCCCAGATGAGCCTGCTCTTTGACCGTTTCATCATCAAAACTGTTCTCTATCAGCCTGAAAAGTTCTGTAATTTTTATGCTTTGCTCTTTTCTGTGCACGCCCAGAGCGTAATTTTTCAGAAAATTCAAGGTTTCCAGCTTCTTTTTATTGAGGTGGATTTTGTTAAGATTCGTGCGCAGATAATATTTGTCATTTATTTTTTCTATATCAATTCCGAGAAGCTTAAAAGTGTTCAAATATTTTGAAACAGTTTCTCTCGAATAAATAT
>ENA-ORMO01003061-ORMO01003061.1-human-gut-metagenome-genome-assembly--contig:-NODE-3061-length-11716-cov-2.587257_pt1 | contig 11716 bp, 9 predicted proteins | sample MGYA00242106_ERZ509001 | MGnify/ENA primary metagenome ERZ509001 (study PRJEB26280, sample SAMEA2338736) | human gut metagenome | biome: human gut; feature: human-associated habitat; material: faeces... | reverse complement strand
AGCCGCAGCGGGCAACCTGCATGGCCCGGAATCTGGCTTATAATACCATGACGCCCTCCAAGGGTAATATGGATGAAGACTGCGCGGAGATTTGCGCGTTGCGGCGGGTCCAGCGTAAAAACGGGCAACGTCCGAGTGCGATTAATGAATATCGTATTTTCTATACAGGGGCCACCGGCAACGCCTTCCTGCCAATTGCACAGGACATTGCCCGGTTGGGCGTGGATGAGGAATACAGCCAGATGCTGCTGGAGCAATTTTCTGGCTTTGACGATGCGGTGGAACAGCTGAAAGCCATCATCGCCCCTGTGGCGGCAGAGCTGGAGCCGTTGCTGCTGCCTTGGGCGCAGTTGGCGGAGCCTTTGGCGAGGATTTGGGAGGCCCATTATTCCCAGCCGGATGCGGTGGAAACGTGGTGTAAGCGTGTCCGCTATCGTGAGGACAAGCCCCTGGAGGCAATGCGGGTCCAGCTCCGATATCTTCGCCCCAAGCTTGCCCTGGGAATGGTTCTGGAATACAAAGCCTTTTGTCACATTGGCGTTGCGGTCCCGGTGGTCAAGCCGGAGACGGAAACCTTTCAGCAGTGGGAGTATCAGGCCCTGCGGCTCTTGGGTAGTGAGGCCCGAATGCGGATGCTCTGGGCGATGTTGGACAAGCCCATGTCCGCAAGGGAATTGTCCCAGCAGTTGGATATGCATCTGGGGGTGGTGTGCCGGGATCTTGGGAATTTGTTTAATTCCAGGCTGCTTCTCGCCGAGTCGGTGAAGGGGCGCAACCGCTACCGCACCAACCGGGAATCCCTGGATACCTTGGCCAGGCACCTGATGGAAATGGAAAAATTCAAACCCTCTGAAACGGGGGGAGCTGAAGCATAACGGAAGCCGGGAGGGGCTGTCTCAAAGCGAATTTTGGGATGGCGCCTCCTGTTTTTGTTGCCCTGGAGGGAAGTCTCAAATTTGCGGACAAAATCAGGAAAAAATGGTTGCAAAAGTGAGGACCTTGTGTTATAGTTAACTTGCGCTCTTCAAAATTGAGGACGAAATGGAGACATTGACAGGAGGTAACAACAATGAAGCATCGCATCCATCGTTTGCTGGCCCTGGCCCTTTGCGCGGTCATGGCTTTGGGCTGCTTCAGCTCATCGGTTCCTGCAGCCGGAGCGGCCCAACTGCAGCAGGGAGCTGAAATCCAGCAGGATCAGCTCATCTACGCCAAAGCGGGCGAAGCCACCTTTGTCCCGGCGGGGGACACCTATGTGTATGAAGCTGAAAATGGAAGTACTTACACGAAAACCGTACCATCTGACGCGTATGTCACCTTTGAGGCTCTGAGCCCGAAGGAGGCCGAGGCCCTGGCCACCCTGGATATGGGGGATGAGGCGTATCTGACCAGTCCCGAGGGAGACACCATGGTGTCCCGGAGTTTCGACGCCAAGGAGGCAGCCGCCCTGTCCAATGCAGTGAAAGAGATTCTGGGCGAGCAGACCATAGAAGAAGGGCAACAGCTCCAGGTTGTCTCTCCGGCCTATACCGCTGAGACGGAGGTCCGGGTAATGATCACATTTGAGGACAATGCGGTCATCCGGCAGCCCAAGATGAATGTGGCTCTGGGCGAGACTTTGGGCGCTGCCGAGACGCAGGCTGCCCGGACGTTGGAGCAGAAGCAGAATGTGGCACTGGCCTCTATGGAGCGGAAGCTGGGGCACAGCATCGAAGTGGGGAGCCAATTCACCCTCTTGACCAACGCTGCCGCCGTAACCGTTCCCTATGGCGAGCTGGCCGAGATTCGGAAAATGGAGGGTGTGAAGAGCGCCTATGTGATGCCCACCTTTGAGGTTCCCGAAATCAACGCCCAAGAGGTCACTACCTTAGAGCCCAATATGAAGTACGTGGCTCCCGGTATGGGCGCTACCTCCGCCTGGGACTATGGCTTTGACGGCGCCGGTATGAGCGTGGCCATCATCGACTCCGGCCTGTACTACAGCAACCCGGTTTTTGATATCAACCCCACCGACGAATCTGCCGTGGCATTTACCAAGGCCGACATCCAGGAGATCCTGGCCAACCATGAGCTCCATGCGGAGACGCTGGCCGAGGGGGTCACCGCAGATAACACCTATTACAGCAGCAAGATTCCCTTCGGCTTTGGCTACGGCGACGCCACCGCTGACTTTGGCAGCGACAACGCCGGTGTTGCCCACGGCACCCATGTTGCCGGTATTGTTGCCGGTAATATGCCCGAGGAAGCAAAGAAAACATTCAAGATGGATACCATGGGCTTGGCGCCTGAGGCCCAGCTCCTGGTGATGAACGTTTCCGACCGGCAAGGCGGTATTTACTTTGACGCCATCCTGGCGGCGATGGAAGACTGCATCATCCTGGGGGTGGACTGCGCCAATCTGTCCCTGGGTTCCCCCTGCGGTCCTGCTTATGTGGAAGGCATGAGCGAGGTCTTTGACGCTGCTTATGAAGCCGGCATCAGCGTGGCCGTTTCTGCCGGCAACAGCTACTTCAGTGGCTGGGGCAGCCTGTGGGGTGACAATATGGTCAAGTCCACCTCCGTGGATACCGGCACCGTCGGAATGCCTGGCTCATTTGATGCGCCGTTGACGGTTGCAAGTGCGGAGAATGCAGCTATATTCTACACCAATGGATATGCTCTTAGTTACATGACCCAATATGGATATGAGACCTATATAAACTACTCCGAGCTGGCAGGTGTGCCTGAGGGCAAAGGCTTCCGGGAACAGTTGGGCGACCGGGAATTTGAGTTCACAAAAGATCCGGCAGACGCCGAGGGCAAGCTGCTCTTCAGTCCGGTGAGCGAGGATGTTGACCCTGTGGAGCTGGTGAACCAGGCTATGGAGGCGAAAGCCGCCGGTTTGATTTTGGTTAATGGCTCCCAGGTAACCTTGACGGAATTTCCTCTGCCCATTGCCAGCCTCATGGCTCTCTATTTTAATATAATGGAACGTGATATCCAAGGAAATATAAGAGTGGAAGGCTTCTGGAACAGAAGCGAGACGGCAGGCCAGATGTCTGACTTTTCTTCCTGGGGCCCCACTGGCAGCTTGACCTTGAAGCCGGAGATTACCGGTGTCGGCGGCAACGTCCTGTCCGCCTACGGCGACGGGATGGGCATTGCCTCCGGAACCAGTATGTCTTCTCCTGCCGTGGCTGCCAGCGCCGCTCTGGTGCGGCAGTACCTGAAGGATACCGATATCCCCCGAGAGGATTATGCCCATGTGACCAACTGCCTGCTGATGTCTACGGCTACCCCCATTTTGGATGAAGAGAACGGTACCCTCTACTTCGTCCGCCGCCAGGGCGCCGGTATGGTCAACATCGGTGCGGCCATGGACGCGGAGGCCTACATCCAGGTGGAGGGCACCAACAAGGCAAAGCTGGAGCTGGGCGACGATCCGGAGCGCACCGGCGTATATGAAATGACCTTTGAGGTGGTGAATTTCTCCGATTCCGACAAAACCTACACCCTGGACACCACCGTCCTGGGGCAGAAGGCCGTGGGCGGCCTCATGAAGTACGGCCAGGTCACCCATCTGACCTATGAGTATGCCCGGGAGCTGGATACGGACATTACCTACAGCGCCGCCGACGGCAAGGTCACAGTCCCTGCCGGTGAGACGGTGAAGGTCACAGCCACTGTGGCTCTGACGGAGGGCGAAAAGGAATACTATGACGAACGCTTCCCCTGCGGCGCTTATGTGGAGGGCTTTGTTCACCTGAACAGCGAGGATGACGTAAACCTGAGCATCCCCTTCCTGGGCTTCTATGGCGATTTCACCGATGCGCCCACCCTGGAGACCGGCTCTTATGTGAGCCTCATGGAGAAGTATCCCTATACGACGGCAGACCAGGTCCATACAGCCCTGTGGGGCATGCTCCCCACTAACCTTGACCTGGAAAAGGGAGGGCTGGCCAATAGTCCCCAGGTGCCCCACTATCTGGGAGACACCAGAAACACTAGCGTCAGCAAGATTCCTGCTGAATACGAGTCTCATGAAAATGCTGTCGCCGGCTATCATGCATTCCAGCCTGTGACCGCAGGGGTATCCCCCAATGGCGACCATTCTCTGGATGACTTGAATTTCACAGTTGGCCTGACCCGAAACGCGGCCAATATCCACTACACCGTTACAGATCGCGCCACCGGTGAGATTCTGTGGGAAGAGGATACGGGATACATCTCAAAGACGTATAGTCAGTTAACCTATTTCGCACCTACGTTGGAGTGGCTGTATCCGATTTATGGTATTGATCAGACAACCGGAAATTATGTTTATGATATCAACAACTGCCTCCTGGAGGAAAACACCTGGGTCACCATGCGCCTGGAGATTACGCCGGAGGACCCCGACGGCGAGGTGGTTGTCAGGGAGTTCCCGCTTTATATTGACTGCACCGGGCCCTTTAACAAGGATGATTTCACGGTTCGGTATCAGTTTAGTAATTATTTTAAAGCATGGCAGGGCGAATATTTCAAGTACATCAGCGAGGACTGGTTCTACGATTACTGTGAGGACTATGTTTTGGAGTATGCACCCGATGAGGGCGGCTGGCTGGGTGGATGCTTCGTGTACACCTATATGGAGGAAGCGTTGCGAACGCCGGGCTGGCATAAGAGCCGGAATGAGTGTGAGGCAGGTACCTTTACCTTCACCTCCGAGAAGCAGCGCTTCATCTCCACCAGCTTCGACTATGCCGGCAACGTCTCTGCGGTTGTAGTCGAAAGCGGAGACGGCTTCCGGGACTATGTGGACCTGACTGCGGATGCGACCGCCATTCAGGTAGGGGAAACCCTGACGGTCCGAAATTTGGCTGAGGCGGAGCACTTCACCCCCATCCTGCGTTGGACGGTGTCTGACCCCACCGTAGCGGAAATCGTGGAATCCGATCAGGATTTCTGCACCATCCGTGGCATCGCTCATGGCGCCGTAACCGTTACCGGCGACCTCTATGGCCGAGGGGAAAGCTTTGAGATCCAGGTCACCGACCCGGCGTTTGCTGAGTTCGAGGACAAATTCGTGGATATTTCCGGCCACTGGGCGGAGGACGAGATCTTGAACGCTACCTATCGCGGCTGGTTCCGGGGCATGGACGCCACTCATTTCGTTCCCAATGAGAGCACCACCCGAGCGATGATGGTCACCACCCTGTACCGCCTGGCTGGTTCCCCCGAGGTTACGGAGAAGTCCTCCTTCACCGATGTGCCCGAGAATGCCTGGTACACCGACGCCGTAGCCTGGGCGGTCCAGAACGGCGTGACCGAGGGCACCTCAGAGGAGACCTTCAGCCCCCATGAAAAGGTGACTCGGGAGCAGGCGGCTACGTTCCTGTACCGCTATGCGACCAATGTGTTGGGCTTCTGGTTTACACTGGAGGGCGACCTGTCCGGCTATACCGATGAGGACCGGATCAGCGAATTTGCCGCCGAGGCCATCCTCTGGGCTACCGATGCGGGCATCTTCCAGGGCTTCCCGGATGGGACCTTCCAGCCCCAGGGCGCCCTGACCCGGGCGCAGCTTGCCAAGATCCTGACGGTTTTGAACCGGTACGCCGCCAGCTATTCCCCCTGGTAAACGAAACCCGTTGTCTGTCTCTTCCCTTATAAATGGCGGCCCCACAGTCCTGCGCTGTGAGGCCGCCAACTCCATCTGCTGCATGGCTGGGGAAGGGGGTTGATCCGGTGATCGATGGATATTTTTGATTTTTCAACTTGAAATTGGGAGGGTGAAGGATGGAGGTATGGGTCACAGGGCAGCCCCATTTGTTGTATGAGACGGTGGAGCTGCTGTTTGCCTATGTCAACCGGATTCCGGCCGTGGAGCTGACCCAGGAGGGGCCTTACTGTCTGCCAGAGGCGGCAATCCAGCAGATGCTGGATGTGGCCTGCGCCGGTATTTCCCAGGATGACCCAGAGATACAGTATGATTTCGGCAAGTATATCCTCTCCGAGGACCCGGAGCGCGCTACCTGTGTTGCCCGCAACCTGGTCTATAACTCCATGGAGCCCTCCGGCGGAGACTTGGCCACAGACTGTGCGCGCCTGTGCCAGGCCAGGCAAAGGCAACGAAGAAACCGGGAACGCATGGTGGACATAGACGAATATCGGCTCATTTATTTGGAGCCCGCTGACAGCAGGTTTGTTCCTCTGGCTCAGGAGATTGCCAAGCTGGGCCTCGGCCCGGAGTATGCCCAGAAGTTGCTGGAGCAATTCTCCGGTTTTGGGGAGGCGATGGACCGGCTGGAGACCATTTTGACCCCAGTGGCGGAAAAGCTGCGGCCGCTGTTGGCGCCCTGGGTCCAGCTTGCAGCCCCCTTGGCTCGGAGCTGGGAGGCCTACTTTCGCCAACCAGAAGCGGAGGCGCTATGGCGCAAGCGGGTCCGCTATCAGGAGGAAAGGCCGCTGACCTCCCTGACGGTTCAGCTCCGCTATCTTCGGCCCAAACTCGCTTTGGGCGCCGTGGACGGAAGCGATGACAGCGCCTTTTGCCACATGGGTGTGGCGATCCAGATGGAAAAAACGGAATCTACCAACTTTGAGCCCTGGGAATTTCAGGCGCTGCGGCTCCTGGGCAGCGAGGCGCGGATGCGGATGCTGTGGGCCATGCTGGACAGGCCCATGTCCGCCCGGGAGCTGTCCCAGCGGCTGGAGCTGCACCTGGGTGGGGTGTGCCGGGACATCAGCAACCTGTTTCATTCCAGGCTGATTACCACCGAGCAGGTGAACGGACGGAACCGGTACCGCACGAACCAGGAATCCTTGTGCATTCTGGCCAAGCACCTGACGCAAATGGAAAAAATTCAATTGCCTTAGTAACGTAACAGATCGTCTGCTTTGTGCTCCGGGAGTTGGGCATCGGCCCTGCTTGGTCTGCAGGGCAGTAGCATTTACGTTTTCTTTTGCGAGTGGTAGAAGATTTCTTTTTCTATTTGTTTCTGCGGATAGATGGGTGGTGCGGGCAGCGCCGCCAACAATTAAGTTTAAAAAAGTATAAAATTTCCCTTGACAATCGGAGAGGTTTGTTGTACCATAGGAGGGCACGTGTGGGGGAAGTCTGCGCGTGTATGCGATGATGCAGGAGATTGCGGCCTTTGCCGGTAACTTCTGCGGAGTATGTCCGGTCATCGGGCGGCTGAACGGTCCTGTGTGCGCTTGCGTATATCGCTGCGCCTATGGGAATCGGCCGGCTTGCGTCGGCCATTTTTCATGGGTGGGAATGATACGCACGGCGGCGCGGACAGGAAGTTCGACCGTACCCAGCCACAAAAACTGAGTACGTCTCAAGGAGGAAACATCAACATGGCAAACCAAATGATCAGAATCCGGCTGAAGGCCTATGATCACCAGCTCATCGATGCCAGCGCGGCGAAGATCGTAGAAACCGCCAAGCGCAACGGCGCTTCCGTCTCCGGTCCCATCCCTCTGCCCACCAAGAAAGAGGTTGTGACCATCCTGCGGGCTGTCCATAAGTATAAGGATTCCCGCGAGCAGTTCGAGCGCAGAACCCACAAGAGATTGATCGATATCCTCAACCCCAACCAGAAGACTGTGGAGTCCCTCATGTCCCTGGACCTGCCGGCTGGCGTTGAGATTGAGATAAAGCTGTAATTCCCCCGTCAGGATAGCAGCTTGCCCGCCACAGTCTGTCAATTGGACGGACGGGTCATGTTGACAAGCGGCTCCCAATGTCCGCCTGCCAACCAATAACCTAAAAAAGGAGAAGAAAACATGCAGAAAGCAATCATCGGCAAAAAAGTGGGCATGACCCAGATCTTCGATGAGAGCGGCAAGGTGATTCCGGTGACCGTCATCGAGGCCGGCCCCTGTGTCGTGACGCAGAAGAAAACCCTGGAGCAGGACGGTTACGTTTCCGTGCAGCTGGGCTTCGAGAATGTGAAGGAGTCCAAGCTCACCAAGCCCGAGGCCGGTCACCTGAAGAAGGCTGGCGTCGAGGCCAAGAAACATCTGAAGGAATTTAAGCTGGACGCCGCCGCCGACATGAATGTGGGCGACGTCATCAAGGCCGACACCTTCGCCGCTGGCGACAAGGTGGACGTTGTGGGCACCTCCAAGGGCCATGGCTACCAGGGCGTTGTGAAGCGCTGGAACGCCGGCCGGACCCCCATGACCCACGGCGGCGGCCCTGTGCACCGTCACGCCGGTTCCATGGGCTCCTCTTCCGACCCCTCCCGGATTTTCAAGGGTAAGATTGGCGCCGGTCAGATGGGCGTGGAGCAGGTCACCATCCAGAACCTGGATGTGGTGAAGGTGGACAGCGAGCTCAACATGCTGGTCATCCGCGGCGCCATCCCCGGCCCCAAGGGCGGCCTGGTCTTTGTGAAGTCCACTGTGAAGAACAACAAGATCAAGCGCGGCGATGCCGGCATCAGCAAGAACCCGCAGAAGGCTTCCGGACGGAATCCCCAGAAGGCTTCCGCCAGAGGTTAAGGAAAGGAGAGCTTAAATCATGCCTAAGACGAATGTTTACGATATGTCCGGCAAGCAGGTCGGCGAGATCAAACTCTCCGAAGCTTTGTTCGGCATTGAGCCCAACCAGTCTGTTGTCCACGATGTGGTGAAGAACCACCTGGCCAACTGCCGGCAGGGCACCCAATCCGCTCTGACCCGCGCCGAGGTTTCCGGCGGCGGCAAGAAGCCCTGGCGTCAGAAGGGCACCGGTCACGCCCGTCAGGGTTCCACCCGGGCTCCCCAGTGGACCCACGGCGGCATCGTGTTCGCCCCCAAGCCCCGCTCCTATCGCTACACCCTCAACAAGAAGGTGAAGCGCCTGGCTATGAAGTCCGCCCTTTCTTCCAAGGTGCGGGACAACGAGATGATCGTCATCGACCAGATCACCGCCGATTCCTATAAGACTAAGACCATCGCCGACATGCTCAAGGCGGTGGGCTCCGAGAAGAAGGCTTTGATCGTGCTGAACTCTATGGACGAGAAAGTGATCGCCTCCGCTCGGAACATCCCCGGTGTGAAGACCGCGCAGGTCAACACCTTGAACGTTTACGACATCCTGGGCGCCGACAAGTTTATCGTCGTCAAGGACGCAGTCGCCAAGATTGAGGAGGTGTATGCGTAATGGCAGCACAGGACATCATCATCCGCCCCATTATCACTGAGAAGACGATGGCCGGAAACAGCCAGAAGAAGTACACCTTTGAAGTGAGCAAGACTTCCACCAAGATTGACATTAAGCGCGCTGTGGAAGAGCTCTTCGGCGTTAAGGTCAGCAAAGTGAACACCCTCCACGTCAGGGGCCGCATGCGCCGCCAGGGCCGGTATGAAGGTTATACCAGAAGCTGGAAAAAGGCCGTTGTCACCCTGACGGAAGACAGCAAGACCATTGAGTTCTTTGAGAGCATGATCTAAAAACCGCCCAAGGCGGCGCAGGCAAAGGCCTGCGGCAGACATGCAAGCCCAAAGATGGGCACGAATGGGAGGCGCCGCTCCCGCAAAGCCAAAATAGGAGAGTGAAAACCAAATGGCAATTAAAACCTACAAGCCGACCACCGCGGCAAGGCGGAACATGTCCGTAACGGACTACACCAGCCTTTCCAAGAATGGTCCGGAGAAGAGCCTGCTGGCTCCCTTGGATAAAAAAGCCGGCCGCAACAGCTACGGCCGCATCACCGTTCGCCATCGCGGCGGCGGCAACCGCAAGAAGTACCGCATCATCGACTTCAAGCGCCAGAAGCACGCCGTGGAAGCAACCGTGCTGGGCATCGAGTACGATCCCAACCGCTCCGCTTTCATCGCCCTGGTGCAGTATGAGGACGGCGAGAAGCGCTATATCCTGGCTCCCCACGGCCTGAAGGCTGGGGACAAGGTGGTTTCCGGTGCGGAAGCCGACATTAAGCCCGGCAACGCCCTGCCTCTGAAGAACATCCCCGTGGGTACCTTCATCCACAACGTGGAGCTGTATCCCGGCAAGGGCGCTCAGCTGGCCCGTGCCGCCGGCATCATGGCTCAGCTGATGGCCAAGGAGAACGGTCTGGCCCTGCTGCGCCTGCCTTCCGGCGAGCTGCGCAACGTGCCGGAGACCTGCATGGCTTCTATCGGCCAGGTTTCCAACATCGACCATGAGAACGTGAAGATCGGTAAAGCCGGCCGGAAGCGTCACATGGGCTGGCGTCCCACCGTGCGCGGTTCTGTTATGAACCCCAATGACCACCCCCACGGCGGCGGCGAGGGCAAGAGCCCTGTGGGCCGTCCTGGTCCTGTCACACCTTGGGGCAAGCCTGCCCTGGGTTATAAGACCCGCAAGAAGAAGAACCGCAGCGATAAGTTTATCGTGAAGCGCAGAAACGGCAAGTAAGGCGCACGGGAAAGGAGCAGAGAAACTATGAGCAGAAGCTTGAAGAAGGGACCCTTTGTTCAGCCCGTGCTGCTGAAAAGGATCCAGGCTATGAACGAGGCCGGCGAGAAGAAGATCGTCAAGACCTGGAGCAGGTCTTCCATGATTTTCCCGGATTTTGTCGGCCACACGTTCGCTGTGCATGACGGCCGCAAGCATGTTCCCGTATATGTTACCGAGGACATGGTGGGCCACAAGCTGGGCGAGTTCGCCCCCACCCGCACCTTTAAGGGCCACGCGGGCGGCAAGACCACCGGTCGATAAAGAAGGATAGGAGAGGATTACAATGGAAGCAAGGGCACATCTTAGATACGCCCGCATCGCGCCCCGCAAGGTTTCCGTCGTGCTGGACCTCATCCGCGGCGAGGACCTTGACAAAGCGCTGGCGATTCTGCAGTACACCCCGAAGGCCGCCTCTGAGCTCCTTTACAAACTGGTGAAATCTGCCGCCGCCAATGCGGAAAACAACCACAATATGGATAAGAACAACCTGTACGTCGCCGAGTGCTTCGTCACCCCGGGCCCCACGCTGAAGCGCGTGATGCCCCGCGCGCAGGGCCGTGCGTTCCGTATCTTGAAGAGAACGAGCCATATCACGGTCGTGCTCAAAGAGAAAGAGTAAGGAGGTAAAACAGTATGGGTCAGAAAGTCAATCCCCACGGACTTCGCGTGGGCGTCATCAAAGATTGGGACAGCCGCTGGTTTACGTCCAAGCGCGAATTCGGCGACACCCTGGTTGAAGATTACAAGATCCGCAAGGTGCTGAAAAAGCAGCTTTACAATGCCGGCGTGCCCAAGATCGAGATCGAGCGCACGATCGACAACGCCACCAGCAAGCCCCGCATCCGCGTTACCATCCATTGCGCGAAGCCGGGCATGGTCATCGGCCGTCAGGGCGCTGAGAAGGAGAAGATCCAGGCTCAGCTCTCCAAGATGACCGGCAAGGACGTGCTGGTGAACATCGTGGAAGTAAACAACATGTCCACCAACGCGCAGCTTGTGGCCGAGGACATTGCGTCCCAGCTTGAGCGCCGCATCGCTTTCCGCCGCGCCACGAAGATGGCCATGCGCAATGCGATGAGCCCCCGCCGCGGCTCCGGCGCGGTTGCCGCGAAGGGCATCAAGATCCAGATCGGCGGCCGTCTGAACGGCGCCGACATCGCCCGCAGCGAGAGCTATCACGAGGGCACCATTCCCCTGCAGACGCTGCGCGCGGACATCGATTACGGCTTTGCCGAGGCTGCCACCACCTACGGCCGCATCGGCGTAAAGGTTTGGCTGTACCGGGGCGAAGTGCTCCAGAACGCCGGCCGTACCCGTGCCCGC
>ENA-ORMO01003059-ORMO01003059.1-human-gut-metagenome-genome-assembly--contig:-NODE-3059-length-11729-cov-2.669179_pt1 | contig 11729 bp, 11 predicted proteins | sample MGYA00242106_ERZ509001 | MGnify/ENA primary metagenome ERZ509001 (study PRJEB26280, sample SAMEA2338736) | human gut metagenome | biome: human gut; feature: human-associated habitat; material: faeces... | reverse complement strand
TCCAGCTTCAGCACGCTCATAAATGCCTGCTGAGGCACTTCTACGCTGCCAATCTGGCGCATTCTCTTTTTCCCTTCCTTCTGTTTTTCCAACAGTTTTTTCTTACGGGAAATGTCACCGCCATAGCACTTCGCCAATACGTCTTTACGCAGAGCGCTGATGGTTTCTCTGGCAATGATCTTGCTGCCGATGGCTGCCTGAATGGGAATTTCAAACAGATGTCTGGGGATTTCCTTTTTCAGTTTTTCGCACATCTTTCTGCCGCGTTCCACAGCGGAATCTTTATGAACAATAAAGGACAGGGCATCCACAGGTTCTCTGTTTACCAGAATATCCAGTTTCACCAGTTCACTTTCTTTATAGCCAACCAGACTGTAATCGAAGGATGCATAACCACGGCTTCTTGACTTCAATACATCAAAGAAGTCATAAATGATTTCATTCAGAGGCATTTCGTAGATGAGCATAGCTCTGCTTTCATCCAGATATTCCATGCTGATATAGTCCCCACGGCGCTGCTGACACAGTTCCATGATAGGCCCGATATAATCCTTGGGCAGCATGATTTCCGCCTTTACAATAGGTTCTTCCATTTTCAGAATACGAGCAGGGTCGGGCATGTTGCTGGGGTTGGACAAATCAAACTGGGTGCCGTCTGTCAGATATACTTTATAAATAACGCTGGGTGCGGTTGTTACCAAATCCAGATTATATTCTCTTTCCAGTCTTTCCTGAATGATTTCCAGATGCAGAAGTCCCAGGAAACCACAGCGGAAACCAAAGCCCAGAGCCACAGATGTTTCCGGTTCAAAGAACAGAGAAGCGTCGTTCAGCTGTAATTTTTCCAGTGCGTCACGGAGGTCAGGATACTTTGCGCCGTCCGCAGGGAACACACCGCAGTAAACCATGGGGTTTACTTTCTTATAACCAGGCAGCGCTTCCGCTGTCGGTCTTGCCGCTTCTGTAACAGTATCGCCTACGCGGGTATCCGCTACGTTTTTGATGCTGGCAGTGAAATAACCTACCATACCCGCATTCAATTCTTCTACGGGCAGGAAACGACCGGGGCCGAAAATACCAACTTCCACAACATCGAATTCTTTGCCTGTTGCCATCATTTTGACTTTAGAGCCTTTGCGGATGCTGCCGTCAAAGACACGCATCAGAACGATAACGCCGCGATACTGGTCATACACACTGTCGAAAATCAGTGCCTTCAGAGGCGCATCCACATCACCGCTGGGAGCGGGAATATCTGTGATGACACGTTCTAGTACTTCTTCAATATTCACGCCGTTTTTAGCGGAAATTTCCGGTGCATCTTCTGCGGGAATCCCGATAATATCTTCAATTTCCTGTTTTGCCCAAGTGGGATTTGCACTGGGCAAGTCAATTTTATTGATAACAGGCAGGATTTCCAAGTTGTTATCCAGTGCCAGATACACGTTTGCCAGTGTCTGCGCTTCAATACCCTGTGCCGCGTCTACGATCAAGATCGCACCTTCGCAGGCTGCCAGAGAGCGGGATACTTCGTAGTTAAAGTCCACATGGCCCGGTGTATCAATGAGGTTAAATTCATATTCTTCCCCATCGTTGGCACGGTAGATCAGACGGACTGCCTGGGACTTGATGGTGATACCCCTTTCCCTTTCCAGATCCATGTTATCCAGTACCTGTTCCTGCATTTCACGGTCTGTGAGCAGACCTGTTTTCTGGATCAATCTATCTGCCAATGTGGATTTGCCGTGGTCGATATGTGCCACAATACAAAAGTTTCTGATATGACTTTGTCTGTCTTTGGACATCCATATTCCTCCTAAATCTCAAGTATTTCTTTCACAAAAAAAGCTGCCCTTTTCCTTTGCATTCTCGCAAAAAGCAACTTCTGTTTTCATCCAGTCTGGAAAAACGCCTGTTTCCCCATGATATTTTGCTTATTATATCATAGTTTTCCCATCTTCGTCAAAAGAAACCTTTACAAACTGGGCTTTTCTATGAAAAAACAGGAATCTGTTAGGGGCATCTTCATAAGAAAACAAAGAAAGCCGAAATCTTTATGATGACAAAGGATTCCGGCCTTCTTATGATATTGAGATTTTATTTGATATATTTTCTTAATGGGAAGTTGCTTTATCAACAGATTCCTGTTTTTTCTCAAGAGATTTCCACAAAATCTCTACGCTTATTCCACATCCAAGTCCAGTCTGGGTTCTGCTTCTTCTTCCACGGCTGTTTCCATAACACCATCTGTCAGTGTAGGCAGACCATAATGTTCACGGACTTTATTTTCGATTTCTCTGCACATGTCAGGATGTTCCTTCAGGAATGTTTTTGCGTTTTCACGTCCCTGACCGATACGGGTTTCCCCATAAGCATACCATGCGCCGCTCTTGTTTACGATATCCACTTCAGATGCCAGATCCAGAATATCTCCTTCTTTGGAAATGCCCTGACCGTAAACAATGTCGAATTCCGCAGTCTTGAAGGGAGGTGCCACTTTGTTTTTCGCGATTTTCACTTTCACACGGTTCCCTACAAAGTCTGTCCCCTGTTTGATCACATCAGATTTACGGATGTCGATACGGATAGAAGCATAGAACTTCAGGGCACGACCGCCGGTAGTGGTTTCAGGGTTACCAAATGTCACACCAATCTTTTCACGCAGCTGGTTGATGAATACCACGGTACAGTTGGATTTTTTGGTGATACCAGTCAGTTTCCGCAGAGCCTGGCTCATAAGTCTTGCCTGCAAACCCATGTGGGAATCACCCATTTCCCCTTCGATTTCCGCACGAGGAACCAGAGCCGCAACAGAGTCCACGATAACAATATCGATGGCGCCGCTGCGTACCATGGTTTCCGCGATTTCCAGCGCCTGTTCGCCGTCGTCAGGCTGAGAAATATACAGATTGTCAATATCTACACCCAAAGCCTTTGCGTAAGTAGGATCCATAGCATGTTCCGCGTCGATATAGCCGGCAATGCCGCCGCGTTTCTGCACTTCCGCTACCATATGCAGAGCAACGGTTGTTTTACCAGAGGATTCAGGGCCATATACTTCGATGATTCTTCCCTTAGGCACACCACCTACACCCAGGGCGATATCCAGACTCAAAGAGCCTGTGGGAACTACTTCCACGTTCATTTTTGCGCTGTCGTCACCCAGTTTCATAACGGCACCTTTGCCGAACTGTTTTTCAATCTGGCTCAGAGCCGCGTCCAATGCTTTCTGTTTATCTTCAAATTTAATTTCGTCTTTGCTGTCTTTTGCTTTTGCTGCTGCCATGCCGCAACCACCTTTCCAAATAAATCGAACTTATGTTCTCATTTTACTCGATTTTACCAGGACTGTCAACCGCTTTTTTTCTCCCCAAAGGGGCTTCTGCCAACAATACTGCCCCAAAAATCAGGATGCAGCCCACATACCCCCGAAGGGTCAGCCGTTCTCCATAAAGTACAGCGGAAATCACTGCCGCAAAAATAGATTCCGTTGTGATGATAAGGGCTGTTTTGCTGGCTGATGTATACCTCTGTCCCACAGACTGAAGCACAAAATACACCCCTGTGCAGAGAATACCTGCGTTGAGGAAATTCCCCACCGCCCCCAGAGAAAGTGGTGGTACATCTCCACCCATAATGAGGGAAATGAAAAACGCAAGGACTGCCACCACCGCATTTTCCACCAAAGCAATATGTACTGAATCACAATCGGCAATCATCCGTCCCATAAGCGCCATTTGCAAGGAAAAAGCAATGGATGCCCCAAAGGACAGTACCGCGCCTAAGTCCAGCCGCAGTCCATCTGTTACAGACAGCATGGCAACGCCAATCACTGTCACCACTGCCGCCAGAATGACACTGGCTGCCGGTTTCTGCCGAAAGGCAAACCAGCAGATAAAAGGCACCACCACCGCCTGTGTATTGCACAAAAAGGCATTGACAGACGGCGTCGTATACTGCAAACCCAATGTGAGGAGCAGAAAGGTTGCCGCCAAAAGCAAGCCCAATATACTGCCTGCTTTCCATTCTGCTTTGGTGATGTTTTTCCATGCTTTCCAGTAAAAAATTCCCAGACAAAGGGCTGCCACCAGAAATCTGCCGAAAATGACCTGATAAGGGGTATAGCCCCAATCCAACAGATATTTGCTGCTGATAAAGCCGCTGCCACCGATGAATGCTGCCAGAAACAGCAGCAAATCTCCCTTATGCTTCATCCTGCAATGCCTTCCGCAGCAGATCCAGTGCATAGAAAGCGGCACGTTCCCGAATCTGGTTCCGTTTGCCAGTGTAGCGATATTCTGTCACTGTTGTTTTGCCATTCACATGAATGCCAATGTAAACCAGACCCACAGGTTTTTCTTCTGTGCCGCCGTCAGGGCCGGCAATGCCTGTGGTGGAAACGCCAATGGACGCACCGCTGGTTTTTGCTACGCCTTCTGCCATTTCTGCCGCTACTTCTCTGCTCACAGCGGTGTATTTATCCAGTGTTTCCGCTTTCACGCCCAAACGATGCATTTTCGCTTCATTGGTATAAGTTACACAGCCTTCCAGCAGCACTTCGGAAATGCCAGGATATTCCACCAAAGCGGAAGTCACCAAACCACCTGTGCAGGATTCTGCCACAGCAATGGTCTTTTTCCCTTCCAACAGCATCTGTGCCACAACGGTCTGCATATTGGTTTCCCCTTCAGCATAAACAGCATTACCCAGACGTTCTCTCAGAGCCGCTTTCACAGGCGCGATAAGTTCATGAGCTTCTTCTTCAGATTTTGCCTTTGCTGTGATACGCAGGATGGATTCACCATATTTTGCGTAAGGCGCAATGGTGGGGTTTGTCTGGGCATCAATGATGTCCTTCACCAGTGTTTCCATGGCGCTTTCCCCTACACTTGCCACGCGCAGGATTTCGGAAACAAAAGTATATTCCTGTTTTTTCTGCAAATAAGGTTTTACCTGATTTTCAAACATGGGCATGGTTTCCTTGGGAGGGCCGGGCAGCATGGCAATGATTTTACCGTTTTTCTCCATGATGATACCAGGGGCAGTGCCGTTGTCATTGTAGAGCACAATGCCGTGTTCCTTCGGCACCATAGCCTGTTTTCGGTTGTTTTCTGTCATGGTTCTGCCTGTGCGTTTGAAATATTTTTCGATTCTGCCAAGTGCTCTTTCATCCAGCACCAGTTCTTCCCCGAAATATTCCGCCGCTGTTTCTTTTGTCAGGTCGTCTTCTGTGGGGCCAAGTCCGCCCGTGGTGATGATCAGGTCAGCACGGGAAAATGCCTGAAAAATGGTATCTTTTAAACGTTTGGGGTTATCCCCTACCACTGTCTGAAAATAAACTTCAATGCCCAGCTGTGCCAGTTCTTTGGACAGATATTGGGCATTTGTATTCAAAATATCTCCCAGCAGGATCTCCGTTCCTACTGCAATGATTTCTGCTTTCATTTCTGCACCTCCAAAAAGTTATCTTATGATATGATACGCCTCTTTTCCCTTTCTTACAAGGTTTCTTTTGCCAGTACTTCTGCGTAATGGTCAGGATCTGTATTGCCTTCGGTGCTGATGAGAAGTACTACACTATTTTCATCCAGTCCCAGTCTGGTTTTGATTTCTGCCAAATCGGGATTCTGAGTCAATTCATACAAAAGCCCCATACCAACGGCGCCGGATTCCCCGGAAATGACTTTGTCATCCCCAGCCAAAGGTTTTCCCAACAGCCACATGCCTTCTTCTGTCACGAAGTCAGGACATGCGGCATAAGCCACAGGATAGTCCCGCAGTGTAGGATAGGTCACCAGACAAGGTTCCGCGCAGTTCAGCCCAGCCATAACCGTTTCGCAGCTGCCTGTGGACGCATGAGGGTTGCCGTCATTGATCTTTGCTGATTCAAAAATACAAGCAACAGTATCAGGTTCCGCAATGATGACTTTGGGGAGTTTTTCTCCGTAATGGTTCACCAGATAGCCCAGCACACCGCCAGCAAAAGCACCAACGCCAGCCTGCAAAATCACCAAATCCGGTGCGTCTACACCTTTTTCCTTGAGCTGCTCCACGGCTTCTTTTGCCAATGTGGTATAGCCCTGCACGATGTAAGTAGGGATTTTTTCATAGCCTTCCCATGCTGTATCCTGCACCATAGTCCAGCCGTTTTCTTCGGCTCTTTTATTTGCCATGCGGACAGTATCGTCGTAAAAATAATCTGTCACCAGAACTTCTGTGGCGCCTACGTCACGGATTGCCTGGACACGGCTTTCCACTGTGCCTTTTGGCATGTACACATAAGCCTGACAGCCAAATTTTTTCGCCGCCCAAGCAACGCCTTTGCCATGGTTGCCATCGGTAGCAGTGATGAATACCATATCTTTGATTTTTTCCTTATTTTCTTCAGAGCAAATCTGAGAAAAATCCGCTTTTTCCAAATCCAGCCCCAATTTTTCGCAAATGACTTTGGAAACAGCATAAACGCCGCCCAATCCTTTGAAAGCATTAAGCCCAAAGCGGTGGGATTCATCCTTCACAAAAATATTCCCCAGTCCCAGTTCCTTTGCCCTTGCGGAAAGTTCCGCAAGGGGTGTCACTGCGTAACCGGGTACGGAGCTGTGGAATGCCGCAATTTTTTCCACAACTTCTTCCGCCAAAAAAGCAGGCGCAATTCCCTGCCGCTTTTCCGCTTCTATGATGCCAATGCCATTGTTTGTCCATGTGATCTGCCGTTCCAAAACCATTCCTCCTTTTGGGTCATACTGGTATCATTGTACCGAAAAGAAAGGGAAATTGCAATTTCCCAAAGAAAAAAACGGAAACCAGATTCATTCTGATTTCCGTCTGTTTCAACTACGTACTTCTTTAGAGCGGTTCTCCAAAATCTCCGCAATTTTCTTTTCGTCCACATCCCATACCTTCTGGAAAGGCAAAGGTTCCCGCCGTTCCACCATGGGTTTTTCCAGCCACATAAGCCCCAGCCATTTGCCATGCTTAAAGCCGCAGCGAGGAAATACCGCCGTTTCTACAAAACCAAGGCTGGTATGGAGCACATAGCTGGCACGATTGGTGGCTTCGATACAGCCATAGACCTTTTCCACATTTTGCAGGCGCAGAATATCCATCAGCGCACGGTAAAAGGCTTTGCCCAATCCTTTTTTCTGGAAAGCAGGTGCCAGATAAACAGAAAGCTCTGCCCCCCACTGGGAAGCTGCCCGCACCATGAACTGATGGGCATAGGCATATCCGCCAATGACGCCATCTTCCTCATAAACCAGATAAGGATATTTCTCCAGAATCTCCTCAATTCTGCTGGCAAATTCCGCTTCTGTGGGTACCACATATTCAAAGGTGATATTGGTATGTTCAATATAAGGGGCATAGATATCCAAAATTGCTTTGGTATCTGCCGCCGTTGCCATTCTGATTTTTCCCATAGATTATCCTTTCAGAACCTGTTTATTTTTCACAATATAGTCCACACCGGACACAATAGTAAAGAATACTGCCAGACCCACCAGAATATTTTCGATCATGGGCATTGCCGCAAAAGGCAGATGCAGCAGCACCAGAATAATCATAATCATCTGTGTGGTTGTCTTGATCTTGCCCCACCAGCTTGCCGCCATGACGATATTGGCTTCCATGGCAAGGGTACGGAATCCGGTGATAGCGAATTCTCTTGCCAGAATCACGATAACGACCCATGCAGGCAGGTCTTCCATAGCCACCATGGATACCAGCGCAGACATAACCAGCAGTTTATCTGCCAGCGGATCCATAAATTTCCCAAAATTACTTACCAGATTATACTTTCTTGCAATATGACCGTCCAAAAAGTCCGTCAGGGATGCCACAATGAAAATCGCTGTTGCGATATAGCAGTTCATTGGCTCATCCATGAGGAACAGCACCAACAGGAATACGGGAATGAGAATCACCCGCATGGTTGTCAGCTTATTCGGTAAATTCATCTGCATAAACCACATCTCCCATCAAATCATAGTCCCCGGCTTCTTTGATTTTCACAGAAACGAAGTCCCCGGAATAGGCTTCTTCCTCTGCATGGAAAAATACCATGCCGTCAATGTCCGGCGCATCCCAACGGGTACGGCCGCAGTATACATTTTCTTCCGTCAGTTTGCCTTCCACCAATACTTCCAGTGTTTTGCCCACTTCCTGCTGACACAGGGAAGCGGCAATATTTTTCTGGATGTCCATGATGATTCTCTGGCGTTCTTCTTTCACTTCATCGTCAATCTGGTTTTCCATTTTTGCCGCAGGGGTGCCTTCTTCCTGAGAGTAACAGAATACACCCAGACGGTCAAAGCGCATTTCTTCCACAAATTTCTGCAAATCCGCAAATTCTTCCTCTGTTTCTCCGGGGAAGCCCACAATCAGTGTGGTGCGGATGGCAATATCCGGCATAGCGTCACGAAGTTTTTTCACAGTCTGACGAATGAGTTCCTGACTGCTCTTTCTGCCCATGCGTTTCAGTACGGTATCGCATCCATGCTGGATAGGCATGTCGATATAATGACAGATTTTTTCATTTTTTGCCATGACGTCGATGGTTTCCTGTGTCAGTGTTTCGGGATAACAGTACAGCAGACGAATCCACTGGATGCCTTCCACTGCCGCCAGTTTTTCCAGCAATTCATGAAGTTTTGGCTCGCCGTAGAGATCTCTGCCGTAAATGGAAGTATCCTGTGCCACAATGACCAGTTCTTTCACACCCTGTTTTGCCAGAATTTCTGCTTCTTCCACCAGACTTTCCATGGTGCGGCTTCTGTGTTTGCCGCGCATTTTAGGAATGACACAGTAAGTGCAATGGTTGTCACAGCCTTCAGAAATTTTCAGATAAGCGAAATAAGGCGCTGTGGAAAGGACACGCAGTTTGCCGTTTTCGTCTTTCATAGGCTTGTCAATGTCTTCCAGACATTTGAAGGTATGTTCGCCTCCCAGAATCCGGTCAGCGGCATCTGCCACTTCTTCATAAGCGGCGGTACCCAAGATAGCGTCTACTTCGGGAATCTCATCAAAAAATTCCGCTTCGTAGCGCTGTCCAAGACAGCCTGCCACAATCAGACCTTTACACTTGCCTTCTGTTTTATATTTCGCCATTTCCAGAATGGTTTCAATGCTTTCTTCCAGGGCATCACGAATAAAACAGCAGGTATTGACCACCGCAGCCTCTGCTTCCGTCTCATCGTCCGTAAATGTATGGCCCCTTTCAGCGAGCATGCCAAGCATCATTTCTGTATCCACCAGATTCTTGTCACACCCCAGGGAAACAATTAATATTTTCATAGAATATCCTTATTGAAAACAACGGGTGTCACGCTTCGCGGGCACCCGTTGTAACGAGAAACGCGCGCGGCAATTTCTCTTCCCTCCGTTAATTTTCAGGCGTTTCCGCCTCCGTCTCCTCTTCTTCGTCGCTGAGTATCTTGATCTTTCCTTCATTCAGTTCTTCTACAGCAACGGACAGAGGCTTCATGCTGTTCTTCATATTCACCAGGGGCTCATCTCCCCCGATAATCTGCCTTGCTCTTTTTGCCGTCGCCATAACAATGGAATAACGGCTGTTCACCGCCTTGCCTTCTCCGTGCTCCGCCTCGTCGTTTACCACCTTGATCAGATCGCTGTAAGAGGGATGTAACATGTTTTATTCTCCTTTCACCAATGCGTCCAGCTGTGAACGCATATCCGCTATCAACTGTTTATTTCTTGCCGGATTGTTGCGGGCTGCAGAAATAATCGCATGCATCTGCTCCACGCATTCTTCCAGCTTATCATTAATGATAAGATACTCGTACTGCTCTATACCTTCCGCCTCTTCCGACGCACGTTCCAGCCTCTGGAGGATCACTTCCTCGCTCTCCGTACCGCGTCCCATCAGGCGCCGCTTTAATTCTTCAGCGCTCGGAGGCATCACAAACAAAAGCAGCGCTTCCGGAAACCGCTCTTTCACCTTCAGGGCTCCCTGGATCTCTATCTCCAGAATCACATCCCGCCCGGCATCCAGCTGCTCTTCCACATAAGCTCTCGGCGTTCCATAATAGTTGCCGCAGTAGCTCGCATACTCAATCAAGCCTTCCTGCGCAATCGTCCGTTCAAAGGTCTCCCGGTCCACAAAGAAGTAAGATTCGCCGTCCTTCTCCCCTGGCCTTGGCGCCCGGGTCGTCATGGAAACCGACAGCGCATAATTCTCATATTTTCCAAGGAGTTCCTTCATCAGCGTTCCCTTGCCCGCTCCGGAAAACCCGGATACAACGATCAGAATTCCTCTATGCTTCATCGCTCTCTTCCCTTCCTGTCTGCGCCCTGTTGGCGATCGTCTCCGGCAGAAGGGCAGAAAGCACCAACTGGCCGTTCTCCATTACCAGAACCGCCTTGGTCTTGCGTCCCTGGGTCGCATCCACTGCCGTCCCCGCTTCCTTCGCGGTCTGAACCATCCGCTTAATCGGAGCGGATTCCGGACTGACAACGGCGATCACCTTTTCCGTATTCACAATATTCCCAAATCCCACATGGATAAACTGATTCATCGATTCTCCCCGCGCCATCATTCAATGTTCTGAATCTGCTCACGCACTTTCTCGATTTCTGTCTTCAATTCAATCGCGTGATTGGAAGTCTCCAGGTCACTGGCCTTGGAGAGAATGGTATTCGCTTCCCGGTTCATCTCCTGAGCAATGAAATCAAGCTTCCTTCCGATGCTTCCGCCTCCAAGGAGGGTTGCCTTCGTGGCCTCGATATGGCTGCGGAGGCGTACCAGCTCCTCATCCACACACACTTTATCCGCAAAAACGGTGACCTCCATTAAAAGCCGGTTCTCATCCACCTGCGTATCCGCCAGAAGTTCCTTCACTTTTCCTTCCAGATTCTGTCTGTATTCCGCAATGATCTGGGGCGCCCTTGCCTCTATGAAAGCGACATGATCCAGCATATCATCCAGCTTTGCGATCAGATCCTTTCTCAGGTTCTCCCCTTCTGTAATTCTGGCCTGGGTGAGCGCTTCCGCCGCGCCCCGCAGCGCCTTCTCCAGCGTTTTCCAGATGCCTTCCTCATCAATGTTGCCTTCCTCCATGGAAAACACCTCCGGGAACCTGGCAAGCATGGACACGCTGACGTCATTTCTCAGAGAAAACTCTTCCGCCATCTGGTTCATATACCGCAGATACTCCGCCGCGATATCCTTGTTATACTTAATCGTTACGTTATTTTCCGTATAGTCCTCATAGGAAATGAACAGATCCACCTTGCCTCTCTGTACATATTCCTTCAGCACGCCCCTGATTGCAGCTTCAAAAAAATTCAGCTTCTTGGGCATCTTCATGCTCACATCCAGATAACGGTGGTTCACGGTTTTCATCTCCACTGTTATCTTCCGTTCCGTCTCGCAGATCTCATATCTCCCGAAACCTGTCATGCTTTTTATCATCGGTGTTCCTCCAGAAAGCATAATCCCATAATTCAATTTATTATAAAGCACCCTCATCAATCAGTCAAGATCTTGGGCCGCAGATAAACATCCAAGGTACAGATAAAAAATCTGAAGCCGCTCCCCCTTCCCTTCGCTCCCTCGTCCGGGCCTTTGGCCCATGCGGCGGACGGAACTGCCATGCCCGGCCGGGGTGTTTTCGCGAAAACCGCTTCAAAAATTGGCTGATACGCCGCGCTGCAGGCGGGAAATTTCCCCGCATGGCGGCTAAACTCCGCCCTGTCGGGCGTCAAACAACGCC
>ENA-ORMO01003057-ORMO01003057.1-human-gut-metagenome-genome-assembly--contig:-NODE-3057-length-11735-cov-12.933904_pt1 | contig 11735 bp, 8 predicted proteins | sample MGYA00242106_ERZ509001 | MGnify/ENA primary metagenome ERZ509001 (study PRJEB26280, sample SAMEA2338736) | human gut metagenome | biome: human gut; feature: human-associated habitat; material: faeces... | reverse complement strand
TCCCGCCCGATGGTATCTTTTTCTTCTGCCATATTGCTTAGTTGATTGCGAGATCCTGCTCGACGATGTCCTCCTCGATGCGCAGGTTGTCGATGATGAAGCCCTGCCGTTCGTAGGTGTTCTTGCCCATGTAGAACTCCAGCAGGTCGTGGATCGGGTCGTCCTTGGTGATGCGAACCTTGTCCAGGCGGATGTTCTCGCCGATGAATTCGCGGAACTCGTCGGGCGAAATCTCGCCGAGGCCCTTGAAGCGCGTGATCTCGGCATTGGCGCCGCAGCGTCCGACGGCCTTCTGCCGCTCCTCCTCGGAGTAGCAGTAAAACGTCTCCTTCTTGTTACGCACGCGGAACAGGGGGGTTTGCAGCACGAACAGGTGCCCCTGGCGGATCACGTCGGGGAAGAACTGCAGGAAGAAGGTCATCATCAAAAGGCGGATGTGCATGCCGTCGACATCGGCATCGGTGGCGATAATCACCTTGTTGTAGCGCAGGTTGTCCATATCCTCCTCGATATTGAGCGCAGCCTGAAGCAGGTTGAACTCCTCGTTCTCGTAGACCACCTTTTTGGTCAGCCCGTAGCAGTTGAGCGGCTTGCCGCGCAGCGAAAAGACGGCCTGCGTGCGCACGTCGCGGCTCTTGGTGATCGAACCCGAGGCCGAGTTGCCCTCGGTGATGAAGATCATCGACTGTTCGGCCAGCTCGTGCTTGTCGGTGCGGTGTATCTTGCAGTCGCGCAGTTTCTTGTTGTTGAGCGAAACCTTCTTGGCCGTCTCGCGCGCCTTCTTCTGGATGCCTGAGATGGCTTTGCGCTCCTTTTCGTTCTCGACGATCTTCCGCTGGAGCACCTGCGCCGTCTCGGAATGCTTGTGCAGGTAATCGTCGAGGTGCTTGCCCAGGAAATCGATGACGAAATTGCGCATCGACACGCCCGGCTCGATCTCCTTCGATCCGAGCTTGATCTTGGTCTGCGATTCGAAGACCGGGTCGGTGACCTTGACCGAAATGGCGGCGATGATCGACGTGCGGATGTCCGACGGGTCGTAGTCCTTGTGGTAGAACTCCTTGACGGTCTTGGCGATGGCCTCTCGGAAAGCCGCCTGATGCGTACCGCCCTGCGAGGTGTACTGGCCGTTGACGAACGAGAAATAGCTCTCGCCGTAGCCCGTGCCGTGGGCGATGGCTACCTCGATGTCGTCACCCGAAAGGTGGATCGGCGCATAGAGCGGCTCCTCGGTCATGTTTTCGTTGAGCAGATCCAGCAGGCCGTTTTTCGAAACGTAGCTGTTGCCGTTGAAATTGAACGTCAGCCCCAGGTTCAGGTACGTATAGTTGCGCACCATCTGCTCGACGTATTCGAGGTTGTAGGCATACTCGCCGAAGACCTCCTCGTCGACGCGGAACGAGATGAAGGTGCCGTTTTTCTCGCGCACGCCGCTCTCCCACTTGTCGCTCACCTCGAGCCCCTTGGCGAAGGTCACCGTGCGGGCCTCGCCGTCGCGTACCGAACGGGCCGTGAACTCGCCGGAAAGCATGTTGACGGCCTTGACGCCGACGCCGTTCAGGCCGACGGTCTTCTTGAAGGCCGAGCCGCCGTACTTACCGCCGGTGTTCATCTCGCTGACGGCCGCCGCGAGCGATTTGAGGGGGATGCCGCGGCCGTAGTCGCGCACCGACACCACCTTGTCCTCGATCGAAATGTCGATCTGGCGGCCGGCCCCCATGATGAATTCGTCGACCGAATTGTCCACGACCTCCTTGATGAGGACGTAAATGCCGTCGTCGGCCTGCGTGCCGTCGCCCAGCTTGCCGATATACATGCCGGGGCGCAGACGGATATGCTCCCGCGGCGAAAGCGTAACGATGGCGTCGTCGCCGTAGCTGTCGTTAGGATTGGTATTGAGTAAATCTGCCATAGTCTATTTTCGGTTTCGGATCTGGGCAAGGGCCGCGCTCATGGCGTCGTGCACCTCCTCCATCAGCACGTGCGTCTCGGTCGAGACGACCTTCGCGGCCGGTACGGGGGGCAGCACGCGGATGGTGATGCGGTTGCCCCAGTTGAACATCGCGTTCTTGCGGATAAGCGTCTTGGTGCCGTCCAGCACCACGGGGAGTATCTCCACGCCCGCCTCCCGGGCCAGCGTGAAGGCGCCCGCCTTGAAGCGGTGTATCTCGCCGTCCTTGGAACGCGTACCCTCGGGGAAGACGGCCACCGAAGCGCTGCGCGAAATCCACAGTTTGCCGTCGCGCACCATCTGCTCCAGCGCCTCGGAGGCGCGGCCGCGGTTGATGCAGATGTCGCCGTGGAGGATGAGGTACTGCCCGAAGAAAGGCGTCTTGAAGACCTCGCGCTTGGAGACCCAGCGGAAATTGAGCGGGATGTAATAGAGCGTCGGAATGTCGATCACCGTATTATGGTTCAGCACGATGACGTAGCTTTTCTTCCGGTCGACATGTTCGAGCCCCTCCACACGCTGCCGCCAGCGGGGCGGGATGGCGAAGAAGGTGCGCACCAGGATGCGCGACAGCTCGTGCACCACGCGGCGGCCCTTGTCGAAGGGATAGCACACGACCAGCGCCAGGGCCGACAGGATCATGAAGAAGGTGCACAGCAGCACCAGGAAGATATAATAAACCGCGCTTATCATAGTTTCAGCATTTTTTGCCGGGCATTCCCGCCCCCGTGCCTGCCTGCTGCCGGATCGCGTCGGAAACGGCATGGCGGAGCGTTCGGAATCACATCGGGGGACAATGAGCCACAATAATTCAATTTGCAAATTTAGGAATTATTCGCGGGATTCCAGCCCCGCGGCGCACGATTTTTCAACAAAATTTCGACGACACCTATTTTTATTGGGGACAGCCCTCCCCCTCTTTTCCGCGGCGCAGAAAGCGTACGCCGACGACTATACAAAGGCGGAATGCTGACGGAAGGGGGCGGGGCGCGGCAGCCGGCGGCCGCCGCGGGTGACAGGCAGCAAAGCGGGAGATTCCGTTTTGAATTTCCTGCCTTTTTTATAACTTTGTGCCATACATATTAGCGAAAGCTATTGTTTTTGGGTAGATAAAACGACCAATTTTAACGAAGCCAAGAAAACAGTAGTACTCCCGCGTCACGCGCGGGCTCTACCTGTTTGGCTTCGGGTGCTTGGTCGTACCCATCTACCGACAGAGGGGAGTCCGCGTTTTTTCATGCATGAACGGCCATCTCTCCCCCGGAAAAGGATAATTTTTTCGTAAAATTTAGTACTATGCATTGCAAAGTATAAATATTTTTACATATCTTTGCCCCGTCAACTAAAATGCAGTGCAGATTACAAACAACGACAGAATAGTATGAAAAAACTTATCTTCCTCATCGTAATACTGGCGCTGGCCGCCGCAAACGCATTCGCAGCCCGCATCTATCCGGCCGAGGGCCGCGTGGTGGACGAACAGGGACAGGCCGTGGAGTACGCTACGGTCGTGCTGCTGAAAGGCAGCGACCAGGTGGCGGGCATGGCCACCGACGACACGGGCCGCTTCGTGCTGAAAGTGCCTTCGGGCGAGTATACCCTGTCGGTACAATACCTCGGGTTCGACCCCGTCGTGCGGCAGGTGCGGGTCGAGGAGAACAACGACCTGGGCGAGATCGTGATGAAAAGCTCGGCGACCCGGATCGAAGGCGTGGTGGTCAAGGCGCAGCTTATCCGCCGCGAGGCCGACCGCTTCGTAGTCGACGTAGCCAACGCCCCGGCGGCGATCGGCAAGGACGGCATCGAGCTGCTGGAACGCGCTCCGGGCGTTTGGCTCGACGACGAGAAGATCTCGATAAACGGCAAGTCGGGCTCGAAGGTCTATGTCAACGACCGCGAACTGCGCATGGAGCCCGAGCAGCTGCTCACCTACCTGCGCTCGCTGCGCGCCGAGGAGATCCAGAAGATCGAGGTCGTACCGACGACGGGCGCCGACTACGACGCCGATTCATCGGGCGGCATCATCAGGATCACGCTCCGCAAGCGCCGCGAGAACGGGTTGGACGGATCGCTGTCGATGCGCACCACACAGAACGGGCGCCACCACTTCTATACGCCGAGCGGCAACATCAACATCCACACGGGGCGCCTCGACCTCTATGCCTCGGCATGGGCCGACCTGGGAAAGGACACGGCCGTCTCGGACGAACACACCGACTACACCACGGGCGACACGAACCTCACGTCCCATTCGGAAATCACCGAACGCGACCGCAACTTCGGCGGCAGCATCGGCTCGGTATTCGAAATAAGCCCCAAGCACAGCATCGGCGCCGAGTTCGAATACTGGCGCAACAACGAAAAGGGCCCGAACGACTCCTATACCGACTTCACGGACGCGGGCGTCGTGACCCGTACGCAAAGCCGTTACAACACGCGCAACATCCGCAACAACTATTCGGCGACGTTCAACTACATCTACAAGCTTGACACGCTCGGGTCGACGCTCAAGCTGCTGGCCGACTACACGCGCCGCGAAACGGAGGCCGGCAACGACAATTTCAGCCGCATCACCTCCCCCACCACGGCCGTCGACTCGACCTACCGCGACAACTCGTCGAGCCTCTACGACATCACGACCGCCACGCTGGCCCTCGACAAGAAATTCTCGCCCCGCTGGTCGCTGCGCGCAGGCGCCAAGTTCACCTACAACGACATGCACAACGACGCGCTCTACGAATACGTGAAGGACGGCGCGTGGGTGTGCAACGACAACCAGAGCTTCACGATCAACTATACGGAGAACATCGCGGCGGCTTACGGCATCGCCTCGGCCAACCTCGGGCGCTGGAGCCTCGTGGCAGGGCTGAGGGGCGAATACACCCACACCCGGGGCAAGGGCAGCGACATCTCGCAGAACTACTTCAGCCTCTTCCCCAACGCGAACGTCTCCTATGCCCTGACCAAAGACGGGGCCTACTCGCTCATCGCCCAGTATGCCCGCACGATCGAGCGCCCGCGCTTCTGGAGCCTCAACCCGCAGCGGTTCCAGATCTCGGACTACACCTACCAGACGGGAAACCCCGAACTCGACCCGGCTTACAAGCAGGACATCAGCCTGACGCTGGTGCTCAAGCACAAGTACACCCTCACGGGCGGCATGACGATCCAGCGCGACGAGATACAGCAGACGATACGCCCCGACGCGGACGACCCGGCGCGCCTGTGCCTGGCGTGGACAAACTTCGACACGACGAAAAACTATTACCTCACGGCCAACGCACCGTTCCAGTTCACCAAATGGTGGACGCTGAACCTCAACCTCACCTACATCCGGCAGGGGCAGCGCATCGACGAGCACAGCGCCGAAAAACATTACAACTTCTATTTCGTAAACAGTTCGACGACCTTCTCGCTGCCCGCGAAATTCTACATCGACCTGTCGTACCGGTTCCAGAGCCGCATGGACTTCGGCAACTGCTGGGTAAAACCGCTCCATTTCCTGAACGCAGGGATCAAGAAGCGTTTCGGCGACAAGTTCACCGCCTCGTTCTCGGTGCGCAACCTGATCGAGCGCCCGCAGCACATCGGTGCCCGCGGCGACGGGTTCGTGCGCATGGTCGACGTCAAACAGCAGTGGAACGACCGCAGCTTCACGATCGGGGTGACCTACAACTTCAAGTCGGGCAAAACCTTCAAACGCAAGGCGGTCGAAGCAGGTTCGGCCGACGAGAAGAACCGCCTGTAAAGCTCCCGGGGCAGCATCACGGGACACACGACCCGGATCGCATGACCCGAAACACAATATCCCGGAACGTACACAGCACCGCGGCACACAACATCCCCAAACGTGCACAGCAGGACACAGCATCGCGGGATACAACCCGGATCGCGTGACGGGGAACACAGCAACCCGAAAAGCAGCATCCTGAAACGCCCCCTCCCGACCAGTCGGCCGGGAGGGGGCGTTTGTCCGGTTGCCAAAGGCCGGCAGGGAAAGGCAGACGGCAATTGCAGGATGCAGTTAAAAAAAATAAAATAGTATTTAATCGACTGAATAATTGTAAAATAAATTATTTATCCGTATATTGGATTTAAATTATTTCACAAACACAAACCCAAAAACACATTGCATCCCTGCTCATCCCGCATCTGAAAATAAAAAAACAACATCCTTCCGGAATACCCGGATCATAGCAGGCCGGATTCCAGCCTGTGCAACAAACCGGTCGTACGGCGACTCCCGGCTCAAACCGGATTCGGGTTTTTGACGGACGATTGCGGATTTTCATAACGAAAATCGGTACTACACAGTAAATTGCAACTAAAACAAGGTCGACCATGTTACGAAAAATTTTCGGGCTGCTCATTTTCCCGATTCTGGGTGCTTCCGTCCATACTTATGCCCAGGAGGAGTATGACCAGCAAATTTTCCAATACATCAACCAGGAAAAATGGTTCGATGCCAAATCCCTTTACGACACCCGCCACGACGACCTGTCCGAGGTTATCCGCCTGATTTCCGGCGCATTCCTGGGAGCATATTTCAACAGGCCGGCCGAAGGGGTGTCCGCCATCGAAGAGCTGCTGGCCAAATACGGCGGACAGCTCGGGGGACAAGCCGTCATGTACAGGATGCTGATGGCCAAAAACCTCGCCCCCTTGCGTGCCTATGCGAAAATGGACTCCGTATTCACCTATATGCTGGCCTACGACTCCCCCTACCTCGACGACCAAGCCCGGAAGGGGATTGCCTCGGGGCTGGAGCAATGCCGGAAAATAGCCCGGCTGCCCCGGATGGAGGTGATCGACCGCTCGCGGGAGGGTTCCCCCGGCACGGTCGGCATGAAGCTGGAGGAGGGTCTATTCTACCTGGACGCGGGCTATTGCGGCAAAAGCGTGAAGACCCTGTTGGATATCGGGGCCGAATATACTTCGATAGACCAGAGCCTGGCCGACGAACTGGGTGTCCGGATATTTCAGGATTCACTGCGGATGTCCCCGGCATCTTACATGAAACTGGGAATTCTCGACTCCCTGCAAATCGGATCCATCACCCTCAAAAACGAGATTTGCTGTGTCTTCCCCGACGGCCTGGCGGCACGGGATCGGGAAGCGGCCGCCGATTCGGGCATCACACGGATCCGGGCGATGCTGGGGATTTCGACGCTCAGGAAGCTATCGGCCCTGACCGTGGATGTAGAGCACGGAACCATCACGTTCGACACCGGGAAGCAACCGCAAACCGGGATTGCCAACTTCATGCTGAAAGACAACATCCCCTACCTGTGGCTGGAACTGAACGGCATCCCGGCAATGATGCACTGGGACACGGGGATGAACGCCAAACCCCGCTTATCGGGCAAGTTCTATGCGGAACACGCATCGTCGCTCCCGGAGCTGGGCCCCGTCCGCAGGGGGTCGGAAATAACCGCGGCCGGGGCAGCGGAATACAGTTACCATGCACTCGGCGGCATTTGCGCGAAGATAGGATCGCGGGAGGTGATCCTGCCGGAGGTGCGGGTCGTTTTCGACACGGAGGACATGCATACGGCGGAGGTGCCCGGTTATGACGGGCAGATGAACAACATCGTCGATGTGCGCCGGATACGGATCGACTTCGAAAATATGTGCGTGACGATGGAATGACGGCACCCGGATAACGGAAATGAAATTCAGATGTGAGGCTATGAATCGGACAGCAGTAATTGTTATAACCTGTATTACGGCCGGATATTTTACAGGCTGCGGCGCACCACAATCTGCGGATCATCGTATTGACGAGAGCCGGGCTACTACAATTAAAATAGCCACAAACAACGACACGCCGGATTTGGACAGCATTGTCCGCAACCATAAATTCACCCGCCTCGAGACATCGGAAGAATGCCTTGTCGGCGAAGTATATAAATTATCATGCCGGAATAAAAAGTACTACATACTGGACCGGCACCTGCAAAAAGCCCTGTTCGTATTCGACGAGGAGGGTAAATTCCGCAATCGTATAGGACGCAGAGGCCGCGGCCCCGGAGAGTTTATCGAACCGACGGATTTCATCGTATCGGATTCTTCCGTGACGGTGTTCGACATGTTCGGCCATAAACTTCTCTATTACAATCCCGACGGAACATTTATAAGATCGGTACGCCTGCCCTACTCAATTTATGAGATAGAGTCGGGCCGCGACGGTTCTGCCATTTATGCCGTCGGCGGGGATAATTCCAAATGCGATTCGCTGAAAAACTACGAATTGCTCGAGATAGGCCCCGAGGGGGATATTCGGGCAAAAGTCTATAAAAACAAGTACTCGATGGATTTCAGCAACAAATACGATTTGCAGGGCTTCGACGAAGATGTTATCTACAAAAAGGCATTCCGGCCGGCAGTATACATGCTTCGGGATAAAAAATTATATGCAAAATATATTTTCGACATTCCTTCCCATGCGCTTCCCGGCGACTATGAAAAACTGTGCAGGGGCAATTTCGAAAGGTTTATAAAACAATACAGGGACGAATACACCTATTTCAACGGTCAATTCTGGGAGACAGACCGTTATGCAGGAATCGGCATCACCGCCAAACGCATGCCCTATCTGGTGGTTTACGACAAGGATACGCACCGTACCATAACGGGACTGGTCGGTATCACGTTCGGGAAAAACGAGCCAGACAGGAACGGACTGTTCGCCACGGTAATGAACGGCCCGGTAGACGTGGCCGGGAACCGGATTACAGGTGTGCTCGACGAAGCCAGGTTATCCCCCGGCATGCAAGCGGAATTGTTCGGCCAACGGGAGGAAAACGGCTATGCCAATCCGGTGATCGTCACATTGGATTTGATGCCCTGAGTTATTCGAGCGCACCCAGTTCGGGGTCTACGAAACCAATATTTCGGTTCCTGCCGAAGCCGACCCGGCTGAATTCCCCGCCCGGCTTCGACGGAAGGACAGAAGCGCGGTGCGGTATATAAATTGCTGTATGACGGAAAAAAACATCTCGTCATGCAGCAATTCTATTATCTGGCAGTCCTGTTCGTAGCGGGCGGCATCGGCTCGGCGCTCATCGTCGCGGCCGACCTGCGTACGCGCCGGCAACCGATGCGCATTATGGAAAGCGTATGGGTACTCACCGCCCTCTGGGCCAGTTTTTTCGGGCTATGGGCCTATTTCGCCTTCGGACGCGCCGCACGGCACATGCCCGTGCAAAACGACGGCACCGGAAAGCAGAAAGGCTTAGTGAAAATCAGCGAGCCGGCAAAAGGCGGCGGCATCGGGGAAAACGGAAACGAACGGAAGGTCGGCAGCGCCGGGCAGGAAACGGAGAATAGAAAGCCCGGCACGGGCCGACGGAAAGACCTGTCCGTAGCGGGGACGGATCCATGGAAGGTCTCGGAGCCGGAACCAGCCATGAACATGCCGGAACCGGGGATGCACGGGATGCAGATGGAGAACGGCACCACGACAGGAGCGGACGGGGCGGAAGATATGCCCGGAATGAAAGGGACGGCGCTCAAAGCGGGCATGGCAGATGAGGCGGGCATACCGGACATGGCAAGCGGAGCGAGCATGCCGGGAATGGCAGACGGGACGGACATGCCCAGGATGACAAACGGGACGAAGATGTCCGGGACGGCCGGGCCCCGGGGTATGGAAGGCATGGACGGGATGGACGGGATGAGTGATATGCCCGGAATGAAGGGGCGGCCGCGGTGGCAGCCGGTCGTCTTGTCGACGCTCCACTGCGGGGCGGGGTGTACGCTGGCCGATATCGTCGGCGAATGGTTCCTCTTCTTCGTCCCCGTAGCCATCGGCGGAAGCATACTGGCTGGGACATGGGTCGTGGATTACCTCCTGGCCCTGGCATTCGGCATCGGGTTCCAGTACGCCGCGATCCGGGGCATGGAACGCACGCTCCCGCGCGGCGAAGCGATACGCCGTGCCGCCAAAGCCGACATACTCTCGCTCACGGCATGGCAGGCCGGCATGTACGGCTGGATGGCCGTGGCGATCTTCGCGCTCAACGGCGGTGAGGCAATGCCCCGCACCTCGTTCGTATTCTGGTTCTCGATGCAGGTCGCCATGGCATGCGGATTCCTCGTGGCGCTGCCCGTAAATATCCTCCTGATCCGGGCCGGCATAAAAAAAGGGATGTAGCAGCACCGCATCCCCCGCCGGCCGGCAGTGAAATTTACGCGGCTTTGCCCGAAAACTCCGATTTAATCGTTACCTTTGCGCCGACAGCGGAAAAACCGCGACGAAACGTAATTTCAGGTATACACAGGAAAACTTTATGGAAACAAGCACCAATTACAGCAAGACAGCCGGCGTGCGCAGGGCTGACAAGTCCGAGAACACCACCCTGTTCCGCAACGTCTACCTATGGATGACGATGGCCCTCTTCATCACGGGCGCAACGGCCCTGACGGTCTCCGACTCGCCGACGCTGCTCAATGCCATCTTCGGCAGCAAAGTCGCATTCTTCGGCCTGATCATCGCCGAACTGGCGCTGGTCATCATCCTCTCGTCGTTCATCTTCCGCATGTCGTTCCTCACGGCAACGCTGATGTTCATCGCCTACTCGATCCTCAACGGCGCGACGCTGGCTTCGATCTTCCTGCTCTACACCGCATCGTCCATCGCATCGACCTTCTTCGTGACGGCCGGCACGTTCGGCGCCATGGCGCTGTTCGGGTATTTCACCAAGCGCGACCTCTCGGGCATCGGGAACATGGGTTACATGGCGCTTATCGGCATCATCATCGCAACGGTGGTGAACCTTTTCCTGCGCAGCGAAACGATGATGTGGGTGATAACCTACATCGGCGTGCTGGTGTTCGTCGCCCTCACGGCCTACGACACGCAGAAGATCAAGAAGATGGTGATGAACGCCGAGGTCGTGGACGAATCGACGCAGAAAATCGCACTGCTGGGATCGCTGACCCTCTACCTGGACTTCATCAACCTGTTCCTCTACCTGCTCCGGATTCTCGGAAGCCGCAAGTAGGCAGGCACCGACAACACAAAAGGGACGGGATACGCTGGCGCGTCCCGTCCCTTTGCTTTCTACCCGGAGCCGGGCTAAAACTGCACCCGGGGTGCGGTTTCGGTGCCTTCGGCAGCCTCGAAGTAGGGCTTCTGCCCGAACCCGAACAACTTGGCCACCAGGTTGGCCGGGAAGCGGCGCACGGCGACGTTGTAGGTCTTGGCCACTTCGTTGAACTCCTTGCGGGCCACTGAAATACGGTTCTCGGTGCCTTCGAGCTGCGCTTGCAGTTCGAGGAAATTCTGGTTGGCCTTCAGGTCGGGATAACTCTCCGACACGGCGATCAGGCGCCCCAGCGCCGAGCGCACCTGCGCCTGCGCCTGCTGGAACTCGGCGAGTTTCTCGGGCGTGAGGTCGTCGGCCGAAAGGTTGATCGAGGTGGCTTTCGCACGGGCCTCGGTTACGGCCTCGAAAGTCTGCGACTCGTGTGCGGCATAGCCCTTGACCGTGTTCACCAGGTTGGGAATCAGGTCGGCACGGCGCTGGTACTGCGTTTCGACGTTCGACCATGCGGTCTTCAGCCCCTCCTCCTTATTGACAAATCCGTTGTACGTTGCGTAAAAGAAGATCACCACGACGGCGACGACTCCAATCCAAATCCATTTCTTCATAATATAAAGTGTTTTAAATTCATTCCAATCTTATCCCGTCGGGGCCGGGAAAACCATTCCGGCCGCCCGCAAAGCCAGCCTTTGTCCGGCAAACAGCCGCCCGGCACGCCCTGCGGCCTTTACCAGCGC